>Ga0179593_1340062_pt1 | contig 26398 bp, 34 predicted proteins | sample CZODoug2_1_08_16_FD_185931 | JGI IMG/M metagenome (GOLD analysis project Ga0179593, IMG submission 185931) | Vadose zone soil fungal communities from Angelo Coast Range Reserve, California, USA - CZODoug2_1_08_16fungal (PacBio error correction) | ecosystem: Environmental > Terrestrial > Soil >...
CCCGTCGGCGTGGCGTTGGCGAGATAGGAAAGCCGAACCGACAGGTGAAGGTAAGGAGGGAAGCAAAGGGGGCAAAAGAACCAAAAGTGAGGACGGAACAAGCTTCGGTTGGAACCGCCACATGGGGGGGATCCATGGAAGTCCGTTGTGGGAATAAAGGACATTGCAGCAAAAAATTGGGGTAAAGGAATGGCCGGCCGAGGGGAAAGGAAAGGGGGGGAGGGGATGGGGCGGACTCTACTTCCTGCCGTAGGGACAGAGACCGCATGTTGGTAACACGACGGGCACGTGAGGGGGGGGGTGAGCCGATCATCTCAGGGGGAGGGGATAGTCGGAAAAACTAGGGGGCCGTCACCTTCCGAGCCCCACAAAAAAGGGGGGACAATGGCCACGGGGAAAAGGGACACAGTTACAGGCAAACAAAAATCAAAGGTTGAAAACACGGATTCCTGTGCCGTCGGAGAAGGGTCACGGATGCCCGCAGCGCGCGAAAACCTGAAGCAAAAGCTCCGGCAAGGGGGGAAAGGTAATACGCGGTACGAACTGGGGGACGGCCCGCCAGAACCGCCAAACTAAACTCCGGGGAGGGGCGTCGAAGACACCTCTCACTACAGGGGGGAAAGCAGCAAAGTGCCGAACTAAAAAAAAAAAACGGGGAATTCCCTTGATCATCAACACAAAATTTTTTGGATAAAGGAGGTAGGGAAAAACGACTAGTGACCAAAGGGGGAAGGGGAGTGCGAGGTCGGAAAAAAAAAAAACCATGGGGGAAACCGGCCAAGTTGTCGGGATCGTCAGAAAAAAGGGGGTGTGGGGGGGGGGGGGGAACGGCCAAACGCTCAACAGGTCTCTGAAAAAACCTCAAAGGAGGGTCAGGGAAGGGAAAAAAAATCAGGGGCGACCGTGTCAAAACCCCCGGGGGGGGACGAAGGGAAGGGGCCCGTTATGGGATAAAAGGGTTGGACGTGGGGAAAAACAATAAGACCCAGTGGAAAAAGCGACGATGAAACGACCGGAGAAGGGAAGAGGAAACCGGATGGCCGGCCCGGCAAAAAACAATCAGGACCGCTGTCAGCATGAATGGGACAAGGGGCGCGCAAATTGCCAAGCGCACAAGGGGAGGCAAAAACTGGTTGGGACAAAACTTCATCACCGGTTCATGAAGAGACAGGTGGGGGGGGCAAGGGGAAGGGGCGCCACCCCGGCCAGAAAGAAAAAAGACCAGGAACGTCAGTTTTCCGGCGTAGGGAGGGGAATCCGGCGGGAAAAAAGAGGAAGAGTCCAGGACCCGACGCCCACGAAAAAACACTTGGGTGCGGCCGGTCGTGACCACGAAAGGGGTGGGGGGGAGGGTTGCATTCACTGAAAAGGGAAAAGAAAAAGCAGGGCCCAGCATGCCGGGCCGGGCAACGACGTGGCAACAACAGAAAAAAAAAAAGAAAGGGCCAGGGTGGTTTTAGTGACCAAGAAATGCGGGTAAATCCAGGGGTTGGAAAAAGGGGGGGCCCACGAAGGAACACCGGGAACGGGAAAACTGCACGGAAAGGTACAGGTGGGGCCGTAGTTTGCGGAAGGGCGCCAACGTATGCTTGCACAGTGCGACTGAAGGACGTGGGTCCAGATTGCTTGCGTGTTTTGGGAAAAAAGAAGGACCGTGGGGGGGAGTCGTTTACCGGGTTCGAGGCGTCCAGCCGTCAAAGGGGTGAGGGAAGGTGAAGGGCCAGGGAAGGGGGGGACAAACCGCTGCAAGAGTCTCAACCAAGGACCCGGGGTTCCGGGCCCGGTTGGAACGGGATAGGGGGGGTTGGAAAACCCGATGTGAGGTGAACAAAAGAAAAGGACAGGCACGGCAAAGGGTCGCCATGCGTCGACGACGTAAAAGCATAAGAGAGGATGACAGACACCCAACTGAACCGGGAACCGGGGACGCCAAAATTGATCCGAGTTTGGGGGGGGTTTTTGTGGGAGAGCAGGTGTGTCCCAAAAAACACAGGGAGTGATAAGAACACTGAAGGGGAACCCAACACGCGAAACGTTTGGGGGGGGGGGGACAAAAAAAAACAAGCGGGCATGGGGAGAACAAAAGGGGCAAAAACGAAAGGGGGGGGGCGTCCCCAGGCGGAAAGTGTCCTGTCGTTCAGCGGTTGCAGAAAAAAAAATAGAAAAATTGATGGGGTGTCCGAGGACGAGGGGGGAGCACCAAAGGGGTTCTGCAACCAGGTTTCGAAGTCGTCATGGCCGACAAAAAGTTGGGCCCAGGGAAACACTCAACATGGCCAAAAAAGAAAAAATATAGGAAGCGCGTCACTAGAGGCAGCCAAGTCGGACGAAACGGACGAGCCGAAGAATGGAGTGGCTGGAGCCCTACAAGGGCCCCATCGGGAAGAGGAAAAAAGCAGGTTGTCCATAATGAGGAGGTCAGGTGCGAATCCCAATAGGGGGACATAGACCCTTGAAACGGTTGTCAACGCAAACGACCTACGGAAAAGAAACTTTGGCAAAGAAAGGGGGGGTAAAGAGGATCCCCCCAAATAAGAGGTCGCCGATGGGGGGTGTTGGCCAGACGGGTGTGGGGGGGGGGAAAAGCCACCGGGTGCAAGTGGTACGTGAGACACTTCACTGCCGTGAAATTTCAAAAGGTAGAAAGGACCCGGGGGGGCAAATGGATGTGCCAGAACTGGAAAGAGGTGGGAGCAAGCCTGGAAAAGGGGTGGAAAGGGGCCAACTACGGTCCGCGCGTGGGGCAGCGGGCCAAAGGGACGGGGGGAGAAGGGGGGTTTGGGGAAAGACTCTCCAAGAAAAGGCGCGCGCGGGGCCGAGAAGGGTCGGAAGGAACAGGGGGGGGGGCGACAAGATTGGTGGGGAAATTCCAAAGACAAGGGGACCTGGGAAGGTGGTAAACTGCGAAGGGGGAAACTGATGAAGCTGTGGCCACGGAACAAGCACTGGTAGGAAAACGGGGAATCGCTCGTCAACAAAAGGAGGAGGAGGGAAATTCACCGTGAACCAGGGGACACATGCCCCCGATCACAGAACCAGAAAAAACAGCCAGCGCAGAAAAGGGAAAGGACGGGGCCAACCTCAAACCTCAAGGGGTCGGCCACCCCCGGCGCCCGGCAACCAAAAAAAAAAACCAAGCTCCCTAGCGCCAGATGTAAAAGGACGCAACAAAGGGAAGGGGGTGCAACGGCCGAGAGGGGGGTGGGGGGCGCGACCCTTCCCCCGAAACCCTCGCCTCACCGCAAGGAAAAGTTGGGACACACCAGGCAACCAACTCGCACCAGGGGACAAATTTTCATTCAACCTAGGGTTCAACCCAGTGAACGGTCCCAGGCCTCGGAGGGCAAAAAAGTTCAAAGAACCGGACTTGCTTGAACCAAAACCCACAAAGGGTGACCAACCAATTCGGCTGACTCACAGGGAGCAGGGGTGAGAGTGGATGGGCAGAAAAAGGGGAAAGGGTCAGCGACAGTGGGAATCCACTAGATGAGGACCCGTCACCGCGAAGTATGGGGGGAAAATGGGGGTTTTCGTCACCGGAAAGGGAAGGGGGAGGTCAGCCTACTGGCCTTCAGACTCAAACGCCGCGGCCCCCGAGTGGACGCAGAGAAAAGGGTCTACGGAATGCTGGGCTGGGAAAGGCAGATGGTGGCACCTGGGCCACAACGTGACATTGAAGGACTTTTCGACCGAACTGGTAAAAACACACAAAAGTCGGTGTGACGTTCCTCTCACTGAGGGGTCAACCCTCCAGACGCGAGAAACAAAACTTACTCAGGTTAAAAAAAAAAAAAAAGGAAGGTGCCGTTCATGAAAGCCCGGGTGGGTCAACGAGGCTTCACCCGTAGAGGGGGTCTGTCCTGGATGGGCTGGGAAGGGCCGGCTGGAAAGAAAGTACAAAGGGGGGACGTTGGACACATCCCCCCCCAACCTGCAAAAAAAACAAACAAAGACGGAACAACAGCGGGCAGAAACAGGGGGCCCGGGAACAGTTGGGGTTGTCGGCATCGGGTAACGAAAAAGCAAACCGGACAGCAGGGGGACGGAAGGGGAGTTTCGCTACCGATATAGGGGTCAAACTCCACCCAAGAAAAAAAAACGGCGGGCTAAAACAGGAGGTCCCGGCTGACCTACGAGTGGACAGCAGGGAGAACAGGGGACCTAAGATCGACCCTGGAACGGGACGACGGAAAACAATGGAAAAGCTCTAGGAAGACTAGGGTGGGGATATCACAACTCTAGGTGCCGGAAGAAGAAAGAGGGACAAGTTCGCGACAGGAAGGAAGCCCAGTGACGGCAGCCAAGAAATACGGCCCCAAGGGACCTGAAAAAAAAAAGCATTGAAAAGGCAGCTTCTCTGGGCAACCAGGGTCCAGAAAGGTAAAGGAATTGCGAGCGGGGGGGGTAAAAAATTGAGACACCAACTGGAAAGGGAGTAACCGGACAGAACGCTAGGAGCAACGCCAGAGACAATGGCTCACTGGACCCGCAAGGGAACAACCATAAACAAGGGGAAGTGGAACGCCAAAAGGGGGGAAAGGAACCAAAATAAAAAAGGTTGGGTCGGGGGAAAAAGCGGAACGAAAGTAACTCAACTCACCGATCAAAAAAAAAAACAGGGCAATTTGAGGTGCAACGGGTGACGAACGCCCCAACGGGGGGGGGGGGAAGGAACCCGAGACAGGAAATTGCACCCGTGAGGGTCCAAAGGAACAAAAGAAAGAAAACCGGTTGTCCCGGGGGACAGAACCCGGGCAACGTCGGCGGCCACGTGCTCCCCCGACTGGGCACCCAGCAATGACCGGGGAAAGAAGGGGGGCGGGGTAAGAGGCCATCGGTGGGACGGGGGGGCACTATCGGTGCTGCCAAAGAAGGGGAAGGTTGCCAAGGGCCAGTTACCACTGGGAGCCAAAAAAAGGGCCCCTCCACCCGGAACGGGCCGGACACAATCGCCAAAACCCTGCCACGTCGAGTGTAACGGAAAACCGGGGAGAAAGCAAAACTGCGAAGAGAAAAGCCAAAGAGCCACAAACCGGGAGTCGGACAAAACCGCAAAACGGCAGTGGGGGGGGGGGGAAGACGAAACCTAGAACAAACACCCCCTGAACAAAAAATGAAGGAACCGAGACGGCAAAAAAACGACCATACTTCGCCAACAAACTAAAATCAAACCACATGACTAGGCGGAGGGACAGGGGGGGGGGGAAGGTCGCGGGGGGAATCACAAAAAAAAAAAAAAAGGGGGACCCAAAAACCGGTTGCTCTGGGTGCCTAACGGAAGAAAAAAAGTCAGGGCGCCAAGTGCCTCCGCCAAGGAAAAAGGGGACCGGTCACATCGCGAAAAACGGGCGACAGGTTCCGAAGAGGGACCGGCGGGCAAAACATCGATGAAAAACTTAAAACGGCCGGGTGTGGAAAAGAAAAACTGAAAGTCGCTGGAACAGGGTACCACGTGCGGAAAGGTGTCGTACGTCTGGGATAAAGGGAAGGGGGGATAGGCATCCCGATGTGGTCCAGCAAAACAAAAAAAAGAGGGGGAAGCAAAAAAAAAGGATTCCTCAACCAAAATTTCAACACGGCCACGAGGGGAAGGGGGGGGAAAGAAAAGACAAAAGAAGGGGAAGGACACCAGGACCTGAACCACTTAAAAAGCACGCGCCCGGATCATGCGCAGCCTGGTATTTCTGCAAAACCACAACCGCAGGACAACAGGGCATGGAAGGTCGTCAAAGATGGGCGCGGGCCAAATGCCGATGGTGGTTGGGACGACCTCGACGAGCAGGACTGGAACAAGGCCCAAAAAAATCCGCAAGATCCTGGGCCAGGAACTCCTTACGCTCTGAGGAAAAAAAAACCACAAAACGGAAGGAAAGGGATCCGCCCTGAAGAAGGAAAGGGGGGGGGAGGGGATCTTGAAAAAAACCGGCCGTTGCCAAATCCTGACGAATCGCGTCCAAAAAACTCAACACCAAGTCGTCCGGCCGCGCCACCAAAGAGGGGGGGGAAAAAAGGGAAACGTCCATGTGCCGCGTTTGGACGATTCGGGAAACCAAAAGGAATACAAAAAAAGGTTAAGGATGGGAAAAGCTTGTCGGTTGCACCGTAACAACGCGTCAAAGGGCGGGGAAGGCATGGACCCCAAGGGTGAAAAGGTACGTGAAAGGTGGGGGCGCGGGGGTCCTTGGTCGAGAGAATGAGTTCATGAACAACAGGGCGGGAGGGGCCGGATCACATGCGAGCCCACGACTGAAAAACGGGGAGACACAGGGGGAAACAGTTCTACGCGACAATCCGGTGTGGCCCCACCAACGGGGGAAAAAATACAGGAAAAAAACCCGGGTCGGGAGGAAAGGTTCACAAAGCGGAAATGCTTCCTTGACTGCAAACCGGGGGACCATTCTCGACCCAAATGGGGGTCAGCGAGACGTCGGAACGTGAAAATAAAAAAGGTGAAAAGGCGGCCCGAAAAAAAGGTGGCCCTGCCAGGACTCTTTGAAGTCCGGCCGGCAAAATAACGCCCACCTCTGGGGAAAGGGAATCAGAAAACCGACGCACAACACGCAAAGACACATTGGGGGAAGGTCACAGGGTGGGCAACCCGTGTCGCCTGCAACGGAAAAAAAGGGTCCCTCAGGGCAGTATTTCGGCCGGGAAGAAAAAAAAAAAGGCACCGGGGAGAAGGCGGCCAGGGGGTCGAGTGGCCTCATCCAAGGGGGGAAGGCGACCGGCCCCCAAATGGCCGTCGAAAAACCATCCCTCATTTTCATTACAATAGGACGACGTTTCCGAGGGGAAAAAAAGGAAAACGAGATTGCCCGTCCAAATAGAGTCCCCTTGGGTTCGAAGTTTTCATGAGGAAACCCGCAAGAGACCGGGATTGCAAAAAAAAAAGGGCCGAGCAGTTGCCAAAACCCGATGAAAAAGACAAAACCTCGCCCTCGGGAAGGCATAAAAAAAAAGGGAACAGTGACTGCACGGGCCAACCCGCCAGGGGGGCCGGTGGGTCGGTAAAAGGAAAAATGAAAAAAGGTAAAAAAAGGGAATCCGTCAAGCCAGCTCCAATTTGGGAGCATCAAAACATACCGGGGGCCAACGTACAGAAAAAAACAAACTGGGGCAGGTCTGCCCGTGTTGCGGGCATCGGAAAAAGGAACAAGATCGTCCCGTCAGGGGCACGGACCACCACGCCAAAGGGGAAGTTTTCAAGGGACTCAATCGTCACGACCTGTGGGGTTGCTGGAAGGGAGGGGCAAAAAAAAATGAGTCCCCCGGGGCGTAAGGGAACCCCGCAAACGTGGGGCACCAACACCGAAAAGGGGGGAAAGGGGGGCAGCCACAGGGAAAAAGGAGTTAAAACAGGAAGGGTGACCGGGTTGCCCAACGGAAAAGTCGCGGTGAACTGAGGAAGGGGGGGGGGGACGCTGGGAAAAAAAGTGGGGCCCGTCAGTTTCCCCTTCAAAAGGCCCATGCTGGCACCGTGTTTGGGGAGACAAAACTGAGCCGCAAAATAGAAGGGGACGTGCTTAGCCAACCACCTGCGTTCTGGGGGAAATTAAGGGGAGAGGCCGTACCAATTGGGGGGCGGGGGGGGGCCGTACCGTTTGGGCAGGGGAGGAAAAACAAGGGTCGCCCAAAACTGCCACGTTAAAATTGTGCAGCGGGGGGGGACCCGGGGTTGGAGGGCCGTGTGGCGTCCCGGGGGATTGGCGCCAAAATGTAGGGGTGACGAACTCATGCCGGGGTCGTGGAGGAAGTAAAGGTGGCTTAGGCAAAAAAAAAATCGGATACAAAGACACCCAAACAGGCAAAGCTGGACTCTTTGATCGGTGTTGGGGTGGGAGGGGACAGCGGAGGGTACCGAAACGGTGTGTTAAAAAGTGGGGGAAAAAAACCAAGGAAAGACAGCATCAAGCTGCCGCGGGGGGCGAAACCCGGGAAGTGTAGTTTACAACACCAAACGCGGAAAAAACGGAACACTATTTGGGGCACGTTCCCCGTTGGCGAGGGGGAAGGGGAGGAGGTTCAAAACATCCGGGGTTGACAACGAAAAAAGAACGCAGGTTGAAAAAGTGGTGTGCCGTCCTGAAGCTGCCAACCTTTAAGGGGGGAACTACGAGCCGGTCCCGCAATGGCCATTGGGGGGGGACACAGAAAAAAGGGCCAACAAAAAACGAGCCGTACCTGGATCAAACAACACGGGCGGAAGCAGCGGCCAGTACCAAGAACTGGGAGACCAAGATAGAGTCGCTCTTAAAAAAAAGCCATAATAAGCAATTGTCACTAAAGAAGTCACGGGGGAGGACAAGCGAATTCAGAAGGGACTAGACCGGACACTTGTCCAAACCCCGGAAAAAAAACGGGAATAAATTGACAGCGCAAGCTCCTGAAAAAAAGAGCGAATGGGCGAGAAAGATCAGGGGGTGGGGAACAGGCCGTTTGGGGGGTTGGGGAATCCGCAGGTCAAAGTGGGGGGAGTTAAAATGGAACACAGAGTCCACGGACAGGCGGGTCACTTGAAGCTGGGGGAAGGGGCAAGATTTTGAAAAAAGGATGGGGGGCACCGGGAAACGGCAGCCGGGAACCGTAACTCAGGGTTGAGTCTAAGCCAACCACGTGCCACGCAAGTTACGGTGATGACGGGTTGGGGGCCAAAGACTGCGAAACGCAAAAAAACGGCGGCGAAAAAAATTCCTAAGCGCCCGACGGTGTGGCCCGAACACGGGGAAAGAAGTGGCCGTACTCATTTGGGGGAAAAACGATGTGTCTGGGTCCTGGGGGTGGAAAGGTGGCCGAAGCACAAAAGTTACAAATTCTTCAAAAGGGGAAAGGAGGAGAAAAAGATATAGGAAAAACACAAAAATTGGAGAAACGAAAGGGGCCTTGACTGCACCCGATCAAACAGAAACCGACTCTCTTGAAACACCATACAGCGAAACAATGTGTCGTGTCCAAAAGGAAGGAGGGGCGGGAAGGGGAATGCAAACCAAACCGCAGCCCGAGGTGGGCCTAGATCGGGGCAACGGGTAAAAAAAGTCACAAAAAAGTAACGTGCCTGGAAAGAACCGGGGGGCGAAACTTGAAATCAAGGAAAAAGCTGACCTCGGCCAAAAAGGGCCGTTCGGGCACCATCAAAAGCAACTCAACCAACCAGCTTCAGTCCGGCTTAAAAAAAATCCAGTTACTTCCGTGCGCGGCAAAAAAAAACTCCAACACCGAAAAGGAGAAGCAAAAAAAAAAAAGGGGGGTCACCCTGGACACCAAAAAACACGAATCGGCTGAAAGAAGCATCGCGATCGCAAAAAGACCGTTGCGCGGCAGGGTTAATAAGATCAAAGTGTACAAGTGATAGTACTAGTTCCAGAAATGATGTGGTCGCAAAAGAAAAAAACGACTAAGATATGGTGGAATTTCGAAGAAACGCTTGAAAAGGTCGGTAAGAGGAACACTGGAACCATCCGAGAGAAAAGCCGAGGTAGGGGGACACCGCTCGTCGCCCAAAGTCCAGGGCTTACGGGGCTGTGTAAGATTGTGTGTTCAAAAATGACGGGTGCACCTGAACCACCTTGAACAACTTCGAAAAAAAAAACTTTGGAGAACAAGGACGAGCAAACCATCGGGTCGAGAGGTGGGGAGTGTTTCGAAAAAAAAAAAAAACAAACAGGAAAAGGCTGAAAACAAGAAAAAAGGGGCACAGGCCGTGGCCACAAATGAAAAAGCGTGCAAACACTGTGCTTAGTCTTGTGAATGCACACAGGAGGGGGAGGGCGTAACAAAACCGTAAACGGGTCTGGGACACCGCACGAGACCCATAACCCCAACTCGGGACTAGGCCGTGGACGCAGTTGGGGGGGTCGCATCATTCTAAGAAAGGAAGAAACAAGAACCCGAACAAAACGCGCTGAAGCGTTTTTGTCTAAAGAAATCTGGTATCGGACCAACGGCGAAGAGGAAAGGGATGGAAAACATCGACAAAACCGCGGGAACCATTTTCCTGAGCACAATAAAACAAAACGGTACGGGGCCTACGAAAACCGCCTCGGAAGGTCACGACAACCGATGGTAAGAAAAAAAGAAAAAAGTCCGAAACCGAAAGTGCTAACTGGGGAGCAAATGACGCTCCAACGAACCAAAAAGGGTCACCCAAGCTGGGGCAACGGAAAGGGGTAAAAACAGGGAAAAAGACTTGTCAAAAGAAACGTGGCAAACCAGTCCACAACCGGAATGGACAGGTGGGCGAAAACGGGTTCCAAATGAACACCAACGGGACAGTGGAGGGGAGGGTTAGACGGACAACACCCCGGCCACGAAACTGGGGAGAAGTGGAGGGGCCCGAAGAGCCAAAAAAAAAAAAAAAAAGGTACGGACGACCTTCCCAACACGCCGAATCACTGCAAACAAGGGGCGGGGGCGCCTCGACTAGTTGTTGAACTGGGGAAAGACCGCCACACGGCAGAAAAAACCTGACACAGTGGGGAAGGGGGGAGAAAAGGAGGGGGTTGGAAAAGCACAAAATTGTTAAGAGACGAGAATTGACCCTGGGAAAGGACAGGCAGAAATTTGTCCACTTTTCGAAGGACAATCGCGAAGGCCAAATCATGAGAAAGCACGGAGAGTGGAAGGAAGTCCAGCGTAAAAATCAGTGGTAGGGAGCTAAAGCCTTTCCATAGGAGGGGGGTTCCGGGGCCCACAAGGTACCACGTTCGACGCCGAAAGGAAATAAAAAGGGACCGGAAAGAAACGCACTCGAATCCTAGTGTCAAAGATCAAGGAAGGGTCGACAACAATGCGAGTTGCCGCACCACCCAACGGGGGGACTGCAAACGACGCCCAAAGAAAAAGACTAACCGGGGTTTTTCACGCCTGAACCAAAAACCACCCACACCCGACTTTCCAAGAAGGAAAGATACGATAACCAAGAGCCCCCACTGGCTTCTTACAGGGAAGGAAAGGTGCATAGGGGCCGTACTTTGGAGCTCAACGAAAAACACCGTCAGCGGTGTTCGCGTGGTGGTCAAAAAAACCCCGCCCTTTCCAGGCGCCGAAGAACCGTCATTAATGACTGTCCAAAAGCGAGGGGGCAGACCCCGGTACAGAGCGTGGACCACGTCCGGGCGGAGAAAAATCGGAGGGTTTTAGCCTTCAGAAAGAAACTTAAACAGGACAGGGACTTGCCTTGTACCGGGGGTCACAGTGCATGCCACGTTGACGTTGTCGGGTGGAACACTAAAAAGAATCAGGCCAAGCAAAGGGAGTGGCAAAAAAAAAGGCGAGATTCTGGCCCACGGACGAATCACCAACAACGGAAAAGCATTGGACGCGACAACTGCCCTACGCACAAAGAGGGGAAGTTACGGGGAACCCCGAACTAGGACTGGCGCAGCGGGCCCGCACAAATATAAGAAGGTGAAAAAGGGGACTATCAACATCCTTGGAACACCGCTCGGGGAACGGCGGTAACCCATGGGACGCGGGCCGAGAAAGGGGGGGTGGTTGGGGGAGGGTCGGACCCAGAGAAAAAAGGAAGGGGGGGGGAAAACGGTCAAAGGCGTCTTCAAAAGAAGGGCCAACTGCCAGCGGCGCGGACCTGACTACTCACAAACACCGGGGGGAGGAAAGAAGCCTGCCTGAACGGCGGGGCGGTTGGGACAACCTAAATGAATTATAAAAAAAAGGACAAAGCGGGGGCACCGTTTTGGACCAGTAAAAACTGCGATCGACCGGCATCAACAAAAGTTGAAAGTCCCGGGTGATGAAAAACAAGCGTAAAATGCCGCTTTAAAAAAAAAAAAAAGGGGGAAGACCACGTTTTGGTGGCCCGATGGGAAGGCAACACGGGGGGGGGTACTGGAAAAGGCGTCCCGGGATGAGAACAAGTGCCATCGTGGCCACCGGAAACCAAGGGAAGGTGTCAAAACAATGGCCCTCAAACCAACGGGCAACGTGATGAAGGTGTGGGGAAGACGATCAAAGTCAAGGGTTTCTGAGAATCCAAACCACATAGTGAGGCCGATCAACCCACTAAAAAAAAGGGGGGGGAATGGCGGGGAAATGCAGTAGGAGTAAATGAAAAAAAAGAGAGAGGGGGGGAGACAAACAAGAAAACGTCAGTGTCGGAAGGTCAACGACTATCCCATGCACAGCGGGCAAGAAAGAGAGAAACCGGGGGGGGCGGCCAAAAAAAAAAACATCGTCATGAGGCCGACGGTACGTTCTTCATGAAAAGAGAGGGTGGACCGGCCACAGGTAGTATGAAGAACAACATCTCAAACAACACAAATGACAAGTCTGAGCAAAGACGTGCCCGGTCCGTAGGGGGGGGCGGGAAGGGTGTGGCGGTGACACGCTTGACGGATCCTCAGGGGCGGCAATGTAGGAAAAGGAAAGCAGGCTCGCGTGTCCAGCAGACCAACCGGTGGGGTGGTCTGGGGCGGGAAACCAAAAAGTGCCAAGTCGGGGACAGGGAAGACCAAGGCCAGTGTCCATACACGTCGACGGTGCTGGAAGAAAAAAAAGGCCTTACGGGGGGAGGCAAGGGGAGGTAAGGAAAAAAACAGTGGTGCACTTAAAAAAAGTCAACCCCGGCAAAATAAGAGCCAAACCGCGGCAGAGCAGGGAAACGACCACGATTGCCCAAAAACCTCCCGCATCGGAAGAGCGCCATCCAATAAAAGGCCCAGGGGCAAAGAAAAATTTGGGTGAAGCAGAAGGCCCCGTGCAGGCAAAAAAGAAAAAAAGGGTTGGCCCATTGGGGGACCGAACCGGCAAAATCACAAATCATTAAAGACTACCAAGTTTCTGACAGGAACCCCTACAACGACCCACCCCGGGGGGGAAGGTCTGCCCGGGGGGAGGTCGGGCATTCCAAGGGGAAAAAAAACGTAACCGATTAGAAAAAAATATCAGGAACACGAAACAAACCGGGTCAGGGTGTTGTCGCCAAGTTTACACGACCGGGGGGGTTGCTACCAATGGGACAACGGGGAGCGCAAAACCGTTTCTACTCGTTGCAACAAACCGCCTCACCCGGGGGTTTGTTCCAGAAAAAAAAAAAAAGGCCGGAAAGCACCCAGTTTAACCGACCAAAAGTTTGACCACGGGAAAGGACGTTACTGGCTGACGAAAGAAGGAGGGTGCCGTGGTGGGGGGTGAGGAGGAGTTTCCTGACCCAGGATCGCCAGTGACCTACTAAGGAAAATCTAGCAGTGAGCACCGACAGTGGTCCGGTGGACCCATTGGCCGATGGGGGAGAAAAGGGCTGTCACCGTGGTTGAGAAAATGTTGGCAATCCGAATCAAGAAACAGGGTCGACCCGAAAAGTAACTTATGGGAAGCCCGTCCATAGGGTCAGACGGTCTTAGGAAAGGGGGGAGGAACACCCGATAGGCGGGGAACGAAAGGCAGAAAGGAACGCAAAGTCGTGTTTAGGGGGAATGCTGGTTCTCCGTATCAAAAGAACAAGACCCCAACGCCGGCCAGGAGGCCCACTGATTCACACATGGGGGTTGGGGGGGGTCGCTAGGTTTACCCATTACAGGTGTAAAAAAGGTTATAGAAGAATGACCCTAACCCGTACGGGCCAGATCTACCGTGAAAATAGTTGAAACGAGAGAAAGTCCCTCGGTACAATGAAACACTGAAAGAGTTGGAGTAAAAGGGCTCAAGTTACTTGTAGAGAGAAAGTTGCCATAATTGGGAACTAAAGAAAAAACGGGTGGGCCCAGTAAGCAGAGGCCGACCAACCGGGGTGTTTCTGAGGGGCGAAGGAACATGTTCCGAGAGGCCCAGGTTGCACTCGGTGCAAAAACACAAAGACTGGATCGGCGTTCACAGCGGGGAAGGAAAGACCACGCGGCCGAGCCCGACGCTGGGGAAAAACCGGAAAGGGGGGGAGGGCGGGAAGTGACAGAATCCCAAGGAGATAAGCATTGGGGGTTGGCACGACAAGAACGAGGAGGAACCGGAGGGATGACAGATTGACGACAAATAAGGAAGGGTCACAACAAACGACTCACCAACTAAAAGGTGGGGGGGCCCGCGCAACAGTAGGAACTCGAACCAGACGAAAAAATAGGAAGCGGGGTGGTGGCCCAAACCGGGTTTGGGTGGGGAAGCCGAAGGGGTCCTTGTGGACACAGTTAACTCATAAAAAAAAAACTGTCAACATCTTAAAGGTAGCAGGCCTTTGTGAACTGGAAGATGGTGCAGCGGTTTGTTCCTGGTATTAAACGAAACCCGGAGCATAGGGAAAAGCGGCAAGGAGGTCCGCAGCAAAACCCCGCGCTACGGGAAACCACCGAATAAATGAAGTTGCCGACCTATACTGAAAATCAGGAGGGAGAGGAGGCTAAAAAGATGGAAGGGATCCATAAAGAAAAAATTGTGAGACGGAGGTTGCAGGGGAACAAGCAAAGGGTTAAATCACAATTAACGCGGGGTGGGAAGCTTTTTGATTGGTGGGGGGCCCGGGAAAAGGAAAGACGGTAAAAAAAATGATCAACGCGAAAAAAACAAACGGAGAAAAGAATGTTCACCGGGGGCCGAACAGGACCGGACGGCCACCCAGAAAACACCAGATGCAAACGCGCCATGAAAAAAAAACTTGCCGAAACGACCTCAGGGGGGGGAGGAACACCCCGGCGGAAAGGACGCGGGGGGACTAAAAAGAAAAGCTCCCGAAAAAGAGGAGTGGGAAGGAGCCGGCAACGTCACACCAGAACCGGTGCCCGCCCGATAAGGGGTGGGTCGAGACCTGAAAAAAAAACGCGAAACGGAAACGCGGGCAGTTCGGGGGGGAAACATACAAAGCCCAAAGATCGAACTGCACAAAAAGGGAAAGTGGGAAGAAGACACCCCTGCCTTTTCAGCACCGCTCTGCGGCCACAAACGACCGTCGCTCAAAAAAAAGGTCCAAAAAAAAAAAACGAGAGGGACGCTCGGGCCGGTCGAAGGGGGGTAGAAACTTTGCGAACGCGTCAAAGTCCTCTGCAGGCGGTAAAGTGAAAAGGTAACTGAAAAGAAGGGAATCGGCATCGGCTAAATGGAGGGGAGTGACAAGGGGTTTGTCAAGGAGGGACCCTACGGTGCCTAAACTCTGCTAAAAGGGCCCCGTGGTTCCGCACGGAAGAAGGGAAGGCCTATCCAGTAAGTGGCTGGGTGTCACAAATTACGGTCGGCACTGAACAAACACTTGAGAAAAAACGAAGAAAACACGGTGTGGTAACCTCGTCGACGACAAAAACAATCGGTCAACACCGGGGGCTCTACGTCAACCGCCATACTCCTAACCATAAACGGAGGGAGAAAATGAGTTGGGGGCATGACACTAAAAAGTGGGAAAAAATGAAGGACCGGGTCACCAGGGCACGTGACTGGGGAGGGGGTCCGGCGAGCACGTACGGTGGCCGTTAACAACCGGGAACCAGAAAACACCACAAAACAAACTGGAGAAACGCACCACGCCCTAAGACTGTCAGGGGGGAAAGGAAACGGTACGAGGAACAGCACAAAAAAACGAACCGGAGCTCTGCATTGGTCGGAAAACTCTATATGGGTCAACCACAAAAAAAAACCTACTAGCAGGAAAAAAAAAATAACCGGGAGACCGACTGACCATAGAGTGGGCAAGCGAATGATAATAAGGTACTCCCTAAACACTAATCAATTTGCTACCGCCATCGGAACTACTACTCCAACGAGGATGGGTTGACACAAGAAATTAACCTTTGTAGCTCAAAACTGGCCAAACACGTGGAAGTCAGAAGAAAAAGAAACGACCAAAGATCCAAAGACGCATGCCCCGTCGGGGAAAAAGGACAAGACAGGGTGTTCCCAGGGTCAAAAAAAGGAAAAGGAGGATGGAGGGTCCCTGGGGAGAACACACAAAGGGAACTTCCGCAACGGGAGGGGGGCAACAAGGAAGAAGAAAAGACCAACGGCATCTTTGAGAAATGTTTCAGGGCACAGAGCAACTCCAAGGTTCCGGTGACAAGTACCTGTCAAACCTCCTAACAAATGCCCGGTGGGCTTGGAGGGGACGACGTAACGAACCCGGGGGTTACGATGAAAAAAGTACAGTGACCCGTTGGGGGGGCGGAGGGTAAGACCAGGTACTACAACCCTGGAGGTATGAATGAAAAAAACGGGAAACGTCAATGACGAAAAAGTTTGGGGACAGAATAAGGAAGAGCAAAAAAAACGATAAGAAGTGGACAGCAGGGATGACAGGAAAAAAGGGAAGAAGGGGGACAAATCGTGACCTCGGCGCAAAATTTTCCGTGGAAAAAAAAAACGAAATGGTTGTGGGCCCAGGGAGCCCAGGTTGAAAAGTCAAGAAGCAAACAAGGCCAAAGAAAAAACGTCATTGGGAACATCGCACGAAAAAAGTAAACGTAAGTGTAAAGGAAGAAAACTTAGGAAAGCAGCCAAGAAAACCGAAACGGGGGGACGAAAAGACCACCACAGGGGCTGCCGCCAGAACCGATAAGAATCCATCAGTGCCCAATGTGGCCCTCAGAAAAAAGAAAAAAAAAAAGTGGGTAAAGGGGAAAAAAGGGGGGGGTGGGACAAAAGTATGCTCGGGACACTACCAGAAGAAAAAAACAACAATTCCCCACTGGCAGTCCAGAAGGGAGCAAACCAGCACACTCGTGGCCATTAGGAGTTGGAGGGCTACCTAACCAGCAAGGGGAAAAAACGGGGGGGGGGGGGGGGGGGTCCAAGAAAGAAAAAAGCAGGGGAGGGCCCGGAACAACCGTGGGCAAGGCTCAACGTCCCTAACGGAAGTGGGAAAAAAAATAAGAACGAGGATCTGGAAGACCCCGGGACGCAGGAAAATAGTGTCCCATCTGAAATGTGCCAGCAGCGTGGGGCTTCGCACTTACGGAATGTGGAAAAAAAAAAGAGCCTTGGCAACGGGTACTGGACCCGTGGGTTACCACAGGCACTGCGTAGGGAGTGGGCCACTAAACAAGGGATTACTGAAAAAAACAAATGGGGGACAAAAATGAAAAAAAAACCGTGTGACAGAAGAAATCGGGGGAGAAAACACAAAGCCAAGCCACGTGGGCGACTTCGTGGGAAACTAACACCGTCGAATTGGCGAAAAAAAAAAAAAGAAACTGATAGGGGACAAAAAGAAGGAAAAAAGTTGTGGGCGCCAAAGACCTTTATGAAGGCAAACACCAAACTACGCCCACGCGGAAATGAAGAGGGGGACCAGAAATGAGCTGGACGGTGGTGATGAACATAACCGGAGAAATGAAGGAAGGAAGGGAACCAGAGGCCTGGCATGTACGAAAAACGAAAACGAAGGAGAAGCCGTATCTCCTCAAACCGGAGGGAGATTCAATAAGCATCAACCTCCGTAAAAAAAAAAATTTTGGGTGTGCGGTTTGAAAAAAAGACGGAAGTTACAGGGAATGCGAAGGCAGAAAGGTCGACCATCACAACATTCCGGCTCTCGTAAAAAAAACGTCCCCCATGCCTTTACGGAGGAGTGTGTGGCCGAATGAGCAAGGAAGAAACCCAAACTGGCGGGACCACAGTCCCGCGTGGAAAGGCAGAGGGGGAAAGACTCGGAGTAGGAAAAATTGAACGTCCCCGCCAAAGGTCCACGGTGAGTAAGGGGTTGTGCTCCAAATCACGGAAGATCGTAAAATGGGAAAGCGTCTTCACAAGGTTATACAGTGCGAATCACGAAAAAAATAAACAGTGCATGGAATTGGGGGAGAAGTGGAAATAAAGGAAGGTGGTTCACAATCCGGTATCGAATGTCAACCGAATGGAATGATCCGAAAAGGGGGGAACAAGATCTCTAAAAACCGGGGTGGTCGCAAAAAAAATCATTGCTATGGGAAATTCAGAAAAAAGGGAAAAGGAAAGGGATCCGGGCAAAACCGCGGTGGGGCTCTACGGGATCGGGAAAACACGTCACCGAGACACCGTGCTTGACAAGCCGGTGCCGGGGGTTAGAGAAAAAAAAGGCAAAAGAAACAACAGGAAGGTAATCCAGTGTTCCTTAAGGGGGTTGTGCCCTAAAAACGTAGGGGGAAAGAAACTTAAAGTAATAACATCAGGGGGGAAAAAGGGAAGGGTGGCAAGAAAAAAAAGGGAACGGGGACCTGGCACCGGGCCTTAAACGAGATTGTCAGGGGGAAGGGAAAGCGCAACAAGGGGGGGGGGGGGGGGTGGGGACAGGTCGGCCAAGATGGGCATAAAAAACAAGCCAAAGGTGTGTCGCGAACGGCCGAGTGGTCAAAAAGGATGGGGGGACACGGTTCGCAAAAGGTGCCACAAAACGTGCGTGACGTTGCCAGAGAACCTGGAAAGTTACGGGGGGGGGTGAAAGGGGGAAAGAAGGGGGTCCCCTTCAGGGGGAACAGGAAAATCCGAGGGCGGGGAAAAGCCCCGGGTGCCAACCAGAAGGCAAAAAATGACGAAGGGAAAATCGAAGGGATCCAGCAGGATGGTGGACAAATTGACGCCTGCTAGGAAAAAACCCCTTGGGAAGGCAACACCGGGGGGGAGGGTGCATTGGAAAAAACGAGAAAACGGAACAATTCATGGGAACTCTTGGGAATTGCATACTCCATTGGCTTGGGGGAAAAAGGAAACCTGCAGGGAGAAACGCACACAAAAATTTGGATTTTCCTGAAAGTGGAGGGGCTGGGGCAAATAGGAACCGCAAAAAGTAACGGTAAAGGGGGTCCAGGCTCAAAGAACTCCACAGGCACCGGAAAGGGGGGGTTGGCGCGGGCCCGTCGGGGGGGGGAACGGACAAGGGGGGAGGGGGGGGGTGCTATTAGAAGAAATTGAAGCAAAAAGTCCAAATTGGCCCGGCCGGTCAAAAAAAAAAAAAAAACAAAAAAAAAAAAGTTCCGGTGTAGGGGGGGAGAACCAAGCAAGGTGCGGACATAAGGGGACCGGGGGGGGGGGGGAAACCGAATGAAAACACGGTTAACGGTTCGAACCTTTTGACCGACCAGACTGGGAAAGGGTGGGCCAACGTATGTCTCTGGAAGTCCAAGGGTGGCTTGACCCATTGAAAAAGACTGAGCGGCAACTTGGGACGATGGGTTCACAGGAAAATCATCCGGGGGCTTGAGTGAAAGGAATACAGGAATTAGGGTCAAGCATGGAAGGCCACAAAAAAATTAACGGCAAAGTTCGTGGGGGGGCGAAATCAAAGGAAAACATACGGGACCCCCACTTGCCCAAGTAGGACCACGAAAGGGGGAAAACGGGAAAAAAAACGTTTTACGGAAAAAGCCGGGGGGGTATTCTGATGTGGGAAAAAAAAAAATGGCGGTGAAAAAAGACCTGCAGCAGCATTGTAAGGGGGGGTTCCGGACACTGGGGACTTTTGGACCGATCTATGCCGACACCCAAACTAAATTGACCACCGGCTACAAAGGTGGGGGGGAATAAATAGGGGGGTGTGGGTTGTTCTGGGTACAAGCCAGGGTGTTCAAACTGATGGGTTCACTGTGAAAAAACAACGACTCCGACAAGGGGAATCACCAAAAAAAACGGACCACGCGACCGTGACTGGTAAGGGAAGAAAAAAAAACCCGGCAAAAACGTTGGCCGGATACCCACCCGGCCGTCCGGGGTTTTTCAGCATTAAAACGGGTTGGAAAAAAACCCGCCCAGGGTAACGGGTCAAAAAAGTTAAACGGCCTCGGTAAAACCAAACAAGGGGGGGGAAAAAAGTCGAGTCAAAGTTAAGAAAAGGTGGGAACAGGGGCAATCGTCATTGGTGCCACAAAAGTCAAAAAAAAAAAACGTAACCTGGGATCGGAGGACAAGTAAGGAAAAAAAAAAAACGCACCCCTACCCCGGAGAGCCTGAAGCCGAAGGTGGCAGTGCGCTGAACCCAGCTCACAGAGAGGAGAGGGGGATTTCACGCCGTCCCACAGATTGCGACAGATGCGTCCAGGAGCGGGACAAAGAGAAACCTTGAAAACGAACAGCGCAAAAGTGAGAAGGTGAACGCGCAAGGTATCACAGCAACCCGCCTGCGATAGTTCAGCCGAGTAAAACGGGGATGGCAAACGGGGTTGGGGGTGGGGGGGGAAAAGAAGGGGGGGGCCGGTGGCGGGGAAGGGAAAGCAAGAGCCCGAACGGCAAAGTCGTTGAAGTGGGGGGAACAATTAATGTAAAAAAACAATCGAGTGGGGGTGTGAAAGAAAGGAAAAACTCCTTTTAGGGAAAGGGTCCCAAACAGCGTGGGAGGTGTGAGTCACCCGTGAAGACGGCACCCGGTGACGGGAAGGACTGGTGGAGCTCAACATCAAATCCACTCTTAACGCGCAGGGCGAGACGGAAGGGAGCACGCCGGGGACGGGGCCACCACAAAAAGGTAGATGGACCTTTACCGCATTTTCAAAACCCGAAGGGTTCTGGAACACTGGTTTTGAAGAAGGGTGTGAAAAAAGCACGACTGGGGAAATTACAAAAAGACGCTCAAAAAACAACAAAACGGGGAATGATAAGATTGTCAAATGAACCTACCAGTGCGAAAAAAAAAAAAAAGAAAAAAAGAAGGAACCAAAAACATCGCACTGAAAATGGAAGGGGGAAAACCTCCCAAAACAGATCAGGAAACAAGGGGAAGGTGCGGAACCGTGGCGCCGGCCAAAAGGAAGACTGAAACGTCATCAATAAAAGGTGAAAGGCAAGAGGACGCGGGGGCAAAGACGTAAACCTGCCCACGCGGGCCGGGTCCGACAAGGGGCAGTGTACGGCCCAACCCACTCGCAGGAAAAAAAAAAAAAAAAAAAAAGTGACACCGGGCCTGGGTGGCAAAAAAGGGGGGGAAGGAAAAGGGAAATAGGAAACTTCCCGTAAACAACCCGACCGGAGAGTCAAACAAAAGGTGCTGGGGAAAAAGATAGCTGCCGAAAAAAAAAAAACGGTCAACATAGGGAAACCAAAAATCCGCAAGTCGTCAGGGGAAACAAAGTGAAAGCTATTCCACTCACCTGAGACCTCGAATTATGGGACATGGCACCGTGGGGCTCGTATAAGAAAAAGAAAACCAAATGGAAAGAGAAAGGACCAACAAAAGGCGGCTCACAGCGCGAGGTGCGCAGAGCCCGCGTGACACCCCAAAATCCAGGGCTACAATCTTGGGTGCAATGAGAGTGCAACCAGGGCCAAAAACAAACATAATTCACCAAGAAGAACAACTGTGGGACAAAGAGGAGACAAAGAAAAAACACCAATCGGTTCAAACTGGCGGTTCTCGAGTTGAAGTCCAAACCACGTCCTTAACGGCCCCGAAAAAAACATTGCAAAGGGAAAACGTGCGGGGGGCATGAACCTCCAGGCAAAGGGTGTGGCAAGCAGAACCAAAACGTGATGCTGGTGCGGGTCAAAAAAAAAATGAAAAAAAACGTACACCGGGTTTGAATGGGACAACCAAGACCACAAGAAAACCAAATCGGGGGAACCCGGAAAGAATGGCCCCGGGACCAGTGGGGGGGGAGGCATACTCTAAGGAGAAAAAAAGACCAGCGACGAACTATGCAGTTCGGGAGTAAAAAACCGACAGACTTGTGTAAAACGTCCACTAAGTACGGGGAAAAAAGAGCTGAAACCCCATGCAAAAAAAAAAAAAAAGGAGTACCCATCGACTGTGCGCGGGCTAGAACCGTGGTCCCCGACCTGAACAGGGAATACCAGAAAAAAGGGGAAACAAATAAAACGAAATCTTTAAAAGGGACGGACGCCAACGGGGGTTTTGACTAACAAATCATCAGTGCTAAAAGTCAAATGGAATAAAAATTTGGAAGGGAAGCAAGAACATAAAAGGCCCAACGGTCCCAGTCCACCCCCGTCAGAATTGTAGCGGTGTAAGGCGTGAAAAAAAAAGGCAAAAAACCGGAATACGAATGGGTTAGACGGTGGGGGGGGGGTGTAAAAGGGAGAACCCACCAAAAAGGGAAACCGGAGTGAGTTCCTGTGAACAACTTTCGGGGGTCACGAAAAACGCCTAAAAAAAAAAGGCTAACGTCGGGGAAACAAGAGAAAACAAACATAAAACACATGGGGGACGGACGAACGGCGAACAACCGCACGAAACTAAAAAGGTTGGGGGGGCGCCTCATTGACAAGGAAGGTTCGACAGGCAAACGGAACAACAAAGGGGGAAAGGCGGACGGAACCCCTGTATTGGGTGGAAAAGACCGCCAACCTGAGGGATTGAAGACCAAAATGCAAAACCCGGGGGGGTGAGTCCAATGAAGGAAAAAAAACTGGTCGCAGCCAAGGTCACAAGCGTGAGGAGAACGTAAAAAAAAGAATGGGCCAATCATTTCCTGAAACAAGCCGGGGCGAAAAAGGGACGGAACCGGAAAGAGGTGTCTCCAAAAAAAACCCAGTCCCAATGTAAAAAGACGGACCTGGGGGACCTTCGGGGAACCAGGGAAAAGCCACCACTCCCACCTACGCAATCTGCACAACAAAAAAGAAAAAAAGAGGTTCACATCAGGAACGAGAAGGGAGCACGGCCAAACGCTCAAAGGGGGGGAAGACCAAAAACCCTTGCTGGCAAAGAACCCAAATGCAGGCAACGAAAAACAAAAGACCCAAGGGTGTGGCCAGTAATACTCCACAAGAAAAAGGAACCGGGATGGGATCATCTACAAAACAAAGGTCCTCAAAACATCCCGTTTCAACCCGGAGATTTTTGAATGGGCAGGGAAGCATGGGGCAAAAGTGTTAAATGTTCCTTCTCCAAAACAACCACTCGCAACTCCGGGGACACAGGTTACAGAAAATGATAAAAAAAACGAACGAACTCCCCGAAGTGAGGGGAAAGGGGGAAAAAACGCTTGGGGGGAAGGCCGACAGTCCAAATACCGGAGGAAACTTCAATGAAGAGTCGTTCGAAACACCGAAAAAGAAAAATAATGGCCAAGATTGAAGAGATGCGTGGGTACCTTCAGGAGAAAAGGACACGGATAGGTTGTGGACAAAAAAAAAAGGGGGGGGGGAAGTCTTACTGGTGGGTCCACAATTGCACCACGGATGGGCTCGCAGGTGGAACCGGCATCCCGAAAGTGGTCCGCGAGATTCAAGAAATCAAACGGCGAATAAAATCTGTCGACAAAAACAAAACTCTGGGGTACCTCACTGCATTGGGGGGGCAAACAGAGACCACGGGGCGAGTTTGAACAGGGCAAACTAACCTGATTGCACGCGCAAGTGATCTAACCGGGGTGTTTCAAGGGGGTCGGCAAAAAAAAAAAAAAAAAAAAATGGGACAAAAGAGGGGACTGCGGTCACAACCCAACACACTGGGGAGGAAAAATTCATAATGGTGGGATGTTCTGGGGAACGGGGAACCGCAAGGGCCAACCCAAAGGGGGAAGTTACTAAAACCGTCTAGGCAAGATCGGAAAAGAAAACGCAAAGCCGGCAACATGCCGATGATACGAGACAAACACCAAAAAGTAGGAGGAAAAGGATAGAGAAAACCGGGGCAAGGGCCGGTGCGTGGTGACAAAAACCGAAACGAACTGAAAAGGGGGCGCCCGGCGAAAAGAAGGGCGTGAGGGAAAGACAAAAACAGTCGGAGGGGAACCGCACGCCCAAGTCGGTGGTCCTACGTAAAAAGACAAGGAGGGGGTCCAGGGGAAGTTGGGGAAACAAGGAAAAGAAAAAAAAGTACGGGGGAAGGAAGAGGGAAAAAGTTGGAAAAGCTCGTGGAAACCTGAAACCGCGACGGTGTGTAGTTAGAACCCAAGGGGGGAAAAAATGAAGTTGAATTCAATCTCGTCAAAAAAGTGCGAAATCGAGAAAAAAAAAGTCAGAGAAACCTTCGAGCCCACGAAGAAAAAGGAAAAGTCATGAAAGGGGAACAACAAGGGGGAACGGGCACCAAAAGAGAGCGTGTCCCAGATGAAGAAAAAAACGGGAAATCTGGTCAGGATGTGGCCCCTCAAAACACGGGAGCCAGACGATAGACCGTTGGGGTCAGCACCTCTTCGAGCGAATAAAGGTCACGGTAACGGGAAAAACGGAAAAGAAAAAGAAGGTGGCCCCAAAAACCCTTCGGGGGATGATTGTTCCACCAACACACCAACCTAAACGGTTCAGGGGGGGGACGGTATCATAAAAAGGGAAACGAAAAAAAAGCACAAAAAGCAAAGGGAGACGCAACAAAGGGGCCCGTAAGTGTGTTCTGATCGGTGGGACGCGGCCCTCCGAGGTTCCTCATGGGCCGTGTCAAAGGGGGAGAAGGGAACCGGAAAAACAAGAAAAGGGTGGGTCCCATAGGAGGGAAAGACAAGCCAGCGGGGTGGTCAGGTGCGAAAAACTCGCCAGTGCCGCTCGTCCGAGTAAGGTGGGTGAAAAAAAGGAAAAGTGGCCGGCGTGACGGTGGACAAAAGTAGAATCGGGGGCCGTTGGGCGGAGGGAAAAAAACCTTTCGGCCCCCCAAACCTGAATGGGAAATACCGGCGCGCCCGAGAAGTGCAAAATACAACTATGTGCCGGTCCGCCCCACCCTCATCTTTCCAAAGAAAATGGATGGAAAAATTTGAAACGGCGCCAGTTTGCGCCGAACCCTCCGAAACCAGTGGGAGTCGTCCTTTCAAATATGTTGTTACCAAAAAAATAGGGGGGACAAGGGGTAATTTGAAAAGCCTAATGGGGCAGTCGTAAAAAACCCTCTAACGTCCGAAGGTTAAGTTCTTTTCCTGGAGCCCATCAACTTAACCTTGGATGAGGGTAAAAAGAGAAAGAAGCCGACAAGAAAAAAAAAAAACACAGCCACCGGTGCTCGGGGAAGGGTCGTCCAAACGGTCCCTGGTGAGGGTGGAAACAGAGGCCCCCCTAACCGTACCCAGCATCCGGGAATGGAAAAAAAAAAAAAAGCCGGTTCAGGGGGGAAAAACAACACTCAGAAAAGGGTCAAAGGGGGTGTTCGCCAGGGCGAAATGTCGACATGAAAAAAGGGGGGGTACCTGGGGTGGCAACCACTTCAAAATTAAATAGCCAGGGAAAAGAAATGTGACCAACCAGTGGAGCAAAGGGAAACTTGGACCGTCAGCGTGCTTGAATGTAAATGCGGCAGGAGGAGGTGTGGGAGCCAACCATCGTTGGCGTTCAAACCAGTCACCGGGAATCGAGGTCATGGGTCAAATGGACGGGTGAGAGAGGAAAAGGGTAGCCAGGAAACACTCTTGCGGATGTCAACAAGGGGAAAAAGGGGGGTAGAAAATCCGGTGGCGGGTCGGTATGGGGTTGAACAATAGGGTGAAACCACCTGAACAATCGGAGGGAAAAGAAAAAAATGAGGAGTTTCTCCGGGGTCACAGCGAGGGAGTTCCTGGACGTTCCATTAAAACCCAACGTGCCGGCCCAGGGACGCGCGGGATCAAATTGTTGTGGGGTCACCCAAGACCCAGCCACGTTGTGAGGGGGGGGAGAAAAAACACAAAGGGACACGCATCAACCAGAACGCCGAAAAGTGGAAGGAGGGGGGGAAAAAACAAAGCAGGAGTTTTGAAATGACCACCGGCAAAAGAAACGGTGGCAACCAAGGAAAGGTCAGTTGGTAGCATGGGGGGGTTCAAGGTTGAAAAGAAAAGAGAGAAGGAAAAAGGGGAAAAGTGGTGTGAATACGACGCGGTAAACCCAGGGGGGTTCGACGGGACGAATTCAGGGGTCCTGTTTCAAAAGCACGCCCACAGGGGAAAAAGAGACAATTGGCAACCACAAGAGGTCCAAACCTGGATAAAAAAAAAAAAAGGCGAAAAATCAAAAACAAGAAGCGTCTGAAGAAGAGGAGTGTAGTTCGCAGGGGGACCAGAAATCCCGCTGACGAAAAAGAAAACATTGTCACTCAACCCCCAGAATGAAGCGGATGAACAAAGGAAAGAAGTCAGAGTTTGAAGGAAACCGTTTTGATTGAAAAACAATGCAAAGACCAGAGGAAGGGCCGAACGCAAAAGGTAGCCGAAAAACACGCGATTGCAAAAAAAGAAGATACATGGGTTTTTGAAAGACACCCGGGGTGGGGTAATCAAGAAAAGGTCAGGGGAGGTAAAACATCGAGCAAAAGGAACCGGGAAAGACAAGGGCCTCGGAATGAAAGCCCTTAATATGGGGAGGATGGGGAAACAAAAAAAGACAGCGGGGGGAAGGACAAGGAGGCCTGGGTTAATCCAAAAAGGGAACAAAGCGAAAATCACGGGAAAAGGTTACAGGGGTGATGGACGTTGGGGGAAGCATTCAGGGCCGCTTCGAAAAAACTGAACGGGAAACGCAGAAGGAAACAGGGGGCACGAAAAGAGAAAACTAGTTTTAAGGTCCCCAAGGTTTGTACAATAGAAATGGGAGGGAACGTTGCGGTGGAACGCAAAACTAAAAAATGAAACCCCCAGAGGAC
>Ga0179593_1286735_pt1 | contig 26395 bp, 35 predicted proteins | sample CZODoug2_1_08_16_FD_185931 | JGI IMG/M metagenome (GOLD analysis project Ga0179593, IMG submission 185931) | Vadose zone soil fungal communities from Angelo Coast Range Reserve, California, USA - CZODoug2_1_08_16fungal (PacBio error correction) | ecosystem: Environmental > Terrestrial > Soil >...
ATAAAAGGAATTCAACTATGTAGGAACGCGCCCCTTACTCTAAATTGAAAAACCCGAAGGAACATGTATAAGAAGAGGGCGGGCTATGTCTCTGAAAGGATGTTTGCTGCTCACAAAGGCCATCCCGCCAGGAGATTCCGCCGCTAAGACAGAATAGACTCTCTGCTACTTTCCAGTGAAAAAGAGGCGAAAAGAAGACGACGCTCAGGGCCCTAAAAAAAGCTTACAAATTTAGAAAAGGAAGAAACGACCTCTTTTAGCCGCAGGTGGAAGGAGCTGAAGGAGAACAAATACTGAAGCCTCGTCTCACCTATTTTAAGGGCATTTCAATCGGGCTGTCAAAAGGAAAGACCTGCTGACTAAAAAAGATGGGGTGCGGAAGGCAGATGGAGTGCGCTGGAAGGGTTTTTAGTCGGTGGTCGGCCAGGAAAGTGAAAATGAAAAGGTGCAAAAACTTGGGACGAGGCTTACATTCACCTGGGGGGACGACTCAAGGGGGAAACCCGCGCTGGGGATAGCCTTGTCATGGGGAAAGAGGCTTGGAAACAAGGGGAGCCAACAGGATAAAAAAAAGAGTGGTTGTGAGGGAATTGGATCAAAAAAGGGTGTCATCAAAGGTACTTAGGAAAGCAAGGACAGAGGACCACAAGTTGTCTGGAAGGTTTGGGGAGGGACAGGTAGGTGGTCGTGTTTAAGAAATAAACCCGAACCAAAGTCTTTATCGAAGGTCATATCCGAAATCGCAAGGGAGAGAAAGAAAGGATGTGGGCACCAACAAAAAACATTTAATCCTACCGAACGGCCGCTTGCATGGAACAAAGAATTCACACAACGGGAAACAGGCGAGAAAATGGAGGAGTTAATTGCGGAACCCCTCGTGACCTGCGACATCCAAAGAAATTACGCGGGAGAAAACGGAAAAAAAAAAAAAGACGGTCAACGAGACGAACTACGAAGCCGTAAATCGGGGGGTCGGACGAAGGAGAGAAAATACGAGACCAAGTAGGAAAAGTATAAACCATGAATCTTTCGATGACAGCGGTCAGACTCCAGACAGATGCCAAAGGGGGGGGCCTTGTCAGCTATCGCCGCACCGCACGGGTTAAAAGGTTAGACGCGGAAATCATGGAAGGGAAGGTGGGGTAGGAATATGCATCATGGGAGGGAGTTGGCTAAAACAACTTAACTGGGTGAAAAAAAAGGAAGGACTGCTTGACGAAAACGGAGAGAAAGTGGGGGACGTCGAAACACAAGGAGTGAGGAAAAAATCAAAAGAACTCAATGAAAAGAGCGCAAGGGGGAAGAAGGGAACGGCGTACGGGGAAGGGGACCTTTCCCATACGAACACAAGACTCAGAGGCAATAACGCCAAAAAAGATACGTGTAAAAACTGGAGGTCAACCTGCACAGCAAGAGATTTCACGATCGTTGACGGCAGGAAACGGTGGAGGAGGAGGGGAAGACAAGGAAGGTCAGACGTACTTAGTGCAGCGTCAAGGGAATTACAGGGGAAAAACTTTCTCCAAAAAAAGGTAAATCGTTTCTGCGGGAAAAAGTCTGGTGAACAGGCAGCAAAATGGGATCGTGCGGAGAGGAGGGGGGGGGGAGGCGATATTCTTGTCATAGGATCCCAAGGGAAGGGGAAAAAAAAGTAGCAGGTAAGGTTGTCGCAGATAATAAAACAAGAGGGGGGGGCCGTTTATTGAGGGCTTTGGACAATGTCCGAAGGGGGAGGGCTGATAAAAGGGGTGTTGGTGACTGGTTGGCCAAAGGACTGCACGCGCATGACTATCGATTAAGGAAAAGCAGGGGGGAAGAATTATTTTATGAGAAAAAGTCTTTAATAAAACCTTCCGGCAACCGACGACGGGGAAGGAGGAAGGTAGCGGAATGGCATGAGGAAAAACCTTAACGGGCAGCAATGAAAACCACGAGGGATTGAGAAATTTTGTAGATCAGGGGTACGGACCGAGTCGGTGACCATGGGCCAGGATATCCATCGCGGGTGCAAACTTGAGGAACATCGGGGGAATGTCCAAGGGGGAAACATCGCCACAGTAAAGGAGTAAACGGTTGACATGTATCAGTGGGAACACGACGCGAAGACAAAAAAGTGCAAAGAGCCATAACTCATAAAAGCTATCGAAAAAAGAAATCAGGGTAAGGCCGTTGGAAGAGAACTGAAAGACCCTTACGCAGAGGGGAGCTATCAGTTTTTTTTTTCAAAACAATCACAAAGTAGAAGAGGGAGGAGGAGGGAAGTCTAACCATTAACAAGGAAACGGAGTAAGGAGCGGCGGAGGAGAAATGGGGTGTACACTGCAAAAGGGAAAATAAATGGGAAAGGATACGAGAAAGAGTTGGGGGGCCGGGATGGCCTTTTGGGGAAAGGCCACCTAAAGAGATACACGATACCATCGAAAATCTTCTGGTGGGGCCCCAAAGGGGCACCAGGCGGGAAAACAGGAAGTCTGATCCGAAATTGAAGGCGTGAAATCGAAAAAGGGAGGAAGGGAAACGAAGGCCGCGGTTCCCCGTGGAGGAGACCCAAAATTAAAAAGGGGTTTCGATGGAAGCATGGTAGGAAACAGATGAGGCGGAAAAGGTGTGGGCAAAAAAAATTCAAAAAAAAGACCTGATGGAATACCTGGAAAGATCGTCGGGCCAATGATTAAAGAAGAGCGGGGGGAGAGGAAGTTACCGAAGAAGGTCGACGAGAACTGGAGCCGCGGACATCTGCCTGGAAGAGAGTATCCATTCAAAAACATTTCACTGGGCCGTTCCGTTAGGTCTTTGGTCGCAGAGAATCGCGTGCGAATTAGTGTAGTGTGAGGACTGCCGCCAATGAAAGGGGGCAACTGATGATCATTATTGATCAAAGACGAAGTCGTAGTAGGTAGAAAAGGTCGAGGGAAAGGGAGGGGGAGAGCGCAATAATATATCAAAAACACGGAGGAGGAAAAAGGAAAAACGGAGGCTATGGCTACTCAACACTTGCCCTCATCCCGGGGGAGAATATACTACTGTAGGAAAAAGAAATAATCGCAGAATTGGCAACCAAAGCGGCAGGCGAGGCAGGGGAGTAAAAGGAAAAAAAACTAGCAAACGTCGCACTGACCTGCCAAAAAACCGGGATCGGGCTACAAAGGGGAAATGGTGGGGGGAAGGACTAGCTTTTACACAACTTCCCGTCCTCGGCTGAAAAATTCCGTCGAAAGTTTTGAAGTCGTAAAATAAAAGAGGAGGGGACCTCTGTAGACGAGAAAGGCGCTAGATCACCATAGACTCAGGGAAGCCGACCAGAGGGAATGAGAAAAAGACGCCACCCGGGCTGGGACAGAAAAGCCTGCAAAGCAAAAACAGGTGTTTGCCAAGTGGGGAAAGGAGAACTCTTCCACGAAAAACTCCTCGTACCAAAAAAACCTAGAACGAATTCAAACGATTCGAAAAGCAGAAAGTACATCGGCTCTCCCGCCGGGGGCCCAGTCGGGAAAAAAAGGTCAATAGATGTCTAATATGGAGTGGCGCAAAAGCCATAACGGGAAAGATTAATGACCTCCCTCAAGAAAGCAGGAAGGGAAGAAATAATGATAAAAAAATGGGAAAAAGACTTAACAGACGACAGAAGAAAGACTTCTTGGATGAGAGTACCAACTAACGAGGGGACGTGGATATGAGCTGGAAGGAACAACTCCCGGGTACTACAGAGAGGAGAAACGGTTAAAATTTCAGTATGGGTCGGGGACGTCTGTTGGGAAAAAAATGGCACAGAACTAAAAAAGACTATAGCGGCGGATTGGGGAGGAAGTACCGGGGGGAGGAGGTCGGGTCGTAAGGGAAAGGGAGAACCTGTCACCGGGGGCAAGGAAGCGGGAAAAAGGGGCAAATTAAATGAAAAGAGGGTGGAAACGAAAGGGGGACCCACTTTGATATCAGGGCATGGCAAAGACTCTTCTGGAAAGATCTAAACAGGAAAAGGACATCGTGGGTGTAGGAGGAGGGGCCAGTAAGGTTTGATCAAAACTCAAAAACACAATGGAAAGATCATATTCCCAGAAGGGGAAGAAGGGGAGTCGTAGAGGTTAATAGAAGGCATAATCCCGTAGAATAAGGACACCTTCCACAGCTTGTGGGGAATAGGGAGAAGTAGAAGAGAAATGGCGGGATAAAAGAGTCTTGCACCTGGGAAACAAACACCAATTGTACTCAGGCAACGAACAGCCAGAAAATTGTATGAACCTTCAATAAAAACGGCAAAATCGAAATCAGGGAAAGGAGAGTATACGGAGAAAATCGGAGAACCGAGTATCCCGATATTAAACAGGAAGGAGAACCTGGGATGAAAAGAAGGATCTAAGGTAAAAAAGCACCTGAAGGCATAGCACGTGATCTGGGGTGATGCAGAGAAAAGACGACTGAAAAGGAAAGGAACGTTTAAACGCGATGATTGGGAGAAACGGGGGATCTGAAAAGAGGACAGAAAAAGGAAAGGGGGGAGGACGAAATAAAACTCGCGAACGAGGAAATCAGAATATGGCGGGAAGAGGGGAGGGACGAATAAGGGGGGAGGAGGGTCTTGATGGAGGCGGGGGGTTTTCGGAAGGCAAGGTCCAATATTTAAAAGAAGCGGAGGATTAGGGCGAAAAAGAAAAGGGAGCGTATGGAGAGGGGGAGAGACAGCAAACAAAAAAAATCGTAGGGGGGAGGAAAAGAGGGAAGGAGAACCAAGGAAAGAAAAAAACCGACGGCGGACGCGTTGAGGAAGGAGGGGGGGTCACGTTAGTTAGGGTTGCCTTTGGACATAGGGCAACAACTAAAGATTGGAACGAGGCCCAAAAAGGATAATGTGGGCACAGTTAAGGAAAAAAGCACTGGAGCAAGAGGAAAAAAAAAGTTGAAGGTGAGGAGATATCGGACTAAAAAGGGAATTACTCAAGGTTCGGGAAACGGAGGTCAGGGCCAAGTTTCCAGATGCTGGAAAGGAGGGGGGGGGAGTTTCCACGGAGGAGATGGAAGATCGTGGACTCCTCGGAGAAGAACGGAGGAGATAGTGGAGAGGAGAGAAGAGGGTGTCAAAGTGGTAGAACCTTTGAGGTATCTCTGGGGTCGCGGGATAATTCAACGAATAATAGAAACTAGAGAGGGGAAGGGGGGAGTCTTGGGAAAAAAGGAACCGGCGGAAACTGGGCGTTACTGGGGTTTGGGGGCAATGGTTGAAAAGGAGAAAGGAAGTGGAAGGGAGGACATGCTGCTACTGAGCACGAATTTCCACCATCTTGAAAGGGAAGGGGATAGAGGGGGGGGATGAGCAGGAGGAAAAATAAAGAACCATCCTTCCAAAGAGACGAGTGGAAAATCGCTAAGGGACAGGTGAGGAAACATTAGCGACCTGATAAGAAAAACCTACTGTTTGTTGGGAGAAGAGATCGAAACAGCGTCTGTTGCATGCCCAAAAAAGAGGGGGGTGAAAAAGGGGAAGAGGGAAAGAGGGAAAGTTTGGCAACGCCCAGAACAAGTGGGCGAAGATACTGTGACCAGGGAAGAAAGAAAGCCGACAAAGTAGAAACAAAAAAGTCCCTCTCCAAGAAACGCTATAAAAGAGAGGGAGAGAAAGGCAGGTTAATCTTGTGAAAAAACCTTAAAGGTGGAGAGATAGACATTAGGGAGGTTGGGTAGGAACTCTCTCCATCGTCGAAAAAGGAGGGAGGGATGGGGAAGCGTCTAACATTTTGCGAGGAAGGGTAGTAGGGGGGGGGGAGGAAAAAGTCGCGAGAAGAGCGGGGAAAGTCAGTCATGGGATCCCATATTATGGTTCACGTCGGGGGGGAAGGAACTAAGAGGGGAAGGGAGGGGCAGGGGGGACCGAAAAAGAAAATATATGAGAGAAAAATTGAACAGAGATTGTGAAGACATGTTTCCCCGGCTGGTATTAAGAGAATATAAAGCAAAAGTAGGGGTGAATTCAGCCCCGTTACAAGGGGGATATCGGGGAAAAGGGGAAGAGAGAAAAGGAAATTGTTTAAGGTGTTTCGCGAGTGGGAAGAGGGAGGAAAAATAGGGGGATCAGTTGGGGAGGGAAAAAAGAGTGGAGGACCTTTGATTGATGTTAAGACATTGACCGATGCGAGGGGAAAGAGGAAATGAGGGAATAAAGAGGGGGGAGATGGGAGAGAAGGTACCGAATTAAAAGGGGATAGAAAGAGCAGGAAGACGAGGCTGGAAATCCAGTTTAAGATAGAAAGAAGGAAAAACAGGGAAGGGGGAAAAATCCGCCGGTTCCTTTTCCGTGGAATCGCGACGAAAACAGAGGAGAGGTGGTGTGGCGGGGTTCGAGAAAGGGGAAGCACAGCCGATTTGTGCAAAAGGGAAGCAAGGAAATTCTATGAGGAACAGTCATGAGGAAGGAGGTAGAACAAGGAGGAGGCTGCCGGGTGTTGTTGATCGACTAAATATCGAGAAAAAAAAAAAAGGAGGAGGGAGGAAAGAGGAGAGGCTGATTCGGGGTTCTCAAACCTACGGGAACTCGACAGTGGTTATCACCTCGAAAAGGAAAAAAGGGAGGAAGTAAGAGAGGGCCAATAATTAACCTGGGGGCACCAACACGGGGAAGGCGAGAGACGAAAACAAGCAACAGAACGAAGCGCAGTCGCGAATATAAAAAACCCAGAACCAACAGCAAGAGGAGAAAAGGGGGGGGAAGTGGGGGTTAAGGAGAGCTATAGGAATAAACAGGAAGCAGTAAACACGGAGGATGCCATCAGGCCGAGGCCAGGTTTGAAGGGGGCCCTCGAGACAAAAGAGCATACCGTTTGGAGATCTGTCCCATCGCTTCAAGGAGGAAAGCAGGGGGAAAGGCCGCCACTTTGTCAAAACGCCAAAAGCGAAAAACCACCTCATTGTGATAGGCCTGCAAAAGAAGAGAAGAAAGTGTAACAAGGGAATCTTTCAACTTAAACTCTTCCAAAAAGGGGAAAAAAGCGCCTGCGTCACAGATCGTACCACTGAGGAACGAAACGATTTCTGAACAAGCAAACTGACTGCGAGGAAACCGAAGGGGAATCTGGGCCAAAGATGTCCATTTCGTGAAACTGGAGAATCTTATTCGCGGCGCAACCATCCCCGAGAAAGCGCGTGCCGACATCTAAGGAATGCATACGGACCTCATGCTACGGCAATTGAAAAAGTCGTTAAAAGACAGCGCGCCCTCATGAAATGGAGACGGCAATACAGACCTCTGGTAGCCGAGGGGTGGATAAGCAGGAAGGGAACCACCCAAGAGCCCGTGACTCGAAAGGGTAAGGGCATTTCAGTCTTCTGGGAAAAGGAAAGACGATTCAAAACTGAACTTGCGATAGCGGCAGTGCGATGGAGATGGAGGACTTAGGTTGTCGGAGGTCGGGGGAAAAAACTCGTCCAGAAAAGGATCAAATGTCACAGGGACACAAAAGGGGGTGCGCCCTGGCAGACATTTACGGAAAAGAAGAGTGGCCAACAGTGGTAGAGCCGGGGTCATAAAACGACGCGGTCTGGAACCAGAGACTCAAAAGGAAAAAAAACCCGACGAGTGTTTGTAGTAGAATGGAGCAAAGAATTTTGTAACAACGAATTAGCGGAAAAAAAACGAAGGAAAGGGGAGGAAAGGGGGGCAGGAAGTGAAGAGGGCTACTGTTGGAATAGAAGCAGAAAAAATCCCTTATAGGAAAAAAGCCAAAGGGGGGAGGGGAAGCGAGCGCCGGAGGGAAGTCGAGCAGGATAATTGTTAACCAAAGGCACAACAACCATGTAACGCAAGTCACGCGACGGCCGCTGGAACTTATACAAACTTCAATCACAAGGGAAACATCCGATCGAAAGGGGGTGAGACGAACTAAAATCTTGATCCCGCGCTCCATATATGAAGGAGGGGAGAGGAAAGGCAGAAAAAAGAGTCACTAATATCCCAACCGACGCAAGACGATCCGTGATGAGGGGTGCTGCCGAGAAGAAAAGAAAGCCGACCACTGAACGAAAAAAACGCTTTCATCATCTGGACTGTAATGGACAGCGTGTATATTTCAATCTGACCTCAAAGCGCATATGGGAAGGGGAAGCTAGCCGAACAAGGGAAAGGAACGGAATTGAATCTTGATATCGTGCAAGGAGAATCAATCAGGGGACACGTAGAAGTGGGTGGCGTTATCGGGCAATCAGAGGGGAGGCGGTTAGGGAGAGAGAAACCACTATTTCCCCCACAACGGACGCATTGAAAGAAAGAAGGAGGGATGCATCAAAGATGGGAGAACTACCCATTCACTAAAAGAACGACGCGAGAAGGAGGGATTCCGGCTAACTGAGGAGGTTTTGCCTTTTCCCAAGCCAGCAAAGAAAACAGGGGAAGGAACCAAAAACGTATAAGGGTGTGAACCTGACATGTCCGCCAAACCACACGATACCAGGGTCCATCGAAGGACGGAGGGTGGCGGCAATAGCGTGAGACAAGGCCATACGTCGCGGAAGGAGCGGAGGGGAACCAATTGACAACCAGATGCGGAAGAGAGCGGGCAAGGGGCAAAAAAAATAGAAAAAAAAATAACGATCTTATCGGCGTAGTGTGTTTCGATGGAAGGGGTTTTGCAGAAAAGGATCTACGGGAACATCTCAGGGTATCTTTTTGAAAAGTATAATAACAGAACAGGAAAAAGGGTGGGCCGTTGTTGAAAGAGTGGGAATAAAAGGGGCCTTGGGATCTGAAACTGGGGTTGGTGCCCGGGGGGGACTACAAATCGGACGATAACGTGGAGAGGGGGACTACTTCGAGATTCCACCAAATAGGTAATTTGGGGAATAAGGAAGAGACGCTAAACTTCCACTACCGCCCCCCTACGGAATTCGGGACGGCGTTTCGCGAAAAAAGTGCTTGAGAAAACCTTACGGGAAGAAATCTCCTACAAAAACGAATGACGGACTTGTGAGGTCACCGGAGGGGAACATGCCCAGGATATAAAACAGCTCGGGGGTAAAACGAGCAAAGGCGTTGAAGGACTTTGCAGCGCCAAGGAAGAAGTCTGCCCGGTGGACAGGGAGAGGCCCTGAAGAAACATAACAAGTTTCTCCACCCCATCTCCATCGACGTCCGCAATTCAAAAAGAGGGGTATCAAGTCAAAATGTCAACGTTGAGCAATAACTAATAAAACTTACAACATCGTTGAGAGAAAGAGCTGTGTAAGGGGTTGTTCAGCCACTCATATCCACCACGGAGACAAAAGGTAGATGACGGATCCATTTGCATAGTCGAGGCGGCGCGCGGACGAGAAATCAAATGGCAGCATAGAGTATTATGTGGCTGTCTTAGCGGGAGAGAAAATCCGATGGCCTTGAGCAATGGCAAAGAGCTGCGAGACCATAAAATGGGACATATGCTTTGGCCATAAAGGACAAAAGGATAAAAAATAGGGAAGATCGTGGAGCGGTTCTCCACGTTTACTAGGGGACGCAGAACCCTGAGCGAACCGGAGACCTGGTTAAAAAAAAGGGTTTGGCGCGGGGAAGACTTGTTCCTAGAGCAGGGGCGTCCTTTGGGGGAAAAGGAGCTGGGCGGACGGTCCTTATGTAAGAACCTGACGTCTTCGGGCCATGAATACAGAGTCGATGCGATGTGAGGGTAACAGGCAAACGATCGACGGGAAGACTCCGAAGGGAAGGCTTCCTGGGGAAAAGTATCCTTAAAACAAGGCACTTTGGGGAGCCCGAGTGCCGGTGCGGTTGTCAAAAAATTTCTTTGGGGGGGGGGGCGCCGACAGCGCGAAAACGGAGATAGTGTTGCAAATTTACAATCAAAGGGGGAAACAAAAAAAGTTGGGCCCAAAGTGCATTATTGGAGGGCAAGGCAAAGAAGTCAGTATATTTATAACCATGGCGAGGGCTCCGCGGTGGAAGAATCACCTACGCATCTCTCAACAAAGGAGAGAAAGAAGAGAAAGGGGTCAGACAAACAACGACGGGGGACCACACCCCCTGGTTAGTAAGACGGAATGGGATTAGCTAGAGAGCAATAATTCGGAGGAATGTGGGCAACACAACAAAGCGGCGGGGAGTACACGGGACCACTGGAAAAAACCGAAGGACAAGAAGGAACACGGCATCGTCTGAAAAGGTGAATGTTGGGGGTATGATAAGAGCTTTTTACCAGAGCCGTCCAGAAAGAAGGCTCCAGTAATGCCGTCATCCCGGGAGAAAAGGTGACGGCGCTAACACTCACGTTATTAGCAGATGGCCCAGGAGCGCTTCCAGTCTTACCAGAGGGAAAGGCCGACCAGCAGTTTAAAAGATCGCCAGACGCCACCGGGGAAAATGGGAATAAAAGAACACCTCATTCGCAACTTTTTTGCCATGAAGAAGGGGCTTCCGCTTCACAGGGGGAAACGGGCGGAAGGGACGAAATCTCGTCCATGAGAACTCGGACAACGATTTCGAAAAAAACAAGTACTGCAACGCAACGACCAAAACGCCGGGCCAATGGAGGGTCCAAGCAGATGTCAAGGCCCTGGTCTAGAAAATATGGGGGCGGCTCAAAAGGCCGAAAGGACAGACTCTTCATCACAAGACAGCAAAATTCATATAGGTGCTCAGGCTACTGCCAGTAAAAGTGGAAGCCGACGACGCGCAGCAGCTTCACTGATACAAATGGAGGAAGGAACGACACCTCTGGGGGGTGGAAGCTTGTTGGCTGGAAAACTTGAGGAAAAAAATACTACAGCCCGATCATATCTCAACTATGGAAGGTCAGTTTGATCGGAGGTCAAGAAAACCTGCTGTGGGGAACACGCCAGCTGGAGGAGACCTGATGGAATGTGTGGCATGGATTGGTAGGATGTCGGTGGCGGCAAAGGGAAGTAAGACCCACTGGAACGGGCCAGAAAGAGGGGACGGGCGGGCAAAGGGGGGAAATGACAACGGAAAAAATTTTTACAACCGAATGGATAGCCTGGAAGAAAAACACCTGTCTGGACAGGGGTGATCTCAACGAGAAAAGACACGAGTGTTGGGGGTATGCCATTAGGTTTGGACATCAAAGCGGTATTTAGCGACGCGACGGAAAACGGACTGGGCATGAAGTGTCAAGAAACTGGAATATAAAAGCAGAAGGGCAAATTCCCTAAAAACACTGAGCGCAGATACAGTAAAACCGTCAACTTAGTCAAGCACTTGGGGGTTTGGGGAAAAAAAGGAAACAAAAAACATTTCCGAAGCAAGACCGCCCCTGAAATTAACCGTCAAATCAACAACAGCTAAAAAGGAGTTGATGCGGCGACAAAAAGGCCAAGGCATCCAAAAGGAAAGGACAAGGGGGAGATCCCTTGACTGAAGGAGTTCAAATCAGAAGGAAAAATCCCTAAGACAAGGTGTGCAGAAACGAGGACGCGACAAGAGCCCGGGGACCAACAGATGCAGCTGGCTGGAGGGAAAAGGGAAAGAGTGCTCTGCCATACATCTTCAAACTAAGAAGCGCAGGTGGTAAAGAGCGAATCACGTCCAAAAGAGATGGAAATCTTGAGGGACGGGGTGGAAAAGAATCAGGGACAAAAAGATAACTTTGTCGGATCCAAGCATGGTCCTGAAGGCGGAAGGAACACTATGTACCGCAGGGCAAAAAACGCTGCAATTGCGGACTACTTCAGGCGGAGTGAGATGGGGATCTCTCGCAACATGAGGGAATAAGAGATAGAAAAACACCACAAGAAACTTCTGGGAAGAAGAATGAATTCCCTGTGGGCCCGCGTACAGTAAATTTGCCCTGTTAACAGCCAACAGCAAGAATCCATGATGGCCCTATAAACACGTGGGTCCACTGTTTCAGCACGGCCATCACGAGATCCAAGAGGAAGCTGGAACGTCTTTTGCGCAATAAGGGGAACAAAGAACGTAGAGGCTGTGACCTTGAGACCGCTTTCCACGGGACGCCAGCCCTAGGAGGGGGGGGAATTTTTCAGTGACATGGTCCGGCGGAGGTGACTCCAGCGGCAAAAATAGACAGGTAGGAAATCGGCAGTAGTTGTGTATATTCGATGAATTCTTGGGGCGAAAGGCGACCGTAAGGTCAGCGAGGGAGATAAGGGAAAAAAGAGGAATAAGGGATGATGTTGCCGGGGGAATGGTGCTTTGGAAAAGAATTGAAGAAAGCGGCCGTCGGGACTGAGGACGGTAAACGGTGTGGAAACTTGGAACCAATACTCATCGTACTGATGCCGGGGTCGCCATTGCGGCTAATGAAAGGACCTGTGGAAGTGAAGGTGGTCGATGTGAAGATGCGTCTATGAACAAGCGGGGGGTCAAGTCCATGCCACTCGATACGGGAATCTGTCGCTTTCGCTAAAATGCGTTGATGAAACCTTAAAAGAAGCCATCGCCTACAACCACTAGGGAGTTGGGGGAAACCTTGTTTAGAGAAGTAAAAAGGGCGTCTGTGAAAAAAGGCCCTAGGGAAAAGAGGGGTAAACTGTGAGAAGAACGGGTGGAAAGAATTGCCATCGCACATAACGAAAGACAGGGGATACATTTCCCCCGGACGACGACCCGAAATACAAAAAGTGGTTCAAAACGGCCCCCATCTCCATCAGAATACCCGCCAGGGACAGAGGGGGCGTGGATAAAAACAGAGGCATGTACGCAAACAGCTTACCCATCGTTGAACTAAGACTCGGCTGTAGTGGGTGTTGTAACTTCCAATCATATCCACAAATCTAAAACAAAGGAGGTCGGGATGGGGGACGGCTCGTATAGGGGGGGAGCTGCGAGGGGCCGCTAAAGAAAAGGGTTTCAAACTGGGGCAAGTAGCAGGCAGATACTGTGTCATTCTTGCTGGGAGAGTAAAACGATGTCCGGGTGACGCCAAAAAAAGCTAAACGCAGCAGCCATGACATCTAGGCCATAGGGCCCCGGCGGGAGATAGGAGAAAGGGGGTACTGCGGGGAGAAAAATCGTGGAGGCGTTTCTCACAAGGGAGCGAGAGGGGACGCAGGATCTGTTCAACAAGGGAGAACCGGGGACCTTGGGTAAAGGTTTGGGGGGGACGCGAGGGGTGGGGCCAGGAAGGGTGAGGGGCCCAATGGCCGGTGGGCGGACCCGGGTTTGGGGGCCGAAAGTACAAACAAGGAGGCCGGAGAGAAGACCTGGAAGCGGTAACGTGGAACATGGGAATACAGAGTCAAAGGATTGGGGATCGAAAAGGTACCGAAATCAAAAAAAGAAAGAAGAAAGACGGGGAAAAAATTCCTGGGGAAAAATGAGGGACTTTACAAACAGACGGTTTCCGAGGCCTGTGCGGGTGCTTTTCGCGGTGGTCGAGCAGCGCGACAAACGGAGAGGGGCGTTACAAAGATGCCCGCCAAAAAGGGGGGGGGACACTGGAACGAACATTATTGCGAGGAAATGGCCGGAAAGAAGAATTAGGGAGGGGATAACAGTGAGGGCTAAAAAAAGGTTAGATCAAGACAGAGCATCACTCAAAAAGAAGGGCTTGAGGATCTCAGAAAAAAAAAAAAAAAAAATACGTAGCCCTCGACTTGTGATAATAAGACGAATGATGGGGGAAGGGATGAATCCTTCGAATTATGCGCAAGGGGGGCAACCAACTCGGAAGGGCGGGCGGGGGAAAACGCAATCACATAAGACAGGCTTTTGGTGGGGGGTGGGTTAGGTGGTGGGGGGTGGGGGGGGGGGGGGGGGGGGTCGGGGGGTGGGCTCGGCAATCCAACCATCAAAGGCAGGCTAAAATGAAGTTGGTTGTTGTGGAGGGCTCGGGCTTTGAAAAATAAACTTCCCCTGCCAGCGGGCGGCCAGATTCAAGTGAGGGGGGGTCGTAGCGAAATCACAAAACGCTGGGTAGTATCTCGGGACCGATAGAGGGTAAAAGGTCTTACAGAGGTAAGCAGACCAGCTGTAAGGTCTCAAAAAGACGTCCAGTTGGGACTAAGGGGGGGGGGAGCAGGAAAAAGAGGGGCAAACCAAGGGTTTTAACCAAAGTCTCCGGCATTCACGCTGAACACCGGGCGCGCCCGAAAGAGTCAGTGTCGAACGCCGAAAAATTTCGAAAAGCCCTTCGGCAAATTACTCAGAGCCAAAAACGTGAACCAGGTATGGCAAAAAAAAAGGGCAAGGGCCGGGGAAAAAATCGAGCTTATGTGACTCAAAAAAAGCAAGGCCATCGCTCGAAGTCTAGGACATGAAAAGAATCTGGCTAAATGCTACTGCCCTGGAAAAAGTCTGGCACGACGGATAAAAACCCTCTTCTGCGGGAGAGAAGAACAAGTACCTCTTTGTGGATGGGAGAAGGGTAAGAGTGAAGTAAAAAAAATGTTTACTCAAAGTCGTCTTATCGAACGATGGGAAGGTCATTGGAAGTAGTGCGGGGCAGCAATTGCAATTCTGCTGCTACCAAAAAGCTGGTAAAGGTGAAAGATGGGGCGCTGGCTGGTTTGTAAGTAGGACGGCGTCCATGCCCTGTCACCGGCCGTCAAACGGGACGGCAGAGGGCAAAGGAAGTTCACCGAGGGGAAGACTAAGTGTGGCACTCGAGGTAGGAAATTGGCTGGTCCAACGACGCGGTCTGACAAAGACATGATAAAAAAAACATACCTCGGGGGTGAGGGAAAATTGTATTGCCCGTTCAGGGGTTGGGCTACGGCAGGGGGAAGCGAAACACGACAGAAGGGACACGAAGTGGACGTCCTGGTAATAAAGCAAACCGATAGTCAATTCAAAAAGCACAAAAGGGGAAGACGGGCATCGCGTAGACGAGCTAAAGGCGAAGTACCCCTTGGATGGGGCAAAAGCAGCCAACAACCTTGGGGATAGACCGCGAAATTGGTTGACAAAGAAAGAACACGGGTATCATGATGCTGTGTGAGATCGATAAAACCTCTTCTCCAGCTGCGAAAGGACAAAAGAGATCCCTCGAAAGAAATTGGAGAAGAAATATACTTCCGACGACGAGTCCTTGTCTTGGTTGAAAACGGGACCGGGGGGGGAGAGGGAAGAAAGCAGGACCACTGAAGGGAAGAAACGGGGAGGGAAAGCATATAAAAAGTGGCGACGGGGTCTCTTGCACAGGACCCTCAGAAGACAAGGATGGAGCTACGCTTGGGACGCAACCGACGGCAAAAGAATCGGCTATCGTGAGGAAAGGGAGGAAATCATGGACAAGGGAAGTTGTGGGGGGAGTATAGTGACAACAAATTGAGTCTAAAGTGGGATGGGGGGGGGCGGAAGAGATGTGATCAGTGCAGGAGGACGCATTGCGCGGGCATCGGAGGGGGGATATGATAGCTAAAACACAACAGGAAAATAGAGAGATCCCCATAGAAAAAGAAGACTGGGCGTCACGCACATTGCAGTCAAAGCCCTGAGGTACATAATGGAAGTCCTTTCCCCCGAAAACACAGACCCAAAATCAAAGGAAGAAAAGGGAACCTATACGCCCAAACTTACGGAAACTGAGTAGCTGCCAACGATAGAGAGGTTCCATCTCCGACGGCGGTTGAAAAGTAAGACGTAGACCGAACTAATGCCTCTGAGGGGCAGCATGGATGGGGGGAAAAAAGCCGGGACAAAGCACAAAGACTAAAGCATATGCTGGAAGACTAATAGGGAGTTCAGGGGAAGGCAGTCTTTTAAAAGAGGAAAAGAAAGATCAAGTAGCGAGGCGTAGTTGTGATACGATGATTATTCCAAGAATCACCCAATAAACTCTGGGAAAGAAGGGAAGGATATAAAAGACAGGGAGCGATGTGGCCGGTGGTTCGAAGTCTTTAATACGCATCTGGGAATGGACGGGAATGGGGACTTTACACTGTTGTGTGGGGACTGGAAAAAGAATCGGGACAAAAAGAGAACCATTGATCGAGAGAGACTGAACCAAACAGAAGGTGGAGTGAATTTGATATAAGGGAATGATTGAAGGAAGATAAAACGTGAAACTTAAGGACACGGAGATAATGAACCTGGGGAAAAGCTACCGGATGATGAAAAACGTACGCATAAAGGCGAAAAAACACGGTCGTGGGGTGAATCACGTTGTTGAGATCGGGCCAGACCGAGAGGTGGTGGAACGGCAATCTCGGTGAAGGGGAAATCCCATCATTGAAGGGAGGTGCCATCGCCCAAACAGCTTGAGGAAAATAGGCAAGGGAAGAAAACCTCCTACCGGTCCAGAGGCCAAAGAGAAGAGGAATCAAGGAGAGAGAGAAAGGGAGAGTGCAGGTCAGGTCGGCTTGGGAAGAAAGAAATGACCCGAAAGGGAAGATATAAGGCGGCTGTAAGAGGGTGTGTTAAGGCCGCTAAAAGAGAACATCGGCTACAAGTAGGGGGGAGGGGGGCCCGTCCCAGGGGGAATAGAAGAAGAGGGGGCGGAAGAAGGGAAGGAGGACTTTTGAATTTAGTATAATGAGCCTAAAGTTTGGGGCCTGTCTTAAAAGGAGGAGCGAGGGCCGGAGTTGGTGAGCACGCCAAAGAAGATGCGAACAAGGCAGACCGGTCATTTGGAAATCCGAAGTAGAGATATTGGGGTCAGGGTAAAGTGTGGGTACGAAATTTGAGATTAAAGACACTTGGAAAAAGGGGACGCAGGCGCGGGGACCCTGGAATCGTAATACAGTAGTTAAAAAAGGTTTTGGGGGCAGACGAGGGGGGCCATTTAGTCCCATTCCGTTGGCGTACCTGTGTGGGGGCGGAAGGGGGAAAAGATGGGGGGCGGTCCTTTAAATGAAAAACTGATACGGGGGCAGATGATTATAGGCGATGGCTGGTGGCGACCGGTACAGAAGAACGGATGCGACTTGAAGACGCGAGATCGGAAGGTGAGGGCCGATGATCCGGGAACAAAAAAGATTTCACTTGGGAGCCGATGCCGGGGGTCTTGGGGGAGGGGAAGAGGAAGAGAGGGGAAAAGAGAGAGTGGGGGGAGGGACTACATAGAAGGTCCAGAAAAAAGTTGGTGCCACGTCGAGGCATTATTGCGAGCCGCCATAATCATATTATATTATTTAAACCAGGGGACGATTCGAAGGTCGTGGGTGAAAAAGAGACATAAGTCAGAGAAAGAGAAAAAAAAGGGGAGGAAGAGTGCTTAACAAAGAAGACTGGGGTTATAAATAATACGAGGGGGGGCCGTCATCGATCGCAAGGCTCGCAAAGTTTGGGCCAAAGCCAAGTCGGAAAGGGCGAGAAAGGGAACCAAACTATCCGTACGCGGCGCGCAAAAGGAGCGACAACCAAATAACAAAAGCATGGCTTCAAAGGAATGGTTTGGGGGTAGAGAATATGGGGGGGGGTCAGGTCTTCCAAGTCAGAAGTTCCGTCGGCAGACTATCCGTTTTGATGCGGTACCGCAGAACCAAGCTACATACGACACGGGAGTAATAAAAATCTGGACAGAAGTCGAGTCAGTCTTACATAAAAAAAATGGGGTACTACCCAGACTTTTAAAAAGGGAGAAAACGGGGCTCCACCGCATTTTACTAGGCAGGCCACAATCGAGAAAAAACCATTTTATAAAAACAAAAGGGAGAAGGGGGGTCGAGAAGGACACGGTGAACCTCGCCGGCGTCAACCGAGCTCCAAGGGGAGAAAAGCCTCAAAGTTGGGGGAAAACAGAAGATTCAAGGGTCTCGAGTCCGAAGGGCACATGGACAAAAGCAAGTTAGTTCTAGGGTTCTTGCTCATTCGTGAGTGGGGGAGGATCAAAAAGCAAGGAAATAGATTATCCATCTAGGAATGCACGGGATATCTTCTCTAGCTGCATTGAGAGTGAGTTAGCGACGACGACAAGGTCTCAATGAAAAAGAAACGTCCATAAAAAAGAGGTTGTACGAATGTTTGCTGATATGGGGGAACAACCCCGAAAAGCCAGTTAGAGGTCAGATGGTGAATGTCTTTCAGGCTTTGCAGGCAAAGCCTTACCTTACAGGCGGAGAAAAAACCAGAGGGGGAGGGAAGAGAGCGGAGACGAGGAAGGGGGGGCGCTGGAACCTGGTTAGGAGTGTCGGGTCCCTGAAAGGGTATAACCGGTCCACCGGGAACAGAGGCGGTTTAAGTGTGGGATGAAGGAAATTTGAAAGGGTCGACTAAGGGGGTCAACCCTCTCCGGATAGATGGGGGAAGGGAAAAGGAAGAGGGGGACGGACCAGAGCAAAAAAATGGGGGAAAAAAAAACACGACCTAAGGGGTGGTAGGAACTGTGCCAGGGGGTTGTTCATCAACGCAAAGGATGAGGAAGGGAGAAGTCAAAAAAGGAAAGGGAAGAGGAACGTCTCTGTTAAAATCCGATATGTCAAAATTCAAACTTCCACAGGCAGGGGATCGCAGACGCAGTCAAAGAACGGACGGCAGTAAACTCTTGGAGGTGGCAACCAGCCACCAACAAAAGGTGAAAAAAACCAGTCCGGGGCAGAAAGGACATTGGTTACACAGACCAATCCAACGGAACATCGGCCTATCTTCGTTTGAGTAATCGCGAACGTCCCGCTGCATCCAATATTACCTTACAGGGGGGAAGTGCCATTCTGAAGAAAGGGGAGGAGAAGTACAAAACAGCGACGCGAAATTAATTTTTGGACTGAAAGACTAAAGACAGACACATGAGAAAAAAAGCTTCAATGCATCTTTCTGAACCGTTCGAAAGCGGGAGAGGGGCCAAAAAAGCTGCACGAAGAAGAAAGGTGGAAAAAACACGCTATCGACGAAGTCAACGAGATGAAAGCGTGAATAGCGTGCGGGGGGAAAAACAAAAGTGGAAAGTCCGGGGGGCTTGAGGGAAATACAAAACTTGATGTCTTGCTGTGGGGGGCATGAACTTAAAAAAAAGGGAAAGCAGGCGAGCACTGCAATGGGAAGGGAAGAAGGATATGGATATGTGGAGCCGCCGAACACAAAAGGAGAAGGGGGGAACCCAAAGAAAAAAAAGGCCTACGTCGTCGCGCAGTGTCAGGCGGGGGCCATTCAGAAGGGAAGGGAACTGGACATAGCCCAACAAAAAGAAGAAAGGATTGGGCACCGAGAAAAAGCAAACGTATAAGGGGAACAGGGTGGAAGGAAACATCACGATATCACTAGACATCTAAGTGGAGTAGGGGAGAAGACGTACTTCGGAAAAAATGCGGAGGGAAGCTGGGACACGGGCAGAAAAAAAGGGGAGCACCTGTGCTCAGAAAGGGAGGGGGAAAAGATTTCTTCTTAGGTCAAGCGTCTTTAAAAAAAAATCAGCGAAAGGAAAAAGACTCAGATCGGGAGAGGACGGCGTATTTTGGTGAAGATATTCGATGACTTTCTTGGTTTCAAAAGAGGAAAAAAGGGAAAAAGGGGGGAACTCTGGGGATGGAGAGGAAAAAAACGATATAATACAGAAAACAGAGCGATGGGAATGGGGGGGTATTTACTACAAGGGAAGGACGCCAGGACCGTGGAAGGACTGGGGGGGTTGGGGAAAAGTGTGCCAAAAAGGAAAAAGGAAGAGGGAACTGCTCCGCCATGAAAAAAAAAGAGCTACTGCGGATGCGGCACAAAACTGTGAAGGGGGGGGGAGAGAATGAGGAGAGCTATTAACATAGACGACGTCCTTGGAAGAAACAAGCTAAGAAGTATGTCGCGGAGGCGGAAAAAAGAAGGGGGACGTTGGAGGAAAAGAAAACAGGGAAGGGACATCCGTCTCAATAAAAAAAAAAACTCGGTCGTTTGGGGGGGATTTGGGGAGATCGGGAAACCGCGTCGGGAAACATTCAAATCAACTCTTGTTCCAAACTGATCTTGTCAAAGGGAAAGGCCTTTAAAAAAAATGCAAAGGAAAAGCTTAGGAAAAGGTTAGACTCCGGGTACACAAATCCCGACAAGGTCCATAGAAAATCTCCATCAGCCTGAGGATCACAAAGCAGGCGGTTAAAAGCAAGTCAGTAAGCGTGGTTGAGAAGAAAGAAAAAGTACCCTCCATCTTGGAGAACGCTTCTGGAAGGAAGGTGTTCACTGAAAGATCATATCACCGAGGCTACAAAGAGGTAAAGAAAGGGGACTAGCATGGGGGAAGAGGGCAAAGAGGGAGAAGCCGGTCGTAAAAGAGAAAAGGTGGGGGAAAGGGATTAGACGAATATGAATTTACTGATAGCAAGGAGGAAGGTGTCCGGGCTGCCTTTGAGCCGCAACAAGACTCATTCAGAGGAAAACAGAGCAGGGGAAAAAGATGCCAATTTTGGGGGCGCCCCGCGGGAGAGGTTGAGCAGTAAGGGGACTGGGAGGATCGTTGAGCGTTTCTCCACTTGAGGGGACGCAAGAGAGGGGTTTCCCCGTGGAAGAAAGGGAAAAGAGACCTGGTTTAAAAGTTTTTGCGCGATTGTGAGAATCACCATAACGGGGTGGCGGTCAGGGGTGAGATTCTTTAAATGAGGCCGGGAACTTATAAGACCGGAGAGGTCATGACACAGAGAGTAGAAGAGGCAGTTTGAGGCCGTAAGAAAAAGAAAAAAGGAGTAACGGGAAGCAAAGGACGGGGAACCGGGGTAAAGAAGTATAAGGAAAAAAAAAGGGTCAGTGAGAAGGGACGGGGCTGAGGGGTGGAGACGAGCAGAGAGACGCGTAATAGTTTTGGTGACAAGCACGCGACGCCTCCCACTGTTGGGGCCCAACTTTCGCACGGATTGTAGGAAAGACCGGAAGAATATTAAAAGGAGGGAGAAAAAAGCGAGGGCATCATGCTGGGGGGTGAGATCATGAAAGAGAAAAAAAAACAAAAAAACAAGAGGGAGGGAAAAAAAAGAGAGATGATTATTGCGACAAACTGGCCCTCCTTTTAGAATACGAATGTTAAATGCCGGCTCGGGAAAGAAGGAAGAAGTGGGCACCAAAAGGGCCTTCAAAGCTAAACACAAAGACCGCGTCGAAGGGGACGGCGTACCCAAAGAACAACGGATCGGCTCAAAGGGTTTGGGGGGGGTAAGGGTATAACTATCTTTTACAAAACCAAGAAAGGAGCCTTAACCGTCAGCACGCCGGAAAGGATTCGTAGAGCAACGTTTGAGGAGTACCGCGATCACAATCTCATCCTAGTTAGTGAAAATAATCTTTAAACAATAGGTGAAAAACATGGTAGTAATCACTTTAAAGGCCGACCAGCTTTTAAAATAGGAAAAAAAGGACTCAAACAAAGGGGGGAAGAAAGGCCAAAAGGACGGCCAATTTGTAAAAAGGGAAAGGGCTGAAGGACTCCAAGGAAAACCCGCCTAAACCTCTCGTAAAAACGGTAGAAAAAAGAGGAAACGATGTCAGAAAAAAGCAGGCACTGTCTGCAAAGCTCTCACGCAGGGAACAGGATGGCAAAAAGAGGGCATGGCGATGGTCTCGGAGAGTCTTTATGTTGTACGGGGAGAAAAAGGCCGGAAGGGAAGAAGGAGGGGGCCATAGACCGCAGCAGCTGAAAGGCTACTGCCATTAGGATTCGGAAAGCACGAACAAGCGGGGTCAGGAAAACTTCGGTCGATGCAAATGAGACGTGGAAAGAAAGAAATCGGGGTTGTAGCAAGGACTTGGGTGAGTCGGAACAACCCCTACGACAGAGCGGAGAGGGAGCAACGATGGTAAGGGTAAGGGATACTTGGGGTAAACTTTAGCCCTTAAAGAACCTGCTGCTAAAGAAAAATGGGGCATGCGGCGAAGATTTATGGGGGACGGACCTTTTTACGGGGGAGGGAGGTAGGGACCGGGAAAGTAAAAAGAAGGAACACTCTGTTCGGGGCGGGGAAAAAGGGAAGGTCACCGAGGGAAAAAGAAAGGTCACAAAGCGGGATAGTCCTGGGAATGTCAACAGGAAAGCGGATGACGATAGACAGTAACAACACTACCGCGGGTGGTTTGAGAAGAGCCCAGGAAGGGGGTCAATCACCCAAAGGGGGATAGAAAAAAGACACGGGGAAAGTAGAAGGGGAGGAGGGGACGGCCATTAAGATAAAAGAAGTATATCAAGGAACGTTCACAAAATTCTGGTGGATCGATAAAGGTATCAATCTCAATGTCACGTCTTAAATGAGAGGGGGAGTGGCAAAAATGGAACCAAAACCAGGGGACCAGAAAAAGAAAAGGACCGCGGAAGTATTAACTCCGAAAAAGAACAAACGGAAACGAGGATTCGGGGAAGAGGGAGTAGATAGGCGACACCGCTGAACAGGCATCCAAAGGAAAAACCAGGGGATCCCATTGTATGAAAAAGGGTTCATCAGGGGGAAGAGAAAGCAAGACGCTACGATGAGAGTTGTTCGGAAGAAGCTAAACAAACGAACAAGGAAAGAAGAAAAAGGACAAACAGGATCTGCGGAAGAAAAGGAAAATAGCTTGCAAGAAAACATCTGCCTCAAAGCAAGTAGGGCCGTCCAGGCATAAAACGAAAAGAAAAAACGTAAAGGTAAAGCGTATATCGGGAGGGCCAGATGGAACGTATCCGTGGGGGGTACTGTAGAGAGGCCAAATAGTCGCTTTTTTGGAGGTTCAAGGAACCAACTAATTGAAGGGGGAAACAGCGGAAGAAATGACGCGAAAAACTTCATGATGATTGAGGGAGACTCAATCAAAAACAACGGAATTGGAGGGGGACCAGATATACTAATCAGAATGGCGAGTAGGAGAAATGGCAGTAATGGGGGAAATGAGGACCATAGGAAGTGCCTTTTTGCAAGAAAACCAACAAAAGACTCGGACCGATAAGAAAAAAAGGAGGCCAAGGATTTCACAGACGGAAAACGATAAGAAAGAGGTCCAGAAAGTTGATGCGGGGTCTTCGATAGCGGAACGAACAGCGGCAGCTGAGGGAACGGATGGGCAAAGACAAAGCAACTGGTGAACATCCAGAATGCTGAAATTCACTTTTGATGCGTCATTGGTCAAGGAGTTTAAGCTCCGCGTAAGAAAAGAGAAGGGTCAGCGTCGGACGGAGTGGGGAAAAATATTGAGGAAGGGAAAAAAAAAGGCGGTTTTTGGCAAGAAGAAAAGGGGATATCCACTTTAAGAAGAATGGAGACAGCTTCTAGATTGAACCGGGATAACAGAAAAAGGAAAGGGGGGCCGTTTGTGAGTGAAGTGAAGTGTAAGAAATTTCAAGGGAAAAAAATTCAGGGGGCTGTTCAAAAAGGGTGTTTGTGCAAAAGGGGGGGGGGAACAGACCAGAGCGGGACTAGCCTTCAAATGGCTAAATGGCATTCCAAAAAGAAGGGGGGAAGGAGGTTAGAATAATCGTGCTCTGAATTCATAGGGAAAAGGAAAAAGTCCACTGACTGGCCCAAAAGGCTAAAGGAGAGGACGGGAGCTAGGGCTTGAGTGATTACACCTTGGTAAGCTCAAGGCGCACCTACAAGCCAGGGTCGGGTGGTTAATATAGGGCAAACCAAGTCGGTGAAAGGGCACAAAAAAGCGAAAGGGGTTTCAAACGGTAAAGAACCAAGGAGGGAAGGTAAGGAAAATCTAACAGACACTTATGCCAGTGACGGGGACTTTCCCTTGACACACTACCTCAGGAAAAAAAGGTCCATCGCAAAAGAGCCACTAACAGCCGAGAGAAAGCCACCAATGGCGTTAAAGTCAGTCAGGGAAGGACTGGGGTGAAACAAATACAAAAGAGACCCTTACAATAGTGAAGAGAAGAAAGGAAGGGGTAAGGTTGTTCAACAGCTAAAAACCGCGGAAGAAAGAGGGAGGAAGTAGACCTTGGGAGCGAAAAGAAGAGTTGGGAGACGGCTCGGATTTAGACTTTTTCGGGATATAAGCAAGATATGAAATGTGAAGGGATAAAGGGAGAGATGGAAGGGGGATTCCCTTGTGACATAGAGATCAGAGAAAGAGAAAGGGGACAGACAATATGTTGAAAAATACCAGGGGCAAAACGTAAGAGGATTTCTCATTGTCGGAGGGGGGGGAAGAATAGTGTGAAGGAGGGATAAACGGGGGAAAAGAGAGGAACGCATAAGTTGTAAAAAAGAGGAGACAAGGAAAAAGTGTGTTAAAAAAGGGGTAGCGATGTAAAGTCGGGGTCTTCTCCAATTAGGGGGTGGAGGACGGGGGGGGAGATAGTTAAAAAAGGGTTCTGGAAGGGGAAAGGGTGTACGAAAGCGGTGTAGTAAATTAAAATAAAAATAGAGGAAGAAAGTTGTGATCCCGTTACGGCTTAAAAGAGAAAACGGAAGCTGTAAGAAGCGGAGGGGAGGGATTGACTGGTAAGGAAAAGGGGAAAAGAAAAAAATTAAAGTGGAGAAGAGGAAGGGGCTGGGGCTTTGGTCCACGTAGCAGAACACGCGTATAAGAGGGGGGGTATTTGGGAGGGGGGGAAGGGACGCAACCACGACGAAGCGTTGGCACACTGCTCGCATTAGGGGGAGGACGGAAGAAATAATGGAGAGGATTTGTAAAAATGTAGAGGCTCCGGAGTTGTTGAAGATCGAATAAGATCATCGAGCGACGCAGCACACAAAACGAGAGAAAAAGAGGAGATATCCTTAGGGAGAAGGAAAAAGACTTAGCCCTAGAAAGGGTATAATAATAAAGAGAAAATTCCGGCATCTAAGGGCAAATGCGCGGGCCAGTTGGGCACCATCTTCATTCTTAGGGCAGGGGGAGATTAAAAAAAACTATAGAAGGAGCGAGACTGCTACGACCCAAATAACAGCAACCGAAAGAGCTCATTTAAGTTGGTGTAGATACGAGGGACAAGAAAGAAAGAACGTCCGCGGATTGACAGTCAGTTCCTGGAAACTTGGATGTTCTGTACCGGCTATCCAAATACTAATACGAAAACAGGGGGGAAGGGCATATGGACACGAAGGCAGGGTCCATTTCTTACTCGTGGAAGTCTACCAGCTTGGATAGAAAAAGACGACACAGGCATATGGGAAACAAGCCGGCCCAATCTAAAAAACGTTGGGTAAACAAGGTCAAGGCCGGGTAAGGGAAGCGGGAAAAGGGAAACAGGGGGGAACTTCTTCCCCTCGGACAAGTGATACCGACGGGAAACGAGAAAAATCAGCCCTTACTGCTAATGGAAGACGAAAAGAAGGGCACTGGGGCAAGTGCAGAGTCAGGGAGATTGTATCGACGAAGGTAAGGGGGGAGGGCGCAAAAAGGACATCCTTCCCGGCCATCTATCCCGTCAGAAAAGAAATCAAGAGGCTCATGCTCACAAGGGGAAAAATAGGAGTCCGCGACGCGCAAACAATCTTAATTAGATGATCGAAAGGAATGGGAAAAGAACCGAAAGATTGTGTATCAGGGGGGAGTAAGGATCTGGGGAAAGGGGGGGACAACACGTCAAGAGTGTGAAAGAGGAGTCAGAAAAAAAGGGTAATGGTCATGAGGTCTTGCAAAAAGGAAGGACCAGGATGCGCCAAGGGGGCGATAGCGGGTGTCGGTGGGGGGCCTGAACCTTTGGGAGGGAATGGAAACTTCCCTTGAAAGGGTCAACAAGACCGGGCAGAAAGAGGGGGCGAGGGCGATGCCCAAGGGCTGGGCACAAATGGTACCAAAACATGGTGGACCGAGAGGGACCTGGATAAAGGGGGGGGGAGAGGGTCTGGAAAGATATCACGGAGAAAAAAACCCAGGACTGTTGTTGTAGGAGAAATGGGGCCGTTAAGTTTTTCAATCAACAGGGAAGTACTGGGAAAACGAAGAAGACATGCCGGGGAGGAGACGGCAGGATCTGTGAAAGACGCAGAAAGAACGATAAGAAAATTCACGGACTAAAGAGGGGGAAAGAGAATCGAAAGGGAGCAGATACTCAATGGGAGAAAGAAGGACATATACTTGTAGTGGGGGGGGGCCAACCCAGGGGCACCAAAACCAGTTGAAAAACGCAAGGAAAAGCGGCCTCGAACATGTGGTTGAAAAGAACGGAAAGAAAAAAACAGGCCAACATGAAAGGTCTCAGGTTTGGGTGCTTATATCATGAAAAAAACAGCCGATAAGAAGAAGATGGCCTTACCGGGGGGGAATGAAAAGGAAAGGAAAAAAGAGGAAGCGGGAATAGAAAAAGACGCCCAAGGACGATACCAGGAATGTTTTCGGCCGACGCGAGACAAAAACAGGGGGGGGGAAAAGGACAAATCATAACGCTGGCCATCATCTGGGAGAAAGGGGAGACAGGGGATCTTTCCAAAAATACAAGATCCGCTCATCTAAGGTGGGACGGTAGGATCGCTAATACGCGTAAAAAGACTTAACTTAAGGGAATCCTGTGAAGAGAGCTTGTCCGGAGGAAAATCAAGTAACCACGCTACCTTTTTTGTGGGCGGAGACAAGACAGGGGGGGGCTGGGGGGGAAGGGAAGGCAACTTGCAGGGAAGCATTCCACAGCTGGGCCAAAGTGCTCAAGAAGAAGGAAGTATCTGTAAAGTGGGGGGA
>Ga0179593_1454200_pt1 | contig 26394 bp, 35 predicted proteins | sample CZODoug2_1_08_16_FD_185931 | JGI IMG/M metagenome (GOLD analysis project Ga0179593, IMG submission 185931) | Vadose zone soil fungal communities from Angelo Coast Range Reserve, California, USA - CZODoug2_1_08_16fungal (PacBio error correction) | ecosystem: Environmental > Terrestrial > Soil >...
CAGAGAAAACAGAGATCAGACGGAAATGAAGGTGCCCGGTAAGGAAGATAAATCTCCGAACAAAAAAATAAAGGGGGAAGAAAAATTCGCTCAGAAATCATAAGCTATCCATAGTGTATTGAATAACTGTACAGAACAGAACAACACAGAAAGACCAGTTCAGCAACAAATAAGGGAGAAAGGGGGGGCCCTGCCGACACCAAAAGAATTCATTCATAGATAATAAAGGGGAGGGCCCAGGTCGTCAAGGGAGGGGGGGGCGTCAGGACAAAATCATCTTGTTTAGTTGAAAAAGAACTTTATAAATGAAAAAAGAAGGGAAACGATCACGTGAAACTGCAAGGCCGGGGTGGAACGAAAAGAAGATGTATCTCACTGCGGCGAAAGGGTAAAGGCTACCGGTGGCATGTGGAGGGGGGGGTGTGAAAAAGTTCAGGTCAAAGACCGCATGTACAGACGCGCGATGTGTGTTCCAAGCATCAAGGGCATGACATAAGCAAATAAAAATACGGATACCACCAAAATCCACAACCAGCTAACTAGGACCGAAGCAAAGAGACGCTCGGACTGAAATTTGTGTCGTAGGAAGTGACTGTTGTTAGCGGACGGTTAGGATAAAAGTAAGGGAAAGAGTCGTTTCCAAAAAGTAGGGGGGGGGAGAAGGATTCAAGTTGCACGGGAAAAAAGAAGAGGACGGCCACTTCACGTCAACAAAGATAAGAAAAGAACGCCGAACATGGGAAGGAAAACCTCGTGGGGTGATCGTGGAGTCAGGAAAAGTCGTGGTATAAAAAGCCCGTGTTTGTCATAGGGGACTCGGGAAGAAGCAATGGGTCAGGGCTTAGTGCATGGCTCAAAGGAATGGATGAGGGGCAATATCAAATAACCCCTAAACTTAGGTCGCCTACCAGAACAAAGGAAGAAGGGGCAAAAGGGGTCGGCAGGGGATAGGGGCAGAGGGTAACGCGGAATTTCACTTCACGCGGAATAAATTCGCGAATATATCTCAGCAGGGCTCTAAGCAGAGTGCCTCCGCACCAGAAAATCAGGGGGGGGGGGACGAAACAGTTTCCAATGGGGGGGGCAAGAAGGAATGCCAAAAGGTAAACATGAATAAGGGAAAGGGAGCCAGTGTATCCGAAAGGAGGGGCTGAATCGGACGTTCCTGAACGCAGGGAAAGGACAGGTCGGGACACAAATAAGCCGCGACAGATGTCTTTCCTGATGGAGAGCCGCAATGAAAGAACTACATGTTCTGGGAGGAGGAAATATGGAGGGGACAAAAAAGCTGCGAGCACTAGAGGGGGGGGTGGGAGGAATCAATATCATGCGGAGAAGAGAGCAAAGGTGCCGAGTGCGACAGAGAGATGCCTATCGTAGGCAGGGACCGCGCAAGGGAAGGATGAAAGAGGTCAAACGACAAGAAGGAGGGACGGGGGGGGGAGCGAAGGTTGCCCTGGCGGCGCAAAAGGAGGGGAGGCTTCGAATGACCGGAGTTGGCAAAGGAGGGGAAAAAGGAAAAGGTTCGCCGAAATGATCCATAGTCCGTACGACTTGAGCACGGGGGTGAATCCGAAATTGAGGAAAAGGGGATAAGGAACAAGTCTGCACATTCCGAACCGACCGCGCGTGGCAGAGAAAAACGCCAACCAACCGCTGGGGGGGCCAAGAGAATCTTAGGTCCAACAAGTGGAGAGGAAGTGGAGGATGGACGTTTTGACGAGGAAAGACAGGAGTGAAAGGGAAGGGGTGGCGAGGTTCAGGCACGAAATAGGGGTCAAAGGAATATCAAGAACAGCAGATCGGTTTTTGGAGCTAATGAAAAGATGAAATGGGGAAGCGCGGGAAAATATGGTTCCTCCAACCCTCGGCAGGGGTGTGCGTTTACGGAAAATGAAGAAGGACGCTGGTCAAACACAGAGTAAAGGAGTTGTCATTTTGTGCCGCGAAGAAATAAAGATAATAAGTCAAGCAGAAAGGACTAATGTGCACCGCATCACAGAAATGGGGCGGGTGAGCAGAGAGAAAAACGTCAATCTCTCCCTAAGGGAAAAAGAGACGGCCCTCAGCTTTGGCATGGGAATGGTTCAAAAGGGGTAGGGGGGTCCAAACTCAATAATTAGCAGGGCAAAAATAAAAAAACTAGACCGCTCGAAAAAACAATCTTGAGTTAATGGAAAAAAGAAGAAGAAGGATTATGCGGACATACTGCAGGAGCGATCGGGAGAACATGGAAATTATCGGCATAATACAGACGCGAAGGGGGGGCTTCAAATAGGGGGGTCGAAAAGCCTTAACTATGGAAAGGGCGACAAAAAAAGACGCGGGTTAAAGAGCCGGGACAAAGAAGAGGCGGAAGGTGAGACACTACTGGAAACGCAACGTAATTGGATTGGGCAGCAATCGGGACTTTAACTGGAAAATAGTGGGGCAAATCGAGATGCTAGGAATGGAAAAGGAACTGAATCCCGGCATACGTGGGTTCAGGCGGAAATGAAAGAGAGAAGGCTCGGGCTTCCAGAGGGGAAACGGGAAGGGATTCTGGTAGAACGAGATCACGTCCTTGGCCAAACTGTATTAGAGCAGTGAGCCCGACATACGAACTCAGGAACGGCAGTGGAGGCCCAACAAGCCCCTTCCGGGTTTGAATTTGTGTCCCAAGAAGAAAAATAAAAGGAAACCGGGGAGGCACAGCCTGCAAAAGAGGAGATGTCAGACACCCCGTCGAATCGTGGAAAAACATCTTTTCAAGGACTGCTTAAAAGGGAGAGAAAGGTTCCAGGGAACTAGGGAGAAAAATCGGAGGGAAGGGGTAACAACGGACCAAAAGTATTGGGAAAAGGCATAATTTTGGGCTCGTTCTAAAGGGAGAACGGGAGAAAAAGAGGGGGGAAGACAAAGACATTGGTAACACAAAAGAGCAGGGGAGACTATCTCACACCGCTTAAAGAAGGTCTGGGAACCTGGTGGTAATCCCGGCAAAGAAAGGCGACAATCCTCGGAAGACGAAAGAAGGCGTGTCGCGGAAGGAAAGAATATTGTCAGGAAGGACGGGGGCGGCCTGTGATACAACTCGAGATCGGCATCTCCACCAGTCTTCGCTAAAACTTGGAGTCAATCACGGAAGATCAAAAAAAGGGAACAGACCTCTGAAATTACGAAAAGGGAGGGGGGAGCGGGACTTTAAGGATCCTCAAATAGAGAAGGGAGAAAACGGCCCTTAAAGGGTTGGCAGTGGTTGGTACAAGAGGACGGTGCAAAGTATGGGGAGAGAGCCGAGGAGGGACTGGGGTGCCCTTTGGTAGGACATCGCGGACACTCATGCGAAAAGGGGAACCGATTTGTGAAAGGGGCAATCATCAGACTCTCAACAAAAACACTGTTATGGGGAAAGGGAAGGAAGGATTGAACGGGTGATACAGCAAGTCAAGTTACCATCGTAGGGTTGGCAGGAGGGAAAAACAAAAGGAAGTAAAGGGGGAGAAAAAGGCGAGTTGTCATCAGCAGCTTGCACGACCCAAGAAAAAGGAAGGGGAGAAAAAGGGCTAGATTTGAAGTTTATAAAAGGAAAAAAAAAGGAAAAAAGAGAATTTTTCCGCAGGGCTGAAGGAAGGGGATGCGATAGACAAATCTGCGACGAAGGGTAGAAGGTGATAAAAGTAGGGGGGGGTATCAGCGGGGTGAAGACTTCTACAATGGATGAGAGTAAGCGAAAAACGCAACTGGGAAGAAGGGCCGATGAACGGCAAGATGTTGTGTCTTTGGGGGGCAAAGAGAAAGTTCGAGAGACATTCATGCGAGGGGCGGAAGAGGAAAACGCAATGAGGGCGTGTGGTGGGAAAGGGACAGATAAGAAAGGATAAGATTAACGATAAAACCCTGAGTGAGAAGGAGCTTTGGGGTCCGTTTGTTACAAAGAAGGAGGGCTAAAAAAAAAAATAGCCGAGGTTATGGAACTGAGGACCTGAAGCAGGACGGGTAACCAAGTAACTAACTAAGTATCTTTTGTCGCCAGACCGGAAGGGGTGCAGACGTTCCCCAGTTAGCTCTTGGGGGGATTCTGTCGCGAAATTAAAGAACGATGGAGGGGGTGCGAAAGAAATGGGGGGGGGGACGCGGTTGGGGTAGGGGTGGAAAGCTGACGCTACTTGAGGCGGGAAGTGGGGGTCATATATACGTTCAGATTGTTCCGGGAAAGGGAAGTAAGTCAGGAACAGAGTCTTCGTAAAAAAGTTAACCACTTAGGGGAGATTGAAATTGGCGCGGGAAGAAAAAGAGAAATAGAGGGGGCTCATTAAAGTACGAAGTCATTAAGTGCTAATACTGGCCGGGTACGCCAGTAGGGAGAACCAAAGCTGCATGAACAAGGGCGGACGCGCTATGGATCACGCGAGGCAAATTTAAATTGTGGAAGTGAGAAAAATCTCAGGAGAAGGGGAGAATGAGTGAGGACTGCGCGGACTTCAGGGGAGAGCGGTGATCGCTTCCTGTCCGGGTCTCGGAAGAATCCATGGCAGGGGGGAAGAAGACACGATTTTGGTCGAGGTGTGGGGGGTTCTTGGAAAGGGGAATAAAGTGGATCGCATAGGGGGTGCAATATCGCGGATAGGAAAAAAGAAAAGAGCCAAAGCTGAAGGAAGGATAAGAAGAAGCGTCGGAGAATTGGGTGTGGCGAGTGGCAGGACACTATTGGGGGGAATGCGCCAGGAGCTTGTTGCAGGTATCGTGGAGGTTATATGAAAAAGAGGGGGAGATGGCAAATCACCTGTCTTTCATTAAGATGTGAGGCATCAAGTAGTAGCGGGAAGTCACACCCCTTCCCGTGCGAGGGAGGAGACATTTTGAAGGCCGGGTAAAAGGTAAAGGGGTTAATAAAGTATCTCAGCAGACGAGATGGTACGGTAATAGTGGCAGGAAAAAAAAGGGGGGTGAAAATATTCCATACTACCGTTTAGAGTAGTTAAATTAAATCTACAGATGGACTCATGGTGGGAGTGAGGCCGAGATAGTGTGTGTTGCGGGGCAAGGGGAAGAGAAAGCGGTGCGGGTGTGCGGAACGGAAATGGACAAATGATTTTTGCACAAGAAGAAAAGGTCGGGGGGATTTACCAGGGTCAGGTCGGGGGAACAGGAAAAAAGGGAGACTTGACTTAAGCGGCAAGAGGGTAAAAGAGAAGCATTCTGCACGTGGAAAAGGTCAACGGAAGCTAAACCCAATCCCGGGGTAAGCACGGATGGCGTTGAAGGGGAACATCAAGATCACGGCTTGAAAAGGAAGGCATGATCGGTGAGACATAGTAGGAGAAGGGAGAGATCGCCGAAAAGGGAAATACAATACATAACCTAGATCTGTCGATCTCGGTCGCCGAAACTATACAGAAAAGGGAAAGGGGAAGGTTGCCCGGGGGGGGACATACAAAAAGAGAAGAAGGGACAATTGGGGCAGTGATCTGAAGAAGCTTTGAAATGAGCTTAAAGAACTGCAGAGCGCCTCCCCGCCGTAGTTCACAAACTGTGTCATGTAGGGGGGGAGAAAACCACCTTTGTACAAAGGGGGCATATGAAGTGGACTGAACCAGCAAAATCGAAGGGTGACATTCCATCGCATCGTAACTGCATGCGAGATATAGGCGGAGTAGATGAAAGTTTAGGGGGGGAAGGACCTCTATTTTCAAAGCGCAGCTAAAAGAAGAAGGTGTGCAAGTATAGCTGTGAGGAGGAGGGAAGGAATATCCAAGTTGGGGATTTTGAAGATGAAAGAAGCCATCCGTTGGAACATCACTAAGAAAGATTTGTAGGGAGAAGAGACTCGGGTAAAAAAAGGGACGGGACAACGAGGAGCAAGATCGGAAAGTCAAGAAGATAAAAGGAAAGGACCTCACTACCAGAGGTGAAAGAGTCAGGTCGGGTTGACGTAGTGAAAGAAAGAGTGTGCTAGGAGGAATCTCAAGATGGGGCAAAGTTTGCGGGGAGAGAAAAAATCGCGTAATATTGGCGATCGAAAGGAGCGACAGAGGTTGGGCATTCCGAACAGAGGAAAGAAGGAGCGAAAGAACTGAGCAAAAGGGGAAGTTCAGTAGTGTTTTAGAGGGGGGATTGGGGTGGAGAAGTAGTCGGGGGGGGGTACAGGGGCTGGCTGCGTGGACAAAACAAATTCAGAGGCAGGGGGTGCCAGGGTGTATAATGGCACAACGCTAAACGAAGAGTAGAAACAGGAGAGAGCATCGCACATGCCGGGGCGGAAAAGCAGCGTGCATTTACGTGTTCTGTTAAAATCGGGCTGTACACTTGTTATAAGGAGTCAGAGAAAGGAAAAGTTTAGGCCCTGGAGACACGGAAAGGGGCGCGCAATTGGCAAAGGGAAAACGATAGATAATGCATGTGCATCGGTTTTGGAGGCATGATGAAAAAGGGTGGCTGAAGGGTCAAGGGGGATGTGAAGCTGCTTTAGGTGCGGCAGGAGGTAAAGAAAGAAAACATGTCTATTCTTGAAAGGGAAGAAGGGGGGAAAACATGAACTTAGATAAAAATCTGGGGAGATAGGGCATACCCTATCATCGCAGGTTGAGTGAAGCCTTACTGGTCAAACGGAAAAAGTGATCTCTATGAAAAAACACCACTGAAAAGGAAAGAGGGGGAAGATGCCGAAACAATTTAAGGATCAGAAAGGGGAGGAGCCCTTAAGAGAGAAAGCTCTACCAAAAAGAAAAGCAACTTTCGACTCCGACGCGCAGAGAATTGAAAGTGTGATATGCCGAAACGAAGCATAAAAGTCTCGGAAAGGAAAAAAGTGGGGGTATAAGGAACGGACTGCACAAAGGGCATAAAGAGTAAGAAGTATGCTGAAAAGGGAACCAAATGCGCAGTTGTCGGGTTCGTCAGAAGATGTGTGTTGAAGTGCAGAAGCGTATACAAGTAAAAAAGAACAAAGGTTTAAACTGCAAAAAAAGTGGGGGTGCATAGGTGAGGAGCACGCTTCTCGCGAAGGGTGTGTTGCAGACGCCGTGGTCACTGGGTTGAGGGCGGTGTTTGACAATTCATAAACCCGGAAAATTGGGTACAAGCTCGTGAAAAGGGTGTTGTCCCTAGCAACTGGAAGACCATAATAAAAAAAACCTTGAAACAAATCAAAAAAGAAAAACGCCTGAAAGAAATGGGGAGAAAAAAATGCTTGGAGGGCAAGAATTTCGGGGTCGGCAATGAATGGAGAAGGTGGAGGTGGGGAATCGATTATTAAAAGCTAGGGTGAGGGCCGTGGACGTACAAGTCAGCGCCAAGATAACTTTGCCAAGAGGGGGAGGCAAGCATCCCGCTTGGGTTAGGGCCCCACTCGTCGGGAAGAAAAGAGACGATGGAGGCGAACGTGAGAGATGGAAATAAGAGGGATGCGATAGATCGTGGTACACCAACTTTTGGAATAGAAGATGCTCCTAATGATTCCGTGTGGACATGGCTCAACGGAATGGATTCTGGTCAATCTTCAAAAGAAACTAACAACTGGAAGGGGTTCAGACCCGCCAGCCGACAGCTATCACGGCTAGGTCTGTCGGGACGGAGATGGGGGTGAACTAGAGACGGAACGAGAAGTAATATATCTCGGTAATCTCGCAGAGACTGAGAGAAAAGAAAAGGGGGCCGCGGGGGGGACACAAAGCGGGGGGGGGTGGAAACAATGCCCTTTCGATGGCCCGGGACAAAGGTGTCTCTCCTCCAAAGTCATTAACAAAGGAAGTCGCATCAGGACGGCCGGAGTCGAGGAGTTCGGGCGCCAGTAAATACAAGAGGAGAGTAAGAACAATTTGTATAAAACTCTCTGGATCAGGAAAAGGGCTTCCATGTTCTTCGGGGGGGGGAGAGAAACACGGAGCTAGGGAATCATCTCGGTAGGGGGTGTATTAGACAGGTATCAATTCGAGAGGATCTCTGTCCCTTCCGAAAGGGGCGCAGTAGTTTCTATCTCGTCAATCCCGCAAATCGTGGATGACTACTGCATCAACCCTAAGAGCCAAGGTTGTTGGAACCAAACCCCCCCCAACAATTTGGGGTTTATCGGTCAGTGGACTTTGCAAAAAGTGAAAGGCGGTTGATCTTAAGGAGGGGCCGCTGAACTCGCGGGAGCGCCTCGTCCGATTGAGCACTGGTATATTCGAATTTCTAATGTTGAAAAAGCATGGAAAAAAATGTCTGCAACCGTTCCGTAAAGAGAGTTAGCCGAGACTGAACTAACAAAAAATATCGGGAAGCATCACACAAATGAGAGGCAGGAGGTATCTTTGTCACGACAGAAAAGTAGGGGGAGGTGCAGGGGGGGGGGGTGCAACCGTTGTCACGTGCACGAAAAGAAAGAAGGATATTTGAACTAAATTAGAGAGGATGAAGGTGCACTGCGGACAACGTCTCCAAGCCACGCGGAAGGCGCAGGCGGGGGGGAATGGGAAAATATCAGACGGGGAGATCGGGAAGAAAGGACAAGTAAGTGAAAAGCTGGGAAGGGTAAGACATAAAGTAAGATCATATCGTCTAGCGACGAAAAGACCCGTCCGATCACAACCAAGGAAATCGTGGCAAAGAAAAAAGCCAACCTCAATAGAGCCGAAAGTCGGAGATCCCTCATCTGTAGAAAGTGTGGTGAGGGTGGCGTCCGAGGGTGAGAGGGCAAATAATGGATTGATCCAGGTGAAACTGTTACCGAAAGAAAAAGGCTAACACTGAACTCGGACGAAAAATACGCGTGAGATTCACCACGGGAAGGACTTGAAGGGAAAGGCTCGGCGTAAAAGAAAGTGAGTATCGTCCTTCAGTCATAACCTGGCTGAGTGTGGCTGCAGAAGATGTGTCCCGTTCCCTGACACAGTTCATTAAGATAAAAGGCGTGTTAAGTCTTGACAAGAAGAGAAAGGCGCGGTTTTTGGGGGTGGGGGGGAAATAAAGAATTTAAAAAAACAATGTAGGGGTAAATAACAGTCGTACGGGAAAAGAGCCATATGGGCCAGGCTGGGTAGTGCTCACGAGGGAAAAAAGAAATGATACAGCCTGGACTTGGTGAACTTCCTTGGGGTGAAGACACGGAAGGTATCGCCGAAACCAAGGCCAAAGAACAATTGAAAGAGTTCTGGTATACACAGATCGCCGTAAATGCACGAGCTAGCTTATATTCGACGGGCCAGAATCCTCTTACCGCAGTTGGGGTCTTGGACATCAACCTCGCGCCCTGCCTTTGGGGCATGGGGACGCATAAAAAAAAACGTGGGGTATCAAAAGGAGAGGAGGGATGGCTGTCACCGTCCTCGAATCGGGGGGTTGTGGGCTAATGGGCCGGCCCGGATGAAAGTAATGAAAAAAAAGAAAGAATGGAGTGAATCAAACGGAGCATTGGGAAGGAGAGAAAAAAGGATGGGGACACGCAGCTATTTTGGTCAGGTGTTCGACTGTGATACAGGGTCGCGGGAAGGTCGGTGTCTGGCCTCTCACCTTGAAAAAGTAACATGCGGGGCGTCAAGAGGAGAGGATGATGAAAAGAGGCTACTAACTGGTGGACTCGTCAAATCTGTTCCTGTGCGCAGGCATGGAGGCAGCAGAAGCTTTTATGGAAGGAGGGCCTAAAGGTCAGCATTCTGTCAACACTTTATACAAGATATTGAATCTGGGTACATCTTAACCAGGAACTCGCGACTAGTTGATAGAGCAATCAAAGGCTCACATCTAAGGAAGACCCTCAGCGATCGAGTTCGAGCTGGGTAGGCCTTGTAAGGTCTCAAAGGAAATCTCCCAACTTTTACAACGGGGCCCTTGCTTTGGTCGGTGGGTGGGAGAGTGTGGCAACAAGATGGAAGGGACTTCGAAGAGGGAAAGGCCTTGTTAGGGGAAAATCCTCCAACCATAGAAGGAGGTGTGGTACGAGTGCGAAGAGCAAGTCCTCGCGAATACAAAAAAAAAAAGTAAAAAAGAGAGAGATGATTGCACCGGGAGAAAAGACGTTACACATAGAGAGGGGACGGAGTGGCCCTCACATAGAAGTCGCGCTGGGAGGAGAAAGAGTAGTTGCAACAGGAATGCAAAGAAAGAAAAAAAAAAGCGTGGACGGTGGACGTACGTGCTATATTTGCAGGGAGCAGGGGAAATGCGCGAGCAAGGCGAAAGGGAAGGTTCGCCGCAGGGGCAGGAATAGCCTGAAGGGTGATGCATATCAACACAATGGAAAGCGGAGCTGGGTAGAACGGACGAGGAAGGTGTATACAGGATGAAGGACGGCCGACGAATATTCTCGGTCAGGGAGAAAAAGGGCAAAAAGGCGAGCCGTGAGATTAATACCAGTCCGATATCTAGCAAGATGGAGTGACGATGTGTACTCGGAGGAGGCTCGTCGTGCATGGAATTTGGTAGAGAAGCGCCGCAAATGGAAGGGTTTGGCTGTTTGGGGTCGTGGCAAAGTTTGAGATGGAAAAATGACCCTGCTCGTAGAAAGACCGTTAGGAATGATACACAGCTTGAAAGTTGCTTGGACAAAAGGAAGTTGGTGGTTGTAACAAGCTGAGAGAGAGATCGGGAGGTTCGGGGACTTATAATAGAATGCAGTCCGTCAGACAGCTCAAGGCGTGCGTCTGGGGTGTGAAACAGGAATCTCCATGTGAAGCTTGAAGTGAACTGTTTAGCGGGAGTTGGATTTGCGTGACGTACGAAAAAGGGCAGGTCTGGGAGGGCGGAACGCCCATTCGGGTCGTGTCGATTCGTGAGGTGCTAAGCAAGACTCGGATCCTTCTGGGACAGTTCAGGTGGGGTGGGTGTATATGTCTACAGAGTGTGTGCATAGTGGGGGACTTCCCATTGACAGGGGGGGGGAAAAAAGACCGGAAATGCTATTGGCTGGAGTATTGGCAGGGCGAGTGGGAAGTTTACCTCTTACTCACTCGCGAGAAAATTGGATCGTGAGAATGGCGACATGAAACACTTCTCGTATAGTTGGAACCGAATTATGTGTTCCATGTGGAAATACGGGAACTCTGGGAAGAAACACGTTTTTCTTGTTCGCAAAGTAAAGGGGGCCACGCTACGACTGGGCTGGAGTACTCGTGTCGAGGCGCGGAGAGCCCTATGGAGCTAGACTATAACATTTTGGAAGTATGTGAATAACCTGGAGAAATCCTTGGCAGGAAAAGTCGACAGTCTTACTGGAGAGGCCGATCCGGGCACGGTCGCTGGCCTGCGTACTGAATGTTCCATCCCTCAGTCAAACTGGGACTCAAAAATCGGGTGTTGGGTGGTGTCTCGAAGTGGGAGAAGGTTGATTCAGTAGATGTGGAAAGGTGGAAAAAGGTAGATACAGCCAGGAAAAGGGGGAAATATCCTTACGGGGTGGAGGGCATAAATGACAAGCAGGGCAATGAAAGGGAAGCTCTGTCGTCTCAGACTACTCAAACGTCGGGACTATGATGTGTTGGCTCCGTTTAACGTCACGGTGGTGGCCGGGAACTGAATTGGGTTGGGGGCGGGAGCTTTTCTGTCGAGTTGAAGGGGGTTCAGGAAAGGAAAGGGCACGAGGGGAATGCATTAAAGAAGGGTTGAAAAAAAGAGGCTGAACAAGTCAACAAGAAACTTGCCGGGCTTGGAGGCAAAGGGGGTGGCGCGCCCAATAGCTCGTTTTGAAAGGTACTCACAACAGGAGATGTGAAAGGGAAGATGGCAATTGAAAAACTGGTTGAAGACATCTGCCATACATACTAAAAGACTGTCGTAAGAGGTAACATAGAATATGAGCACATTGTGGATGCGGCCAGGAGGGGGGGGGCGGGGCACTCAAAGGGCGCGGTACTGTGACGGAAACTGTGCAGGACATATTGTGAAGGATTTTTCAACCCGAATTTCGGATTAAAAAGCTGGCAAGGCGACGAGGAGTCAGACAGAAGTCTGTCAGGAAAAGCGCGGTAAGTCGAGACTTGCCTGGCAGCGTGGGAAATGCCAGGACGGGCTAAAAAAGAGGGACGGGGAGGGGGATTACGTAGTCCCTCAAGATCTGAGGGAGTGACAATGAAAGTGAAGATATTGCTCCGGGGGGGGACTTTATAATCTAAGTCTGCCTCGGACTTCTAGGGCCATAACATAACTGGGTAGCTTCTCAAAGGGGTCAGACAGTGTCAGGAAGGCTCCGCCCAAAAGGAAAGTCAGTGGAAAACCTTGGAGAAATAAATGGAGAGTATACAATTGGGTCTGGGCGGGTGGGGAAAGATGGGATGTCCCTTGGCGCTGGTGAGAAGGGAGCCCTCCTGCGGCATCTGGAGGCGACATGCGGGGGGAATGTGTGGACTGTTTTTCATCCAGGAAGGCAAAAAGGGGGACTGGGAACCAGCTTATGAAGGGAAAAAAAAGCTCATTGGTGTCCGCGGCCATCTCATCTAGAAAGCTGCAAGGTCTCGAGATATCTAAGGTGGTCGCGTAAGGACGCTAGGTAGCAAAGCCCTTAGACAAAAGCGCGATCGTTGTGCAAAATGGAGAGCGGTGTGGGTCTTCTGGAGGCTACAAAAAGCAGTTTGGGGTGTCATGGGTGAAGATACAGAACCATGAGTTTTGGAGGCCGGTAAGAATAATAGGATGGGCACAAACGGGTAGAAGAAACAGGTCGGGTGATACACTAAAGGGTCGAGCGCCAGCGGAGGTACCACCAATATGAAAAGCCACAAGGACGTTCGCTTAGTGTAATCGTGGAGGTAGGGGCCAAGAGCATGCTGCGGCTGCCGCTCGAGAAGTGGCAAAGTTGATCAGGATACCGAGAAACTAGGAGGCGGAAAGGGCGATCAAATGACCGGAGACAAAGCATGCCCCAAAAAAAAGAGGGGGACGCAGGAGGAGGCCGGGGAAGTCGGGCATGAGTTTTGGGGTGGGGAGTTTGGGGTTAAGAGTATTTTGACCGTGGGGGGGGGGGAGGGACGGTGCTGCGGACACATAATAGAGAGTGGAAAGGCATGTTGGTTTATGCACAACCGCAATGACAAGGTTACTAAAACGTCGCGAAAAGGAAAGGAGCCCGAGAGGAAAAAAAGGAGGGGGACGGGGGGTGCGTGTCATCTGGGACTTCTGGCATTGGTAGGCAAGTCTTCTTCAGGGAAGAGATCAAAGGATGAGGGGGCCGGAGAAAGGCCGCCAGAACAGGGGGGGTGGAAGCAGAGTGTGTGTCCGACAGGGGCGTTCATTAAGGGCATGTACTCTGGGGGGGGCGTCAATGAATACCGTAAAGGTGGCTGAAGGAAGTGCTAGGGCTGCTTACAGGTCGGCAGGAGGAAGGAAACATTATATAATGGATGGAGGGAGAACTAGTGGTCAAACACACATTGGTAGCAGCTGTCCCCCCGTGATCTTAATTTCCTAGCAGAAACGATAGAGGTGTGGATGAGAAAAAAAGGGGGGTTTGCCTGTCATCGGGACTCGAGCTAAAAAAAGGTGGAGAGTGAAGAGTAGAGCTCATATGCAGAACGTCAACAATAGGAAGAAGAAACAAGAGCGAGGATAGTCTTAACTTTAAGAGAAATCGTAAAAAGGGTGGGACAACTTCGGCAACCGGAGGAAATAAGAATGCCTAACGATAAGCAGCAGTCAAAATAATGAAGAAATAAGTTCACGATCACGACGGCCCATCGTAGACAAATAGGACAAGATTAATAGATAGTGGTCGGCAAGTGGGCAAAAAAAAAAAGCCAAGGCTGGCGGTGTTCGCTGCTAAATCAGCTTGAGGGGGGTGAACAATTTAAGACTGTTATACGAAATGTACGAAATGGAAAAGCACGTTAAACTGACACAACAGGGTAGCATCGCCGATGATCGCTTCGCAGCGAAACGTTGTTTTCTAAGGGGCATTCGGGGGGGACTGACATGATAAACCAAACCCCCATGGGGACAACGCTCAAAAAATTGGTTTTCCAGTCAGCAGACGGACCATAGACGAAAAAAAAAGACCTCTAACCATAAAAAAACGGACCGACCGATCACACCGTCCGGATTGGAGAGAAAATGGGTTGTCTGGCAGCAAGTGAACGTTGTGGGAAAAGGATGGGAGTGGGAAAAGGTTTAGTCCCCGCGGGGTCGTGGGGTGACAAAAGCGCCTGTCAACTGTGCGCAGCTTTGGATAGGAGAGAATGAAAACCCGCTTCGGGACAAGGCCTCCCAGAACATGACATAGAATTTAGGCTAGCTCTCGTGGGTGTAGTCGGATCGAGTCGGATGTGGTAGAACTCCCCTGTGTGTGGAGAATCGGGAGAGCACTCCTCCGGGGAGGCAGGAAGAAAAAGGTGCTTCTGTCCGTGACTCAAATAAATCCCGGTGCGGGTCCTGCCAGCCGAGCTAACCAGCTAATCAATTGCAAACGGATGTCGGGCTGGTTACGAAAGGGATGGGAACCTAGATGTTCCCGGCACCGGAATAAAAGATAGCGCGCAGGCGTCCTAAGATGCGAGGGGAAGAGAAAGCGCAATAAGTCTGTGGTTGAGAATCCCGGCGATGGGAAGGTGGGGAAAAGTGTCTCTCCGGATGGACCATCTTCATTAAAACGTGATGGAGCCTCCGACGGAGCGTAGTCTCGAGCGTTCACTGAATCTCCCCAAGTAGAAGTACCAAGCTCCCCGAAACTACAGGGGTTCCTCGATCTGGATCGGAAAGGTGAAAAAACGGGGATCAGTGCTGCTTAGATTAAGGACCGGCCAAGACTGTCGAAAGGGGGGGATGAGCAAAATACATGTCGGAGGCATCGCAATTACGTTTCTACGAGGCGCATGAATGCATACGCCGGAAAGAAGCAGATCTGGGAATACGTTCAAAGAATACGAGGGCAAAGGAGGAGGTGGGATGCGGTCGTGGGTCCACTGCGCAAAGGCAGAAGATAGTTCGAAAGACATTCTTTTGCAACGCTGAAGACTTCGCCGTATGAGAGACCGACTTGAGCAATGTCGAAGTCGGGAAGGAGGTGGACAAAGCATTGTCACCCTGGAGAAGCTAAGAAAGGAACGCGCCGTAAGCCGCGAAACAAAGCAAACCGAATCTGGCCTAGAACGCGAAATGATAAGTTTCTGATTTAATTTTGCGGAAAAGATTGGGGGAGGGGGCAAATACCGTTTTGACTGGGGCAAGTAAAGCAGAAAGGCTCGGGTAAATACTGAAGAGTGATATTGGCCACGGAGGGCGCTAACGGGCTCAATGGCCCCCAGGAACCGTGGTGTAAGAGGTATCAACATGCTAAAGGGAAAAGCGCCTCGTAAGGAAACACGGAGGGGCAAACTAAACAGTAAAGAGAGATACGAAAGATAACGCAAAAGCTCGAAAGAGTCATGAACGAAAGGCGTAGGAAACGGCGCAGACCTCCTCGCGGACTCGTGCTGAGGAGTAAGGCCACAGATCTTTGCAGAAGTTGCTCCATAAGATTGGGGCAAACTCATGCTTATACCGTGGGCGAGGACACCCTCAATAATAGACTAACACTCGAGGACAAAGGAACGCGTGGAGGATCACCAGGAGGTGTCGAGGCAGGAGAACGAAGAGAAACGTTTGAACGATCGGGGCCAGGCAAAAAATGACGGGACTGTGGCGCGAATGATGATGGTGAGAGAAGATCGGTTCCTTCACTACTTGTCAAGGTTCGTAGCCTAGGAGTGGTCGATAGCGAAGACGAGAGGGGGAAGAAAGCGGTAGGTGCGGAAACTACAGGCGAAACGCAACCGGTTATTGTAAATGCAGTGAAGAAACCAGGAACGAGGCGCCGATAGTGTCCAAGTAGGTCCATTGCGACAATGAAAAAGCTGAGAAACTGACGGGGGAAGGAGGAAGGTTGACGGAAAAATCTGCATGGGGGAGACGACCATTCCATAAAATCTGAAGAGAGGACACAATCACTTCAGGTCACTGAAGGCAAAAAGAACGAAGGCTGCGGGTAATAGGTCCAGAAGAAAATGCGATTTTTCTTGACGCAACACATGCAAAGAAGTGGGGGTGAATGTCGAAACGAATCCCCAAAGAAAGCTGAACCGGGGATCAAACGCAGTGCAGAATGGGAGGATGTCTCAACCCGCGGAAGCGTTTGGACGAGGGGGTTCAAAAGGGCCTGAGATCCGGGATAGAGTTCAAAACCCGGTCTGGATCGGATCAGTAGGGGAAAGATTGGGCACTCGCACCGAAGATCGTTCTACGGGGCTAAGGGTCGGATATCAGTGGGGAAGTGGGTAAAAAAAGAAAAACATCATGCGGCGCCTATCTCCAAAGGCATGGAAAAAAATAAAGTCAGAACTGTACTTGAGGCATAAAATCTGCCGGTAGGAGGAGAGGGGGCGTGTTACGCGTAAAGGAATGGCGAAAAAATATTGTCAAGAGCCCCGGAGACAGACTATAGAATAAGAAAAAGAGGATCACCATCTCGCTCGGAGAGAAGAGGCGGGGCTACCTCATAAGGAAGGGTTGCCCGCCTGTTGGCCTAAAAGTAGGGCGGCTGGTCCGCAGGCAGTCGAGAAACAAAAGGTCGACCAAGGACGTCGGGTTCTTGGGGTTGGGACAAAAAACATGAGAATTGTTGGAGCGGATGCATCTAAAGGTCCGGGTGATGGGCCCTCAGCCAGTGCCCTCGACAGGGGACCTGGCGCCGGGCGCTAGAGAGAGAAAAAAAACAAGAGTAGGAAGTATGCAATAAGGAGTGTTTAATTCAAAGCAAAAGCGGTACACAGCGGCTATTATTTTGCCGGGGGCCCTCACATCGTAGCTGGCAGTCTATCCGATCTTCCGTGGAACGAAGAAAAAACAAAAAGACGGCCGTTTGGTCTGACGGGCTCTATTGGGCGTGAGGGGGAAGAGGCGCACAAGCAGAACGTCTAATGTTCTGCCAGAGGAGAAATAGACATTGTGATGGCGATGGTCAACTGAGAGTTCGAGAACGTAGAGGGGAAGTAAAGTAAAACGAGAGTGGGGTATCAGCTGGGCGCCGCGGCGAAAACCCATGATCGGAGTTATTCAAAAAGGGGAAAAGGTCAGACGACTACTGCAAGATTTTAAAGTCAGTGGCGAGGCGCGCGGTCATAGAAGGGGAGAGGAAAATGATGACGTTGGTGCAAAGTTGAGAGATAACAATAACGCAAAGAGCGACCGTAGATACAAGAAAAAACGAAAACGTTCAAAGTACTTTGTTACGGGTTGGTAAAAAAAAGAAGACCTCATGGAGGGGTTCTGGAATAGGCCGGAAAAGGCGGACCGCAGGGTCCAACTATTCGGGGGGGGGTGGCCAAAAGAACGGCCGGAAATTCGTGGCAGCAAGGGGTCAAAAAAAGGGTGCTAAATTTTTGGAGTCGCGAAGACGAAATGAAAATGGAAGGAGTGGTGCGGAAGAAAGATGCTGACAGCGATTCTGGGAGCTAGTCTCAGCGGGCCTTGAAAAAGGAGTGGATCTTGTGTCAAGACAAGGGGGGGGGGTGTCAACACTGGGGGGCTGGAAGCCGAGTCCAGGAGTATCCTTCGTCAAAAGGCTGAACCCATTCCATAGTGGTAAGGGAGAATCATGCGAGAAGTAATCGTAGGGACCATATCTGGGGCAGAGTTAAAGGGGAGACTGCTTGATCGTAAGGTTGTGCGTTGTCGCCTGACAGGACGCACAGGAGAAATCGGACGGCCGGCGGGCTGTGAAACGAAGGCAGAAGGGGAGAGGGGAACCGAGATCAAATAAGGTGCAGCCACGAGCAAAAGGCGGAGCTGGAAAGGTCAACGGGCGCTCCTGCCGTGTGGGGCGCTCAATAAGATCTGGGTACAAAAAAAAGGTGGACTGCGATGTGAGTTGAGTCTAGGGGGGGAAAAGGGGGGAGTAAGCATTGAGTGTGGGGGAAATAAGGAAAAAACAAAGTCAGAAAGAAGCTGGTCATTTCGTCTCAACGGGAAGAGGGAGAGGTAGTTGCGCCGGTGGGCACGCAGGTAGGTAAAATGAGGCCGGGCACGACTGGGGAGAAAAGAGAAGGGAAAATGTTTAGGGCGGGTAAAAATGCCCGCGTTCAGGTGAAGGGTGTTTTCACCGAAAGAGATACATTGGAAGGCAGAACGCCGGGCCCTTGCGATGGTGGGGAACAGGGGAAAAGGGCAATAGAATCGTTTTGTAGAAAAGCAAAGGGAAAGGGACTTGCATATCCTTGACAAATGGGGGAAAAAACTGCCATACAACCTTGGGGTGTTCGTTAAAAATAATAAAATAAGGTGGGGATGAGGCCAATCAGGTTTGGTTAGGGGGGTACGAGCTTAAAGAGGGTACGGTAACGGACGTGAGACTAAAAAAGAAAAAAAGATGGAGTGATGTTTGCCACCTAAGAAAGTTGCAGGTTTACAACGTGCTGGCGGATCATAGCAGCGAAGAGACTTTAAGCGGCAAAGAGATCTGCGAATCCGGGCTGGGCATTGGAAAAGGGGCCGACGACGCTCCCAAAAAGGCCAGGGAACGGTGATTAAGTAGTCAGCCAGATCTGCGGAAAGGGGGAAAAAGGCGAGCTGCCATCGGAGAAACGGGCCGAGATCTCTCTCCGAACTGGGGGGATATTGCTCCAGCACAAGAAGAGAAGGCGCAGCTCCGGGTCGGCATACACTCCTCCAGACGTACGGAATGGACCGGGGTGCAAAGAAATCGGTAATCAAGTGTCTTTGCGTGTAGGGGGAGAAACTATACTGGGAAAAAACTGAACTTCAGGAACGCGAGCTAAGGACCACCGTCGCGGGCGGAATGGAACGGGGTGGCAAAAATTGAAACCGTAACAGCCAAGTTGGTCCAGACAGTGAGGGTCTTCCACCAACGCAGAATCTCTGGGGCCGCAAAACCACAATCTGAGAAGATATGCAGATTATGGGAATATTTAATGAAGGAAGTGAACTCTAGGTTACAGGAGGGGGAGGGAAAACGGGCGTAACCAGCAAAGGAATTTTCCGAGTGAGAGCTTTGTTTCGTCTGGACTGTGCGGACTCAGAGTTGGAGGGTTGGTTAGAAGATTGACCATAATCCAAACAAAATTCACTAAGAATTAGAGTGCTGGGAGGGGAATATAAGGGGGAGGCGGGATACCACGAAACTGAGGGAAATCACGAGCAACGAGGGGGCACGCCTCCATCGTCGCTTCAGGGAGATGGTACTAGTGACAAGCGGTGCGTCTCTTCCGAAATGGGAGAAAGGTTTGGATTCAGAGCGTATTAAAAAAGGAAAAGGAAAAATTGTGCGAGGAAGGTCCTTCAGCCTCAGGGGAACAAAGTCATGCCGCCCAGACAAGACGCAAGGCGAGGTGATCCGCTAGTTTTAGCGGGGGGGATTTTGGGGGAAGAGTTTTGTGTGTCGGGCGGAAAGGTGACAAAATCCATTCTGTGTGTTGTAAGCAAACAGGAAGGGGGGGTTGAGGCAAAAACCGAAAGGTGTCCCACCGAGAAAACAACGTCGCTGAAAGGCCATCTGCAGGGGCGGAAGGCCGCTGAGTTAAGGTGTTAGAAAAAGAAGGTCTCTGTACACTGGTAGAACCGCCTTCGGACAGACAAGAACAAGATGAGTGTAGACCGTCGACACCTCCCTGCGCATGGGGCCGCAGTGGAAAACTCGCTATTGAGCACAGCTGCGCTTTGTGACGCAGGGACAGGATACCGGGGAATGTTGCTGAGGTATTGGGGAGGTTCTTCTTTCTTAACAAATGGGACATTCTCATACACCAAAAGGGCATCATCGGAGGGGAGGCGAAGTGGGCACACAATTTGAGCCTGCAGAAAGGGAGGAGAAGGGCAGCCCTATCTCTTCGCTGTTCGGAGGAACGAGGGGTCAGATTGTCTCTCTCAACAACAACAAAAGAAATGGAAGCATCAGACTTGTCCGGAACAAGGTAGCATCAGAAAAAGGAAGAGTCAAGTAAGAGAGAGAAGATCCAACTAAATCCAAAAAAAACTTTTTTTTTAACCTAACTCGGAAAAGGAATATACAGGTAGTATGAAAAAAGCGAACCGATAGGCAGCATGGCACAGCAATGAAATTCATAAAAAAGACATGCCGGTATTCACTGCCCTTACAACGAGTACCAAAGAAAAGAAGTAATATAGAGTGATGTAGTGACCTACTCTGCGGCCTCATTTCAGCAGGGAAAGGGGTGTTCGCGACTCATATCTTGTGTTTATGACTCGGGAGGAGAGGAAAGAGGGGGAAACGACATTAGTGAAACTGGGGGGGAAAAAGGGTGTGTTTTCACAGGAAAACTTTCGAATCGCGTGTAGAGCGCTGCATCGCGACGGGTGTTGGAGAGAAAGGGCCAGGGCGGGGTGGGAAAACCAGGCAGGGTTACATAAACGATAGGAAAGATTTGTTGTCCAGACCGCATCAAAGCACCGAAGAAGACAAAAAGAAAAATAATGGATACCCAGAATTCCAACCGCATGAAAAAAGAGAACGAAGGGGTAAAAAGGGCCTGCTTGAATCTAAAATGAGGATGGCTGCATGAATTTGGGGGGGGGGGGACGCTGCGGTGAGGATCAGACGGATTTAACGCTATTGTACGGAAAATCTCTCCTGATCAATTTGCAGCTTGATAGGCAGAGAAGACCCTTCGCCACTACGACAAAATAACAACCGAGAAATGGAGGGGGAGAAGACCTCAGTGGGTATATAGGGGGGGCGATCTATCGTGGGTATCACGTCCGGTTTTAAAAAGGGATCAGTACTACAGTGAGGGAAAGTGGGGGGCATGGCTCCAGAGGGGGGCTGGTCAATCTTCACAAAAGCCCCCAACTGTATAATGTCAGGCGCCAATAAGAAACTATCAGGCAAAAAAAGGGGAAGCAGTCGCTTTGTAACCGATGGAAAAAGCACGCGCGACATTAAGATAGAGGAGGTCGCTCTCAAGGACTTCTAAGAGAAGAGGGAAGGAGCGCACAATGAGATCGTGTTGGTGGTGAAACACAAAAAAGTCGATGTCTTTCAAGGAAAAGGATGCCAAATCAATTAAAAGTCATAAAAAAACGACTGGGCGAGGGAGTCGCTCGCTGTGCGGGAAAGCGGGGAAAGTCCCGGGCGACGCTCCAAACACAACCGACATTTTAGTCAAGGAAGGGATATTCTGCCAGGTAAAAGTCTGCCAGGAGGGGAAGTGAGCCCGGAGCGTGTCCGATAGGGAAGGGGAGTAGAGAGCAAATCGCGTAAAGGAGAGAGGCCGTGAAGACAGCGCGGAAAAAACTGCCTATCTACCGTCAGGCAACACAGGACTGGAAGCTACTTCAAAGCAATCACGCCCGTAAACTGGTGTGTAGCGTCGGAAGAGGGCAACAAAGTGCAGAAGTCGGCGGAAGTCCCTGCTTGGAAAGCTGAAACGACTGGACTGGCCGCATGAAAAGAAACTAGCGTTTAATGAGGAAGAATTTCTTCGGGGTGGAAAAGGCATTGTTAAAGATGTGCAACAGGGCCGTCCGCCGTGCGCGTTAAAAGCAACCGCAACAAACCATCGGAAATCAAACAGAAAGTAATCAGTGCGGATTTAAAACTGTTCACGAATAAAGGTATGTTGCAGAGTGGTCACCGTGGGGGCAATGCATGGCAAGTCATGAACTTGGGTGGAGAAGAACGATATATTTCACATGAGGGACAAACTCCAACCATCGCGTGCCGGCTTGGAAAGGGGGGTGTATCAGACTGCTCGGCAAAACCCTCTTCATGCACGCGGTGCATTTGGAAAGGAAACAGAATATTAAAAAAGAAAACTACGCAAAGATAACTGGCCGGGCATCAACCCCGTAATCTGGAGCACCGGCGCAAACCTAAAACTCAACGAGTGTCGGAGAGATCTGCCTAAGCTGGGGCAGTGGGATGCCCAAGGAAAAAGAGAAGGGAAAAAGAAAAAAAAAAAAAAAAGAGGTAAAAAGAAAAAAAAAAAAGGGAAGGATATTGTAACAAAACTCATGACTGAAACACTGTTTCCAACTTCCACCCTCAAAACTACCTCAGATCCAACCGCGTGTAGGAGTGCACCCAGGGAAAGAAATTTATACGGAAACGCCGGAAACAGAAAAAGCTTGTTGACGGTAGCGCAAGAGACCGGGAACAAGGTTGGCGGACCAGAGATTTGGGGACCGGTTCCTTAAATGTGCCAATGTGATCTAGAGAGCGCGTGGGACAGGGAGCGCCGGACTCAGGGAGAAAAAGAACGACAATGGCGAAACTCAAACCGTATGGATTTCAAATAAGTGGAACAACTTCGCCCCATAGGCAGATCTCAGGGAGCAGACCGAATCCTGGGCCGGTGGTTCAATGCAGAGACGAAGACGACTAGAATGGAGTCAAAAAAAGAAGGAACTGGGCCTAAAGAAGTCCTTTGTAATACACAGATAGCCTGCGAAAAGGAGGCCGGGAAGTCGCCTCCAAGTAAATCCGCGAACAAGCATGTTCTATTCAGCACACTCAAACCAAGGTGAGGGCGTCGCACGGTAATAAACCAAAACGGAAAAAGGGGGGATCAACGAGGCAAGAAGTCGTAGGAGGCTGGCAGGAAAGGAGTGGCGAAACCGGCCGCGGGATCAGTTGACGCGGGGTGGAGGACGGCCGGGCTTGAGGAGGTTTCTGCAGAAAAGAGGGCTAAGCGGGGAGGGAATGGGTAAAAAAGCGAAAAAGTAGGGTGGTCGACTAAAAGAAGGTGTTTTGTAAACTCGGATAGCGGGTCGCTGCAAGGGTAAGCTTGACTCTCAAATGGGGGCCACAAGTGCATCATGCGGGCGCAGTCGGCAACGACATGCGATCAGCGCTCGAACTGGTGACGGGGCGGCAAAGAAAATCTTTCCTTCCTGGGAAAACAGGCGTGTACGCTGGGGAATAATTGCCGAGGAATATTGTAGCAAGTGGACGCAAGGGTACAACCTCGAGGTAATCAAAGCCGTCGAGCTTCCGGATCGTGGTCTATCGCATCACCGTGAAGTCTATTTCCATCACACGGCTGAAGGGAGAGTTCGCGTGGGCGAAGCGGTCTCGGCTCCAGCAAATCAAAAAAAGGGACGGGTGGTTGCCAACGGCAGGAGGTCGGGGGTTTACAAGGGGCATGTGCAGGGGGATTGAGTCGCTGCCAGCTCAGAAGTCCTGGGGAGGGCCGACGCCACTCTCTCTCTATGGGTCCGATGGGGAAGAAGGGTCAATCAAGCCCTGCGCGTGGCAAAGGAAACGGGGAAAATGAGGGGGGAGAGAATAGATGATTGCCACTGAGAAATCGTTACACAGGGGAAGAAGGGGTGTCAAGACTCGCGAATTAAATGACAGCACGCAGCGATCAGATGTGCACAGCCTCTGACAAATAACCACTAACCCGAAGGACTTGAGACGTGCGGATTATTTGCAGGGAGGAAAAGAAAACATGCGAACTCGAATTTTCAACTGCAAAGGGCTGGGGGATAGACTGAGGTTATAAAATCTCAACTGCGGGAGCTGGTGAGAGGATATATTCGAAGTTTGTAGTCACCGGTGAGGAGAACGGACGACAATATTAGAGGCGATTCGAGAACGCCTTGATAACCAAAAAGAGAAAAGGCAAGATTTTCTTTGTGTAAGATACCAGTTGGCGAGGCTCTCAGGTGTTAAGAGGTTGTAATAGGAGCGAGAATGAGACTTGGGGAAGTGAGGGGAAATTAAACAAGGAAAAGGAACGAGACATCAACGGCGGTTAGGGCCCATAAGTTTTGTCTGTGGGGTACCCAAGTGGCGCCCGAGTGCCAGAAGCCGAAGTAGTCTGAACTTTATGATCCGGAGGAAGCCGAAAAACGTCCAAACGATTTCGCGTGGTGGGACCGGACATCAAGAGAGTACGTTATCAACACGGGAGACATTAGGGACGCTAAGAGGAAAGCCTGTGGATTGGAAGGGAAAATAGAGGCGGGCCTATGGAGGGAGGAGAATCGGGGGGCCGTTCTGCAGGCGGGGGAGTAAAGAATCTGGAGAAACATACCGACGGGGGGTGTAAGAGATGGTGTTCCAAAATAACGAAGCGCGAAAGATGGCGACGTGCTTCGTCCACGAATTTGAAGAATAGAAAATGAGGGAGTCCGTGTCGGGCGGGAATGGCTCTCGATTTACAAGTCGAGAAAGTTTAAAGTGTAACGATGCGTTTGAAAAGACAAGGACGGGCGTTTCAAGACGAAAGGAAAGCCCCGACGTCCCACAGGGGAAGAAGATAAGACGGGGCGCGAGGAGCCACTAAGAAGAAAATGGTGGTAAATTATGTGAAGTGACCGGAGACAAGATCGTCTTGCAGCAAAACCAAAGTTCTCATGATATACTTTCCTATACGTAAAAAAGAGAGATAAAGGACTTTCCGAATCATCATGACAGGGGGGGAGCTCCTCACCTGTCGGGTGTCCGCGAGTGGTATTGAGCTTGAGGGGAAAGAGTTGGCAAGTGTGATAAAGGTTGGACATGCCTTACTTGGCGAGAACTGGAGAAACGGGAGGGCACTGACTATCCGCACTCGGAGGGTGGAATGGGGTTGCGTCCGCGAACGGGTTATGGCGGCCATGAGCTTGTTTTGGCATCACTGGGAAAAAAAAAAAGTATTGATGGTTCGCGAAATGGGACACCGCGTGCATTAAGATGTGTGGGTGGACGAGCATTCCTGAGAATTGAGTCCTCCGGCAGGGCTAGGGATTGGGAAGCATTTTGGCCAGCCGGGGGCAAGTAGCATCGTGTCAAAGTACAAACGAGCTGATAGGCGTGAAGTGACACGGGAAAGCTAGACTGCCAAGAAACGGAAAAAAGACTGGTCGTGGCATAAGTAGAGACGGGGCTCCATTGGGAGGCCAGAGCATGTGGGGTGGTTTGAGCGGGGAAACAGAGGAAAGTCGGCGCGGCGAAACTGTGAAGATGTGACAAAGTGAGAGTGTCAGAAAGGACCGAGAAGGGTGTATTAGGCGGCAGTGTATCAGAGGACCGCGGATTTCAGGAAGGCAAGGAAAAATCCAAAGACCAGGTTACGGAATCTCGAGCGGCGGAAAAGCACTTGGCGCGCCAGGAGAAGAGTAAGCATAAACCAAAGAAATTTTTGGACGGCGACCGGTCATGGGCGGTGGGGAGGGGAAGAAAATAGGTCTGGCTTGTACTATATAGGGTGAAGGCGGGTTAGAAAGGAATGGAGAGAGTAGACGCAATAACCCCGATGGCTCATCAACAATAAAGTAGGGACACTGTAGAATGCTTCAGAGAGCTCTAGGGTGGGCGGCCTGTCATGGCCGCAGTACTGGAAGGCCGTGGGGTGGGCAGATAACAGGCGGAGGAATACAATGGCGGGGAGGTCTCTGGCGGACGGTTTACACTGGGGGAAAATCAGGAAAGTCGAGCGATTAGCGACGTCGGAGGAAGAGAGCACGTTGTTGTCAAGGAGGGGGAACCAGTGTAAGCCACCGGGGTAACCACTGGAGCATAGCAGAATGGGGACATCCACACCAAAAAGACGGGGGGGACGCGGCCACTCGTTCTTTAAAAACAGAGGATGAAGGACAGAATGGCGCGGTGGGAGTGAACTATCAGCGCCGCTTAACCATCCGAATCGTTTTGGCCCGTGAGAGAGTTGTCGCGAGGGACTACAGTTGGGGGTGAGGGTGTTGATATTGACAAACCATTCCGTTAAGGGCAAAGATAATAGGAGGCCGATGAACCGAAAGAGCGTTATACCAAAAGACAAAAAGACCATGCATGATATAAACCGAAAAAAAAAAAACGTGCCTCCATGCGTTCGCTGTCAGTCGAGGGGGACGGTATTGTCGGGATGGGAAAAGGAGTCCGGCGGAAAGGACTAAAGATCAATTGATCGGATTGGAGGAAAACGAGTCGCGGAATAATGGAAAAGGGCGCGGACAAAGTCGATGTGGCCTTCAAAAAAGGTATAGTCGCAAAAAAATGTCTCGTGATCAAATTCTCATGAGTGTTTAGATTGTGTGTTTAAGAGGTTGGGGTCATGGCGGGACTTCGTGGACAACAAATGAGTAAAAATCAAAGGTGAGAAAAGCCAGGGGTTTCTTGGGACAACAAAGAAGAAGACCGGTAAAACAACGTCAGTAAAGGGAATCGCCGAGAAACTGCAGTTAAAAATGTGCTTTTCCAAGGACTCGCACTAAAAGTCTCCGGATCAACAAAGATGATGGGCCGCAAACAGCCCTGAGAAATGGGGAAGCAGAAGAAAGATATTAAGCTATGGTCAAGAGGGTGGGTATCGGAGGGGGCAGGGATACCTGAATTGTGCTGAAAGGGTAATGGAGGTGATCTGCTTAAAGGACAGTATCATACTCCCAGGTCTATCATTTGCGGAGGAGGAGAAGAGGGGGGGGAGAAGTACTTTCTTGGGTGGAGAGCAGGGATGACTCTTAGAAGAGAGAATAAGAAGGGTGCTGATGTCCTTCCTATTTTTCAGAAAGAGG
>Ga0179593_1404125_pt1 | contig 26388 bp, 22 predicted proteins | sample CZODoug2_1_08_16_FD_185931 | JGI IMG/M metagenome (GOLD analysis project Ga0179593, IMG submission 185931) | Vadose zone soil fungal communities from Angelo Coast Range Reserve, California, USA - CZODoug2_1_08_16fungal (PacBio error correction) | ecosystem: Environmental > Terrestrial > Soil >...
ACGGACCGGGTGGAGCTTACAACAAGGAAGGTTTCTGCCGAAAACTGGTTACCGGCTGCGATGTGGTGTGACAGGAAACGTTCAGGGAGGATAAGGGCAAGGTGTCCTTTTCCTATAAGAGAAACAGGGGGGGCAAGGGGGTTGTTGGAATCGCTGAAGGAGAAGAAGTGTTTCTCCGACCGCAGGAGAAACCCTTACAGTCCCGGAGTGTGGAGACTGGATCTAAAGCATCTCGAGCGGAGGGGTCGCGCTCAAAAAGAAGGGGAGTGCTCACAAAAGATCAACTCGCGACTCTCGCCGGGCCGCGGGGGCCGATGCCGCAACGGCAGAAGATGTACCCATCTGAAGGGCAAGCTGGTAGTACGAATTAGCTGTGAAAGAGATGAGAAGGGAACAATGTCAGTGAGCATAGGGATGATCGAATACTAGTGACTGTCTGTCCCAGAAGGAAAAGCGAAAAAAACCAAAAGCGGGGTGGAAGACGACCATCGTAGAAAAAAGAAACTCAGGAGGAGACACCAAGCGGCCTGAAAGAGCATTATTCGATGGAAAGATATACCTATTCGCAACGGACTGTCAAGTAACAAGGCGGGGAGAGGCGGGGGTTGTTAAAGGGGAAGGCCGCATCGCTCATTGGCCAAAGGCCGTACCAAAGGAGTTTCCGGTCACAGTCTCTTCCAATAAGGCGTCCAGGGACTAGGGGAAAAGGAAGTCCAACGCGCCGAAGAAACCAATTTAAGAAGACGGGGCTCAGGGCCTATAGTCCTAGATCTGGGATAGGAGGGATGTCGGTTTTCCTGTTTCGGTGAGAGGGAGGACAAAGGACGCAGAGGGGGATAGAAAGGTTTCGGGAGGAATCTTAAGTCTGAAACGCCAATAACAACGCTGGAAGAACAGGCAGGTAGCGATGACCGGCTGGGAAGTCGGAGCTTGAAACAGCTACGGTCAAAAAAGTGGAGAGCACAGGGGAGCGGCCTTCTCCACAACCAACGTCAGGAACAAAAAGCCACGCCCATGCTTCGAAGGGATCAGGACAGTAGGGGAGACTAAGAAAGCTCTAGGACCGTACCGCGCGTAGCAGGAGATTCGATTGGTAGAAATTCCGTAAGGCTTAGCCCTACCACCTAATTAACTTAGGAGAAGCGTTACGCGGGGATAGGCCGCCCTTAGCAAAACGTCGGGGGAGCCCGGTAAATTATTCCACACAGGACACAGGCCATACGTGAAATACGAAATTGGGGGTCTGCCTTAGAGAAAGGGGGCGAAATATGGATGCAGACGCTACTTGCCCAGAAGCGTATCATGGATAAACAGAGGAAAGCCAGGGAGTTAGCAGATCCCTGGGGGGAGTGGTGGGCGGGAGGGGAAGGTTACCTCACCTTGTGCTGAGAAAGGAAGTCACTGTGGGTTCTCGAGGGGGGAAGCGGCCGCAGAAAAAAAGGAGGAAAACAGGTCACGTTAAGGAAGAACACCCCCAGGTGAAAGCAGATTTCTCTGAAGCACCATCGCGAAGAAAGGACCTATCTAAGTCTCAAAAAAGCTTGCGACCGCGATTCCGAGACAGAAAACGCGTGGGGAGGGGGAGGGCAAAAACCTCAGAAATAGGGGACTAAAAAAAAAAGGAAATTCACAAGATGCAATCCAGGGAGGTCCTCAAGATAGTCGTCTGAGGGTCGTCTCCTTCTCACGGAGGAGGAGAATAGAAAAGAGCAACCGAGAGGAGAAAACATTCAGAGGAGAACAAGTCCGAACCTTAGAGGCGTCGATGTAACTATCTAAACTTCAACCCAGACCGCATTGTAGAGGTACCGCGAGGCTAGAAGAGGGGAAAAAAGGAACGTGAGAATCAAGGGAGGTCCGGTGAAAATGGGCCTTACGAAAGAAAAGCCGTATACCTGGGTGAACCGGGAGCGTGCCGAAAAAAAAGGGGGAAGGTGGTCCATAGCTCGGGAAAACTTCGAGGAGCCCCAACTGTATACAGAAAAGAGGGGGTTAGGTACGAACACAGACACGCCACACCGAGCAAATCATGGGGAATGAAAACAGCTACGAGGCACTTGTGTTAAAGCTTTTATCAAGCCAGCGATCTATTTCGTTCGCAGCGCTAAGAAAGATAGGTCCTCGACATGAACAAAAAGAGTCTGGCTGTGGATGGGAGAAGAAAACCGCTATTTCCGAAAAAAAGAAAACTGGCGCTTATCCGAGAGTAGGGAAGAAGTCCGGTGGAGGCACCGACGCAGGAGGAAAAATACTTAGGGAACTCGAGCGCTCGGCGCCAGGCGCCGCGACGGGTGGGGGCGGGGGGAGGTTCAGGAGCGCGACTGCATCGACGGGGGTAAAGTACGACAGGGATTAAGCAAGCGCGACATTACAGGGGCTCGCGACGCTGAGGGCGCAGGTGGCGGGAACAACAAGAGGCACGACTGGCTCCAAGCACCGTAGGGGGGACCGGGGAAACCCAACAAGCACATCACAGTCCCGCTGCTCAAAAAAATTGCGAGCCGAAATAGGAAAGCAGAAGGGGGGGGGAAGCAGTCACAACATGGGCTCCCTTGGGGCATGACTCGTCCGGACAGCAATGTGGGCAGGGGAAATGCGGGCGGTGTAATTGAAAAAAAAAGCAATCGCATCCTGGCCGATCGAATTCCTTTATCACGCAACTCAAGGAATCATGCGAGATCCCGCTCTCGGGGGGACGAGATCTGACACAAACGACCAGGGATGGAGCCATCATGCGCCAGTCTGGTTAAGAAGGAGGAGAATGGCCAAGGGCTCCTTTCGGAAGAATACCAGCTTGGGAGCCTCGAAGCAGTCGAACGTCGGGAGAAGGATCGAAGAGACGGGTGTCGAACCGATCAAGGAAGAGGAAAGCATCCTTGCGCGAGGCAACACTCTGCGCAAGGAAAAGCCTGCGGTCGGAGTGCTCACTTCTTAAAAAAAAAATGCCCCCGTGTCTGAACACGTGGACATAGACGGGTGTCAAAAACCTCAACGTTCGAAAGGTTGAAAACCAAACGGAAGAAACAAAACGGGTAATATGGAAGGGGGTGGGAGTAAAAAGGAAAGTGCTCAACACTCGGCTGCGTTTGGGCCGAAGGAGAGTCTCCGTTTCACCGTAGAAAGTGGGGGGGTTGGGCTGAAGGGGAGGGCAAGCCGGGACAGGGAGGAAAAACGGGCAGCGACCGGTTGGCGAGGGATCGGCAGGATCGCTCCCGCTCTCAGAGTGGCCAAATCAAGCTATAAAGAGCTGCAACCATCGGAGGGACCATCGCCCACTTGGGGAAAATTAGAAATTAGAGGAGTGAAGTGGCAACAAGGACAATATCAACGACAAAAGATACTGCGATAAAAGAAAGTGACACAAAAATCCGTTGGTTTGGTCCGGGAAAGAGTCGTACACCAGCGGAAGACGGCACTACGGAGGGCGGTACGTAAGCAACCTTCCAGTGGGACGGAGAGGGAGGTGGGGGTGCAGATAAGAGATCACGTCATTCACAACGGAAGGCACAAAAAGGGGTACTCCCGAAGTTGGATAGGTGGGTGACAGCATTCCACCCGTCGAAGAATAAAAAACGGGAGAGAACTACTCGCCCAAGGCGGCAGTTAGATCAGGTATGTGTGTCCTGTGGGGAAATCAGATGTCGTGATTATGGCAATTTGGAGTGCCGAACAAGGAGGTAGGCGGAGAAAAGCCAAAGCACCGGTCTGGGGACGGTGTTAGAAGGGCGTCGCGAGGTAAAAAAACCTAAACGCTAGCGGAACTAAAAAGTCAGGACTACGCGGGGCAGGCAAAGACGTCCTGAGGGGAAATAGGGGAAGGGAAAGTCGAAAAACAACGGAAAATTTATAAAAAAAAATCATGAAAGAACTGCCGGTGAGAACTAGAAGGACAGGCAGGCTGAGAGCTAGTGTTTGATTCCGTCATTCCGATGGAAGAGCACCCTGTAATGAGAAGTAAAATTCTCTTAGGCTGAAGCTCAAAGAGGGAGCCGGCTCAGGGGACCGTCAGTATACAAAGAGGAAAGGAACAATAGTGGGGTTCGTATGACGGATGCGAGATCTCTCAAAAGGAGAATTTGGCCAAGTGAGTAGCTACAAGGGCCAAAGACTTGGGCGTATCATGTCCAAGAAATAAAAGAACGGAGGACGAGCCTGCCGGGTCATCCCAGTCCCCTGGAGGCGAGGGCTTGGGCCGGGGGGCGGAAAAGAAAACTATTGTTCAAGTAGGGCAAGGGGGGGTGGAGAAAGAAAGGGAGTGAACCGAACATGACAAATCTACACAATCTGAGTAAAGGGGGGAAGGCGCTCACCAATGAACACTAGCGCTGGGTCAGGTAAAAAAGGGAGAAGGCGAAAGATATCTTGAGGGAGGAGAAGAAGAGTGGGGGCTACCGATCCTGGCGACCAACGAAGAGTGTTCTCAGGAGTGAAAAGAGGGGTTGAGATAAGGGGAAATAAAGCCTCAGTTTAAAGGGAAACGCCATTGAAGAGAAGGAATGGTCTACTCAGATAAAATATCGTCTGCTTAGGGGGAAGGGGGGGAGTAAGAAAAAAAGAGATGAGAAGAGAAAGAAAGGTAGCATGACGAGGTGGGCAGGGGAGTAGAATTCAGAGAGGGAGAGTCCGTGACGCTAAAAAGGGAAAGTAGGCTGCGGGAGTACATGAGGAAGAAGGGGGGGGGAAAGAACCCAAGGAAGCAAACCGAATGGGGGTACCTCGCCAGTCATAGAGGGGGGAGGAAAAGGGGATCTATCAAGAAAGAAGAACGTAATAGGTCTGGGTGCAGAGAAAAGGAAGAACCGGAGCGGAAAAAAGGTGATGAAAAGGAGAGGAACAAAGGGGCAGAAGACAAAGTGTTGTCAATCAGTTCAAGTCTCGTAAAGCACTGAATCAAGCAAAAAACAAACAATTTGGGGTTGGGGTTCGTCGCAAAAGGAAAAAAGAACGGAGCCGACACAGGGAGGGAGTGGGCTGTGGGCTGAACAGCAAGCGCCTGCTCGGGAAGCTAGTCCTTGGGGAGAGGAAGAGAAAAACGCGGCATAAATTCAAAAAGGGAAGAAAGTCAAATCTTTGTCCGAAACAACTAATGAGAGCGAAGAGAGCAGATTGAGGGGAGGGGCCGGGAGTTTCTACCGGCTCCACCGCTCTGCTCAGATGCAAGGAGCGGTGGGGGAAAAGAGTTACCGGGAGCAAACTTAAGCGTGGAGACGCCGCAAGATTTTCGGAAGGGGGAAAGAAGGGGAGGAATTCGGGACATTGGATAGTAGGCCGAGAGAATGCCGAGGTGGCTTAAGTTGTACCCACACTCGCCGACATAATCGATACCGGTACGGGCAAGATCGAACGGGAAGGATGGTCGAGAGGGAGGAAGCCCTGCGCAGGGGGAAAAGTTTTTTCTTGTGGGGGGGGGGGAAAAGAATTGTGCAACAAGGAAACCAAAGAATTGCGTGGAGAAAGCAAGAGGGGAAAGGAGAAACGTGTGGTAGGTACGTCCGGAGGAAGGTAAAAGCCCAGGAAAAAGAAGATGGGAACACAAGGCTCCTTGAAGGTGATCACAAGGAAGGAAGGTACGTGTCCTACTGACCCTTGGAGGAAAGAGAAACATTTGCCGACCTAAAACCTAACGGGAAAAGAAGGGGGGTATCATGAAAAAAAAGGACAACCACCCAAGCACACCCTCGCTCTACCACGCTTGTTAGAGAAGGGGGGCGGAGATTAAAAAAAAGGGGGAGAAATGAAAATGAACGTTTTCTGACCAAAAGAACCATCTGCCACGGGGAAGACGTTGGTTAATTCATCTGAACCGAAAAACCGACTTGGGGGACAAGGTCGTTGGACTGAAAAATCTTTTGAGGAAGAGCCTTAAGAGAAATCGCCAGAGAATGGGAGGAGAGGAATTGGAGAAAGAGGGAAGATAAAAAAGTCAAACATAATTTTCAAGGAGAGGAGAAGGAGGGGTGTCAGAGGTGTTGGAGAATGGGGAGAGAAAACAACGCGGGCAGGGTGCGTTGGCAGGAACAGAGGGAGGTCCATAGGAGGGTCAATAGATGATAACTTTTGAACCTTTGTCAAGGGGGATCCTTGAAAAAGAAAAATTGGGAAGAAGTACCAGCATGAAAAAGGCGACCTCGCGGAAAAAGGGGGAGGAAGAGGAAGGAGGTCGATCTATCAAGGTGAGCTCCGGTGGCTGAAAAAACTCGAGGAAAAAAAAAAGACAGATCGATGAGAAGCTCAAATCCCTCACACTCTGGCGACAAAAAGACATAAAGAGGGGGAGGCGGAACTAGAAAGGAAGCGATGAACAAAAAATCCCCAGGGGGAAGAAGGGATAGGAAGAAAAAACTATCTAAAGAAGGTTTTCGAACCACAGACGACCGGTAAAAAGGGGAGAAAGAGCCTTGTGGGAGAACCAACAGGGGAAGGGAGATATAGAGAAACAAAAACAACGGGGAGAGGAAAAGAGGTAGAAGAACAGGTGCGTTAAAAAGAGAGAGAAAAGGGTTCAGGGGCTGAGGAATTTTTTATAACAAAAAAGATTTCAGGAGGAAGAGAACTGTGCGTCAAACAGGGGGCCGGTGGGTGGGGGGAAGAGGAGACAGGAGCCTTCCGGGTCATCGAACCGCAGGGGAGGGTCACGCCCTTAAAAAAAAAGTTTCGCGTGATAGGAAAATCTCGAGATAGGAAGGGGAGAACTCGAAGAGGGCTGTGTAGAAAAAAGGAGGAAATAGACTAAAACTCGAAAAAACCGGAGATTGCTCACCGGTCGCGGTTACTCAGAGGCAGGGAAAGTGGAAAGTTAACTCAAAAAATGGCAGACAAGGGACAAAGGATCAGCGAGTCGAGGAAAGAACGCATGACTTCGATGGAAGAAAGGGGGACCTCGAAAAAAGAAAAAAGAGTTTTGGGCCTAAGAAGTCTACACCCACACTCTCGCTAGAGAAACCAAAATAAAGGAGCGGACAATGGTATGGGGGGGGGAAAGGTCATACCGCATAGGAAGGAAGTCAAAGGAAAAGAGGGGGAGAGAAGGTTGAAAAACATGCCGCATCATCGCATTTACAAAGGCCGGAACCAAAGTCTGTGGGAAGTTGCACCGAAGGAAGACAGAGGGGGGGTCTCAAATGGCAGATGGTTTACAGGGAAAAAGGAGGCAAGGAAGAAAAAACTTTATCTCCTAGAGAACTAAACACCCTCGGCATCGTAGAAAATCTAGGGGGGAGGGGGATTGTTGGGTCAGGTTAGGGCGGCGGGCGTCATGATAACAGGGGGGACAGGGAAATTTAGAAGGCAAAGGGGGACTAGTGAGCACGTCCTGACGACCCCCAAAAATAAATCTGTCCAGAAAAAGATTCGGCGAAAGGAGGGGGGGACTGTCAGGAAGGGAGGGAGTATAACAACCCCCTCGCAGGAAGACACTGGAGAAAGGAGGAAGCAGGTGCCTGAAAAAACCTAGGCCCCGAGTTTTCCTCGGAACATTCGTGCCGAAAACCAAAATCAAAACGGAGCGCGTAGGGGGGTCAGCCGAAGAAGGGAGAGAACCGACGCAAAGTGTGTCGACGAGAAGGGAAAGGGGAGTGAACTTGCTAGGAGGGGGATAACTTCCTAAAACGGCAGCCGATCTAGAAGAGAAGAAGAGGCACGTGAGGGGAGAAGGAAAGGCGTAGTGCGGCGCAGGGGGGAGGCGAGGAAGGCGGAGGGAGAGGCGGAAGGTCTAAGAAGGGTGAACACAAGGAAAGTAATAGTCATATTAGAGGGAAAATGGACGGCCTCTAATCTGAAAATTCGCTCTGATATTGGAAAATAAGCAGAGGCTAAAAAGGTGATCCACTCCGGGCGGATCCATTGCCCAGAAAAAAAACCTAGAGGGAAAGAAAGCATTCTCATGGTCAGGAAGATCCCGGAGGGTAGGGGGGGGGAGGGAAGGGGACTGGTGCCGAAAAAGAAAAATGGGGGTTTCTTATCCCGGAAGGCACTGTGGGTTAGAGAAAGATAGAGGGGAAAGGAAACGCATGGACAAAGGGAACCATTTCTTCGGGGAAAGGGGAACCCGGGAGAAAAACGTAAGCAAGAAAAGGGGAAAGAACTTTGGGGGACGCGAGCAAGCAGACGCGCCGGTACAATCGGGAGGATTTGCTAAACGAGTGGGGAGAAAGGGGTCTAAGAAGCCCTGAACGAGCGACGACAGAACAAGAAGTAGCCTAGGGGGGGGGGAAGGCAAAAAAAATCGTTAGATGAAAAAAGCAGACAGGGGCAAAGGGGGAGGGGGAAAGGAGCCCTTGGAGGAGTAAAGGGGGGACCAGTTCTCCTCAAGATAAATTCGGGCTTGCATTTCGGTGTCGAATCGACCACCCAAGAGAGAAAGAAGAGATCCACAACAGGGGCTCACTGGAGGGAAAAGTTCCCAAGAAAAGGTCCGGTAAGAGACCGGGAAAAACTGCTGACGGAAATGTCGTCACGAGGGTGTGCAAAAAAAACCAATCGAACGGGAACCGCGATTGGGGGAGGCTGGATCGCTAGAAAAGGGATACTAAACAGGGGGAGTCTCAAAATCTGATCAGAAAGGTCTAAAAACGAAGAAGAAGATGGAGAGAAGCAATGTAACTATCGAGGAAAGCGCGGGGGGCTCGGGCTTTAAACCTTGGGGTAATGAGTCAGAGTGTCAAAGGAAGGCCGACACGGAAGACCCTGTGGGGGAGGAGGGGTGGAAAGGGAATGCCATAAGACCCATCAGAATTCTAAAAAACCAAAGCCTTCAAGGGGGTATAAACTCAGAAACAAGGGGGGAAGTCGGGCAAAGGCCCACCAAACGCCAAAAAGATGAATCAAGGGGGAAGGGGGAAGAAAGCGCGCGGACTCGTCGAACCTCAAGGGGGAAGGGGGAGAGAAAAATGCTTCACGCAGGGGATCCCTACCTCACGCGGACAAACTATGTTGAAAAGAGAACTTGAGGCAAAAGGAGGATGCACGACCGTGTTCGAAGCTCAGCTCTGCGCGTAGGGTCACGAATTTTGGAAGGGTTACCGGAGCCATACTAAGGACGAGAATGGCGCGACGCCTATGGGGTGAGCAGGAAAAGAGAATGTGCGAGTCGACCGGAGAAAGTGGGTGCAAGGAACCGAGGCGGAGGGACGGGGAGGAAGGAGAAACACACCGCCTCGCAAGAAAGCCGTTACTTCGAAAGAGAAAAAGGGACTGGGTTCTCTGGCGAGCGCAATAGGCAAGAGAAGGGTGAGGGGGGGGGGGTGGGTCACTACTGGGAAAAGATTAAATCGGGCGAAGGATGGGACTCACCAAGCAACCAGGGGGAGGGTCAATTGAGACTGGGGGAGGGCGGTCCTGAGCGGGCGGTTAAGGAAGAGCAAAAGGAAAAAAAACACAGAGATAACGACTAATATCTGTCAACACGTCCCTTTGATTGTCGGGGAAAATTCGACCTGTTTCGGCCGAGCAAAGGGGGGAAAATCGAAATACGTAAACGGGTCGGAAGGAAGAATCCCTCAAACAGACACCAGGCCCAAACAGAAAAGCAAAACCTGAAGAGAAAAAGATAACGCCTTGGTAGGCAGGAAGATCGTGAGGGAAGGGTGGGGGGGAGATTCCGTGCATAAAAAGGGAAAAAGTTTCAACATCAGAAAAAGTTTCCATGAAAGGAGTGTGGAATAAAGTTTCGGTGAAAACTAAAAAAAAACGAAGCTGTTGGGGGGAAAGAGACGTGGGGAAGGTTACATTACGAGAGCTGCATGAATCCGTCAAAAACCCGAGAGGGTCCAAGCTAAGGGGAAGTGACAATGGAGTAAAAGGTCGCGACTGGGTATAGAAAACTAAACGAAGTGCAAAGTCAGAGAAGGGGGATGGTGTCGACGCGCCGTGGCGTGGGGTGTGACGGGAGTAGTCGGAAAAGAAAACAGCGTCCGGGGAGAGTTGCAGGAGGGGGCAACTCAGTAAACGAATGGGACTTGGCAAGAGAGGTGAAATCAGGGGGGTGAAAAGGGGATGAAAGTTTACTCCTTTCACGAAGGGAAAAGACAACATCGTGAATGCAGATGGCGTAAGAAGGACCCAGGGGGAGGAACCATAAGAGGAGGGAGGATGGGCAAGGGAGAGGTGGGTCATGGGGTTGCTACAAAAGGGAAACACATTCCGAGTGGCGTCAATAAGAATATAGGATGCGCTAGTATAAAAAAACACTAGTCAGAAGTTCTGCGAAAGTCAAGGTTGGAAATGAAAAAAAACTAAGTTAGAAGGCGCGAAAAAAAAAAAGAAAACCTGGGTCAAAGAAGGTAGAGGGAAAAACCTGGCAATAGTAAAGCCCGAGGTGGTCAACCACAGGGATAAGACCATGTGGTTAAGAAAAAAAGCCCTTGTTGAATCTACCAAAAAAGGAGGCAAATCTCTCTCAAACAAAAAAAAAAGGAGGGGAAGAGGTAAATCAAAACCTGTGGGGAGGGAACATGGGGATGGGGGCTATAAACAAACTGGGACCGGTGCGAGGGTGGGGGGGGGGAACAGAACCGTAAGGGGGAAGTGGGAAATTTCTTTCCTTATAGAGGAAACCGTAAGGTGGGGGGGGTTGATCAGGGATAAGAGGGAACCGGCCGTGTATCAACGAACCGCATGGGCCAAACAGTGGAGGCCAGAGGGGGGAGGGAGTTAGACTCTCTCATGGAATGTGCGGATGGACTTCAGGAAGCTACGAAAGGGGACAAACCTGCGATAATCGCGAGGAAGGCGACGCGCCTGTAAGAGAAAAAAGCAGAGGAAGAACAAGGAAAAAAAAAGAGGAGGCTCAATGGATTAAATGAAGAATTGCAGACAAGGCAAGAAGAGATCGCAAAAGAAGAGAATGTGCGAATGCCCAAAAAAAACGACAACCCAGGAAAATGGTTGGGTAGGCTCGTATACAAAACAAAAAAGAGACTCGCCCAAAAGGCCGAAACAGAGAGGGGAACGTTGCTATAAGGGGGCCGGCGTAACGTAAGATTTGAAAGATCGTGGCGATGAGGTGTTTTGTAAGAGGGAAATCAGGAAGCATCATATTAGTCCACAGCATACAAACAAGATTCGTGGTCGGTGACCAAAGCGGGTCAAATCGGAGGGAAAAGTGTGATGGAAGAAAAGTAAAAGTAGACAACCTTAGCTAAGAGAAAAGGAAGAACCAGGCGATCATCGTTTAAAGCGAGGGGATTAGGTAAGGGGGCTTGGGTAGGAGGGGAGTCAATGCCGGACACGGTCAGTACGTAGGGGAGGAGCAAATTTGACCCTGAAACAAGGGGAGATTGGAGGATAAAGAAAGAACTCACCGGCTTGCAGGATCCCAGAGGCGGGGTCGAATCCGGCGGAAAACGGTCGGCTTATAAGGAGGGTAAAGACAAAACCCATAGGAAGAAAAAACGCAGTTGAGAAGAAGGGGGGGGGGCAGGCTACAGGGAAAGTGGCCCCGAGGAAGAAAAAGGGAGGGACACCACCAATGCCACCGGAGGCAGTCAAGGGAGAAGTATCACTCGAACAAAATCAGGACAGGTTAGAAATCGGACGTAAAGGGCTGAAAAGAGGGCTATGCGAGGGGAGAAAAGGGAAGAGTAAATAAAGAAGAGGAGACAGACCTCCCCAAGTAATAGTATGCAAGGGTAATTCTGCTAGCGGGAAAAAAGGAGGCGGAGAATTGAGGCGGAAGGGGTTCAAAAAGGCGAAAGGGAAAATTGTCACCGGGTCCAAGATCAATGGGGCAAGAAAGAGGGGCCTCGATCAGCGCTGAGTTTTAATAGACTGGGAAAGAGGGAACGGGACTCGTGTACTGGTCCAAACTTAAGGGCGAGAGTTCCCCCACAAGATGTCGTATGCCGAGAAGACGGACTTTCAAGTCCTCTATTTGGTCGGTGTGGCTTTGAGGGGCCTTGGAGACAGGAACCAAAAACATATTGGGTCGCAAAAAGGCAAGTGGTGAGAAGAAGAGAGGGTGAAGGAAAAGAAGGAATGGGAAAAAACGGAACACAACTTCTTCCTGGGAGGCCTGGTGGGGAAGAGGAGGCATCACCCCCAGGGGAAAGCTGGAGCGGATCTCTTTTGCGATATGAACATTCATCCTAGAAGAGGACCGTCTCAGTAAGGGATTTGCGAAAAAAGAAAACCGATGAGAAAGGGAAAGGGCTACTAACAATCCTCACACGAGGAGGGCTGCCGAGATTGGGGGAAAGGGAACAAAGAGGTGGAAGAAGAGGTACTCGAACGCAGATACTTTGGGACTTGCACTTAAATGGTAGGGCAACCATGGAGGCACGAAAAAAGCAAAAAAGTCGAGCTTTACGGTTGACGTGATCGGCTATCAAAAACAAAAAACGGGATGGGGGTTCGAGGCCTCCAAATAAAGAAAAGAAGAGATTGGGTCAATTGAGTAGAAACGAATTAAAAATTCCGGGGACAAGAACGGTAAGGACCAGAAAGGGCGTGAGAGGAAGAAGCGGAAAAGAGGGGGGCCAGACCCCACTCCGGAGAAAAGAGGGGGGTGAGTCTTGTGGGAGAAGACAGAGAGAAGGGCGGAAAGAGCAAAAAAACACTTACGAAAGAAAGTTCGCGGATGAAGAAAACAAGGAGGCAAAGGAAACTTACCGGGGGGTTGGGAGGACTATGAAAAAAGGTGCCTCAAAAAATCCAGGGTCGACGGTGGGGGAAGAGAATGCCAGGGAACACTCTCTCAGTCGAGCAAAAGTCAATTCCGGGGGGAAGAGAAGGGTGGTTAGGAAAAAAACCCTCCACCAAAAAAGAAAAGAGAAAGAGATTTAGGCCCAGATCAGGAGCAGCTCGGCACTCGCTAGGAGGTTCCTGGGGAAAAGGAAGAAAGACAGTTGGATCATCGCAACAAAGGCAAAAATCAACTTCTGTTCGAAATAGCAATGATAGATAATAGCAGTGATGAGGAAGGTAGACCTGCTCACCGCTCCGACTTCCAAGGACAGGAGGTGGGGGGAAGAATTGTGGAGGGGAGCAGTGAAGAGGAAGTCGAGGTTTAAAAACTCACCGACGAAGAGCTTAACGGAAACTGAAGAAGGGGTGAGAGTCAGCCTGAGCCTGCCGAAGGAAATTTAGACCAAAAATGCACAGAATAAAGAAGGTAACTCGCTCGAAACCGAGGGTCGAGGAAGGGAAGGCGCTCCTGCGCACGCAGGAAACTGGGTGGAGGGTGGGGGTGGGGGTCAATAATTGGGTTCCTGAACTACTGGGAGAGGGCAACGCTCGAAGGGTTCTACGGGTTCCGTGAGGGCCGGCGTGTGGGGAAGGTATAGCCTGATCCGCAATCAAAGAAGGACAGCAAAAACGGAATGGGTTAAGGGCAGCACTTTGACCGGGGGGATTTTCTTGCCTCACGAATACGACCTTTCGGCAAAGAAAAAGGGGAATCCCCACCTAATGTCAGCAAAGGGGTAGGGGAATGCCAGGATCCAAAACCCCAGTGGGCAAAAAAGACCGAATCCTCCGATCTAAAAAAATGGCTCAGGGGAGGTATCGCCGGACGATTAAAGGATAGGGACTAAAAACGTTTTGGGGACTCCATTCACCAATCTGCCAATGTCACGAAATGGGGGGACATGAAAGGGAAAGGTCTGTTAACCTGAAACCGAAGTTTGAGGAACTTTGAACAAATAAACTGAGGCGGAATGAAATCAAACCAAAAAGAATCGGGGTGCAAAGATCCTGGCCTTACATAGGGGAAACAGGAGTTGAGAAGCCTGCAGATCTGGGGAACGTAGAGAAGATGTGGGACACCTCCGTCTCAAGGGGGGGGGGGTGGGGTTTATACAGGACGAAAACTCAGAAGGGGGGAGAGACTGCAGCAGTCATAAAATGGAAAAAGGAAGAATCTAGGGAAAGTGCAAAAACATTGTTGGTCTAACTGGAAAGCTGAATGGAGGGGGGAAGCCAGCTTGCCAGCTATTTAAGTACAAAGAGACTTAACCGGACGCCTCTAAGAGGAAAAAGTATAAGTTAAGCTTTGGGAGGACACAGGAAAGGGGAAGGTGAAGCTCCACATCCTCGAAAAAAATGAGCGCGATCCAAGCAACACGCGGGAAACATTTACTTTACATCCTAAACGGTTTCGTCTGCAAAAATTAGGCCTGAGAACACACCAAAGAATGAAAAGCGGGAGAACCTACGGGGTGGGGGGAGGGAAAAAACCACACTCAGAACGGAAAAATGGGGAGAACGGATGAAGGGTGGTGATCAACCCTTTCGTCAATCTCTAAAAACAACACAAAGGGGGGAGGGAAAAGGTAAAGTGTCGGGATTACAACAAGGGATGAAGACAAGGGGGGAAGATTCGGTCGGGGGGTGGTTCGACACCGGGTCGGCCGAGAATGGGCCAAGGTCAATTACTATACACCGGATAAAACCGGGCCGGGGGTTTGATCTCAGACTAAGGATCATCCTACCGCAGGGGTGTGACCGGACCTTGAAGAGAGTGTGGGGGAAGGGGGAAGAAGCTCGCAATCATCTAGCTTATTCCAGGGAATCGCCGCCGCCGTCTTGTCAGAAAAAACAAAGTTCTATAAAGAGATAGAAGAGCGCCGACAGGGAAGAACGATTCGAACCGGGTACTCGAGTTAAAAATCTCTATCAAGTGGGACATTAAAGAGACAAATGACAAAATGGTCAAAAAGGAAGAGAGAGTAAAGAAGGAACTAGTTCCATCAGAGAAATTACATAGGAAACTGACTAGGGGGGGGAATACATACATAGGCTCCACACCCCTCAAACGATCCTGTATCTATCACAAAAACTGGCCTTTATAGGGAAAGGAGGGTAGAAAAGAACTCGTCAGAAACGATTGAGATTATTGGGGGCTTTTTGCTCAAATCATCAAAATCGTCATTTCCAAAGAGCAAAAAAAATCTTGAGGGGGGCCGTCACATGAAGGATAGGCCAATGGGGGAGCAAGGTGGAAGTCCCAAAAGTAAGTAATGGAAAAGGTAAGGAGACTTCTCAATCAAGAAAAGAAAAAGCTAGAGCTGGGAGATGTCGAGTGTGAGGGTCGGGTGGGACTGGGGGGGTGAGTGGTTGAGTCGGCGTCCTTACCTAGAAAGAAAGGGAGTAGCAAATCGGAAACAGAACAGGTCGATGAGATCAAAAGGATGGCACCTGGGTGTCAGGACTCTTCAGTTCGCGAGAGAACTTTAACGGGGAGATAAGCAAGTCTTGAGCGCCAAACATACACGTCAGGGAGGAGGACGACCTTGCATTAAAGCATTCCAGGGTACTCGGAAAAAGGAGTGAACAAACAACAACGAAAATCGACGTCAGAAGAAAAACCCAGGCCTCGAATGGGGGTGGGGGTGGGGGGGGTTTTTTGGGGGGGGGTTGGTGTGGGGTGGGGGGGTTGTTGGTTTTTGGTGGGTTGGGGGTTGGTTGTGGGGTGTGGGGGGGGGGGGGTTGGTTTGTTTTGTTTTGGTTTTTTTTTTGTTTTTGGGGGGGGGGGGGGTGGGTTTATGGTATTTTGTTTTGTGGGGGTTTTGTTTTTTACGGGGGGGGTAGGTTTTTTTGGGTGGAGTGTTGGGGGTTTGTCTCCAGAGGGGGAAGGACAGGGGCGTCGTCTGCTGAGGGATTGTTGGTAGAAGGGACGGAACTTCTGGGCTCCCCCCGCAAGCGGAGACGGCACAAGTCTTAGCCGGTAATCGCCATGAGTAGGTGCGGAAAGAGCTTCGCGCCAAGTTCAGAAGAGAAAAGTCAAGTGAAAAATTAATTCCAAAAGGGAAGGATCGATGAGCAGACTAAAAGGACTTAAAAGAAGAACGCTTGAAGCTCTGAGTTGAAATAGAACTTGAGGTGAATTGCGCAGGGGTGAACTTGGGGCAAAGCCAGAGAACCAAAATACAATAGAGGCCACGAGCCTGCGCGAGGGACAATGAAGCTCCCTGAGTTGATGGGGGGGTGGCGTCGGGGGGGGGCCTTGGGAGACAACCTAAAAAATTTTTTTACTGAGTATGATCCCGGAAGTGCAGTTGGTGACTAGGGGGCAGACCAACAAGGAGAACACACCACGGCCGATGAGGAGACAACTTTGGAAGAACGCGGTCAAAAAACCCGTAAAACGCTCCGAAATGATCGCTCTGTAATATAAAGTTCATCCGCAGCGGGACCTTCAAAAAACTGGGGAGGGTGAACAACGCTAGGGCGAAAAACTGCAATCGAAGAAGAAGAAAAGAGTCGAAAGGGAGAAGGGTAGGGACCGAATTGAAGAAGATGGTTAAAGCCACGCTTATGAGGAAAAAACAAGTTGGTCGATGGCGAACTCATAGCGGTAGCTGACTTGGAGTGAATGAAAATCACCAAAAAAAAAGATGGGGAGGGGAGAGAGGACTCACTGCAGAAGCATAACGCGGGGGTTAGACTTGGGAGTCTAAAATGCAGGTGGAATTCGACAAGGGGGAATGTAAAGAAGAAAAAGGAGACCCTTAGGCGTTAGGAACTATTCTTCACGAGGTTTTACAAAAAAACCCCTCGACGAGAAAGAGGAGGGTTGGGGAGGGGGGAAAAAGGGGGAGTCGTCGCCTCCAGCGAGAATCGAGGTCGGTCAACAGCATCCCTCGAAGGAAGGGAATCTTGACCCGGGGAATGGCCTATCGAAAGAGTCACTAAACGGCTGCGGGCACAGGGGGGGGTTAACTGCTCGTGCCCCTCAAAAACGGGGGTACCAACCCAGGCCAGTGACAGAAGCTACTCGAGCAAAAAAGGAAATTCACGGGGAGAGAGAAACAATAGGGTTATTAGTCTCAACATAAAACCAGACAAAAAACATATCAAATAAGGGGGAAATGAAAGAGAAAAGGCAAAAAGGGCTTGGTTGGGTGATGAGGCAGTGGGATCGGACACGTCCAAAAAAGACTGTTCGCGCAATCTAAAGGAGAGCAGCGCAGATTGTACCGTTCCGGAATTTGAACCGTGCTCCAGGCTCAAAGAAGGGAGCATGGGGGTGACGGTATCGAAGCCGGCCGCGGGAAAGGGAGGGGGACGGCGAAGATTGTTGCGAAGACACAGACTGCTCTACGCCCATACGATATAGGGACGCCGAGTCGTGGCAGAAGGGGTAATCGAAATCGCTCCATCAGAAGGAGAACTCGGACGATTGCCTATAATTTCTCGGCGAATGCACGCTACGGTGTGGGGTGGGTCAAATTTTCAGTAGGACCTCGGGCTCCTGATTCAGTCTCAGGGGGAGGAATTAGACGTGGCGCCGAAGGAAGAAAACAGGCCGAACCGACCAAAGACTTCGGTCTAGAAAAATATCGCAAGCCGGTGAGGGGAGTTATAAAGACCTACACAAGAAAAAGGCACTAAAAGGAAGGGAAACCGTTGTCTGCATTACGACGACGACAAAAACAAACATTGACAACCTCAACCATACGCTCTACTAAGTGAGACCGGGGGGCGGGCTAGCAAGGGTGTCAATATTCGGCAAGAAGGGAAGCCTATTGAAAAATAACCACGGGCCTCCCGTATTTTTCATGCGTGAACCCGGAAACGAGCGTTTGGGAACTGAGGTTGGGGAACATTACGCTGAGGACACATGCAATCCGTCAACACCAAACAGGTCCTCGGGGCAAAATCCTGTGCCGCAGGAGGTGAGACGTCGGGGCCCGCCAGACCCCTTTTGACCGGTCATCTTTCTCGCTGGTCGAGCACTCGTCCGTGGAGGGGTAAAGTTGAGAGAAACAAGCATAGTGGCAGGGATGCGGCCATCGAGTAAAGTCTTGTAGAAGAGGAGCAAGTTGGGGGGGGGGAAAAGTTGAGGACCATTTTTGTCTCCTCCTTTACGAAGGGTCGAATCAACGGAAGCAGGCGTCCTCTGACAAGTGACGCGAAAGGAGAATAGAGAGTTGAGGTGCGGAAGAAACACTGAGGAGGGAAGGGAGCAAGAATCCGCCGGATGGGGCGAAGTCCAGGCTAGGGAACAAATCCCTGCGGTTTAGCTAAAAACCTGGAAGCGAAACCGGCGACCAATCGCCAAAAAAAAACCGGCCAAAAGGGTGGTCATATAGGGAACCACTTTGAAAAAATCCGCCGACTGTGTCCGCAACCCAATCGCAAAGAAAGCCTTAAGGTGAGAATACAGAGTGAAGGGGGTTGAGACGACCAAAACTGTCTTCAGGTCAGAGAAACAACCACTTGGGAGGAGGGAGAAGTCGATGGCCGAACGGGGGGGTCTTAAAGTCAGAATGACAGGGCTGGGGGGAAAAAAAAACAAAGGCTGCGGAGAGGGGACAGGGTTTCGTGATACCTAGGGAAACTGACAGTTGTTCCTTTGGATCGCTCCTTCGCAAGCCGGGCATAGACCCAACAGGGAGTCATATATGAAAAAAGAGGGGTTGCAGATCTATCACGCATCTCGGAGAGCGGGGAGCTCCTCTACGCCTGCGGGCCACCACCGCGACACTCGCTAAATCTCCTACTCAGGAGAGGGGACAATGGGTCAACGCCAAATAGGATGGAAGGGAGGGAACGATGAAAGATACAATGGTAATATGGGAAGGAACGTTCTCTCCAAGAAACAATGCGATTTAAAAGGGGGTACTCGTGCCACCACTGCAAGAGGGTGGCCCGCCGGAAACTACTTAGCTGGAGCACTCAAAAAGTAGTTAACGGGAATCTTTAGGTAAAGATAAATTCCAGGGGAGGGGAACCAGTCGATGTCAGGCCAGGATCTTATGGGGCGTTGTTTCGGATCGCGTCAGGGCCACCGGCCGTTCCGGTGTCGGCAACGACGTACGAATATTGTAGGAAAGTGGCAGAAAAAGGGGGGAAACCTGGCGGCCCCCGTGAAGGAATATAACCCCTTTAAAGAAAGATCCCTAATAAAAAATTCTAGCAGATAGGGCTAGGGTGTGGGATGTTGTCATTGGGGCGAATCCGAACGGCGTGCAGTTATTGAGTAGTCCCAGGTTGCTCGGTGCAGACATTCGGAGTTCGGGATCCCTCCACGAGCACCGTGTCAAGCTAAAATAATGTCGGTCGGGCTCTGAAAAGCAGTGGAGCCGCCCGACTCAAACCGGTCATACCAGTCGAAATTCAACGACGACGGTGGGGCACGCCATTACCGTTCAGAAAAACAATTCAGAAAACACCAAAAAAGGAGCGGCGCGGGACCCCGAAAATCGCGAACAGAAGGGGAAGGGCGACTCGCCCGCGGGATCTGCGAGTGTGGTCTAAGCAAGACCGAGTACTAAAAGAAAAGTAAAGGCGAATCAGAAGTCTCGAAAGGTTCGGCAAAACAAGGATCGATCCAGTAGCGCACTCAAGGGCTCCCATAAGGCCAAAAATCGAGGCAAGCGTTTACAGGCTAAAGGACGGGACATCAGGGGGGAAGCAGTCGCGGGATGGCTGGCTTGTGCAAGAGCTAGTAGGTAGTAAACTCGGAAGGAAAACGGGCGGACATTTACGAGAACCAAGATAGCCGTCGCCAGAGAAGAGAGGGGGGTTTTCATGACTCCCTGGAGGGGGTTGTTGGTGGGTTGCCGGGAAAGACTAAAAGACCCCTCTGGGGGGGTGTATCTGCTCCAATCAGTCCGGTTGTTTTTGGGTGGGTGATGTGGGGAAAACGAGAGAAATACGGCAGGCCTCAATGGACCAAGGACCACACTGGGGAGGAAGGTATCACTTTGAAAGCCGTTCCTCAAACAATTGAAAGCGATAGGAGACGGGATTTGTATCAGGAAGTCTCTGTAGGTGTGGGTCGAGGGTAGGCCATTTCTCAGCGAATAAGTATAGGAGGTGTGGATTTGCTCAGAAGGCTTGACCTAATTGAGGAAAGTCGTAACTACGAAAGAGACACGCGTCCCGGGGGGGGAAACGTTAAGAATAGGTCTCCGCCTCAGAATAGGTTCTGAGTCCACGAAGGGGGGGTCTAGGTCATAGGGAAAGGGGGTCGCAAGATCAAATATTTTCGGGATCACCACAAAAAGAGGAGGAAAAGATCCCTAAAGAAAGCAGACAGGGGGTTATCTGGGATTTCAAATGATGTAAGTTCGACAGGGTGTGACTCCAGGAGAAAGGAGGCGTTCACTTGCAACGAAGGGTGGCAGAAACACCAAGGGGGTAGTCTGTCTTCGACAGTCGGGAGAAGGGGGGGGGGCCGGCAATCGGCGACCACTACGAAAAGAGAAGGTCCCTTGATGAAATTTCCAGATAAAAGGAGGAACGGGGGAAAGCGGAGAATTCCAAGGTGCCGCAGGAAGAGGTTTTTCGAACGGGGGGTCAAGGACTGGGCCCGGGAAGCCTCTCTCAAATGAAAGCACAACACAGGGAAAGGGATACTCAACAGAAATGTGGGGAGGGGTGGTCCGACACGACCACACGGCAATCAGGAGGGGGATGCACAGCAGTCTTACCATACGAGAGGGAATGGTGTGGGCTCAGGGGAATGATCGCGATTTGAGGGCAAGCCTTCCTGGAAAAAAGAACTCGGCCATATCTAATAAAGTGCCTGAAGTTTCGATGCAAAAGCTCTGCCCAGGTCAAGTTAGCGGTTACATTTATCCTTAACAGTGGCCTAAGGCAGCAAGGGCCGAAACGGCGGGATTAACGACAAGGGTCTCGCTCTATTCTTCTGGCGAGTGCCTTTCCCTCCCACACTAAAGCCAGCCAAGGAAGCCAGTAACGAAGAGCAAATGGGAGGTGGGGTGAATTTCGGACCTGCGCCTGACGACGGGGGCTGGGGTTGGGGGGTCATAATTGTTTCCGAGGAACATGTGCTAAGGTCCGGCACAGGGGGTAGGGGTCGTCGAGGCGAGATAACCTGATCCGAGAACATGTAAAACTGAGCGACTAAGGAGAAAAGCCATGGTTCCGGGGGCTGTGCCCGCCTCGCCTGTTCGAAATGGGAGAACAGCCTGGCAACGTCAATAATCCGCTACGACAGGCCACGCAACATCACGGACCGAGGCTACCCGGCGTCGCGGGCGACCGTGGAAGGGGTCTATTCAGGAGAACGGGTTGACTGCCATCACCATCTGCCACCTCCCTTGAAGGGACATGACGAGGCAACGGCGGGGAGGAGGTGGAAGGACTGAGAGCATGATCCGGGGGTCACAACGGAACGAACAAATCAGGGAATTAAATCGATTCACGCAGGGCTCCCTCCAGACGACCAGGTCCACGAGAAAGCTCACGCTGGGTGGGGGAGAGCTCGCAAGGGGGGGTGGCTATAGTTAGAACGGGCAGTGCTGGGAAGAATCCGAGCTTGGTCCGGGTCGCTTATCCTTTTCCCCTGGAGGACATTTGATCTATTTAACAGAAAATAGAAGGACACCCTGGCAAAAAGCGGAAAAGCACCCTGCTAAAACTTAGGAGTATCGCCTGTGGGGCGCACAAGACCCTAGGTATTCGCCAAAACGCCTGAAGAATCCCACATCTGACTCAAAGGGGGAAGGGTCACGCACGGCTTAAAACCCGAAGCGCCGGCGCGAGGAAAAAAAAAACCAAAACCCCCCGGTATTTATACACGGGTCGGAACAAACCCAAGAGAGCCGGAAACAAAGGTTCTAGAAATCTTCCTTTGGACAATACCAGGCTGATAAACAAAACGGAAAGGAGGGAAAATAGCTATATAGGAAAGGGTTGGTGAGGGCCAAAAGGATTTCGCGAAACTGGTCCTTCGGGGCAGGGGGGGGGGGTGGTACACGCGGCTGGAGGTTCGTTAAAACGGCGGAAAGGGTTTCCTTTGGGGGGGTGGTAGCTGCTCCTGCTCCTTAGTGTTCACCGGGTAAAGAACCTGTACTAGTTGACAGGGAGCTCGAGACATCTCCAGTTATGCAATCATCTCAGGTTCGGTAAGGCTATCACCGTATCTAAAGATATAGCCCGCCCTTGGATCCCCTATCTGAATCCATCTTGGCATTTACTCTGGGGGGTAGTGAAATTCGCCTTGAGATATACTACAGACGGCAAAGGATCATCGATAGAATAGAGACTCGGTCCTAGGTACATCGTCCAAATAGTTGTTGCCACCTACCGCTGCAATAACCAGACTGCCTAGCACAGAATCGTCCTACGGACATTAGTAGGAGGAAAAGTTCTAATAGTCCTTCGACGCTTAAATGGGGCAAGGGAAGGGCGGGCTGGGGGTGTGACATGTAGTAAATGCCCGCAAAGGGGGTCCCAGCTAGTGTCCGTTTTCACCAGGGTCTAGCCATAAGGCACAGGGCATAGGCCAAACCGTCTGGGGAATCGACCCCCTTAATGACTTGATCCGCCACGTAGACAAAGGCGCTTGGGAGGGAGATGGATTGGCTGTGTTGAAAAAAGGAGCGTCATGCCTGAACAGGTCCCTCCATTAGGGATGTGGGATGCAAAAGGGGGGGGGGCGGAAGCATCTAGAGACACAACTAAAATTCAAGGAGGGAGATCTAGAGCAATCAAAAAAAAGCGGGGGGATCAGGCAATAGCACAAATCAGGCCGGGCGCACCAAGTAAGAAGGGCGGGGTACTCGGCAGCGCCGACGAAAAAGAGGGAACTGTACCAAGTCGTGACCACCACCCCTAGGCGCGGGGCACCGTCATCTAAAAACAAAGGGTTGAGTCGCCACGTACCTTTGAGAGAGTATTCCGAGTGGGGGGGGGGGGGATAAGCCAGACTTCGGCAAATCCTCTGGGAAACAATATGACAGGTAAGCGGTCTCGGTAGTAACACGTCTCAATATTCTTCTGCGCCATTCAGGGCTGCCGTCTGGCGTAAAATTATTAAACAGCTCAGGGACCGATCAAGTGGTCAACATCACGGAGGCGTACTCTCATAGTTGGCGAAATATATGTAGGGCGGCGCGGGAAGGGTATCAACTTCCGCGCATTTCAAAGATAACAAGAGACCTAGAACATAAGGCAGAGATGTTGACATTCTGGATCGGGGCTGTGGGGTGAAAAGTTGGAAAACAAAAAAGGGTCACTGAATTATAAAAAAGGCAAAGGGGGGGGGTGCTAGAAGAGAGTGTCAGCCGCATGACCAACAAACGTATGACCCTAGGGCATTTCCAACTTGAGAGCCGCCAAAAAAAGCCCCGACGCAGGATCTATTTGTCGGGGAGGCGGCATCAAGAAAAAAAATCATCGTCGTAGTGTGGGGATGCTCGACGCTTGCGAACATTCTCAGAAGGCAAAAAGGGGAGGACGATAGAAAACAAGATGTCTGGCAAAACACGGGTGAAACTATGTTACGACGCTCAGGGAATAACGGTTAGGAAAAGGCACCGAAATTTGCGAATTCAATCCACGAAATGGTCGACTCAGTTTTCCGTGAGCAAAAACAACCGGAAAGGAGGGCAACCCTACCAGACCACCGCCGACATTTGATCTTGAGAGAAAGTTAAGGTGATTGATTAACACGTTTAGTGGCCTCAAAGAGTCACAAAGGAGATACGATAAACGAGTTTCAGACCCAATCTACGGGATACCGAGTTGGGAGGGGGGGGGAGGGGGGAGCCCGCCACGAGATCTCGGTCTCACGCGTCTTCAAGCCACTACACGTAGCGGGGGCTCAGATCCAAGTTTTACCGGGGGTGATGTCGGCTCTTCAAAGGGGAAAAAGACACGAAGCAAGGTGTCCGGTGGTCCAGGAGCACCTTTTAGACTCTCTTCTAAAACCAACAGGCAGGGAGACTCGGAATAGGTCGGTGCAAAGGCCAGACCCACACCGAGAAATAGAGTGGGAGGAACAGAAACGCAGCCGGCCGAAGAAAAAGGAGGGCTCGGAAATGATCCCCGCGGGGTTCGGCGCGCGCCCTCAAGCTATGACGAACAGGAGGCAAAGTACGAGTCCTTTTCGAACGATCACCGGATCTCGATTCCTGGACGCTGTGGGTAACCTTGACCACGGCCGCGCTCTCCAATAGTGGAAAAATACGGAAAAAAGAATCCGGATTACGTGCTCGTGGCCGAGGCTTCCGAAGGCCTCAAGGTGATCCCAAACTCGCCTCGCATCTCGCCGCCAAGCAGGGAACTGGAAGGGAGGGGAAGTCTCAGCATCCTGGGGGGGTCTGGTCATGTTCCGAAAATCGGGGCTAGGAGAAGGCCTCACCGTCTGTAAGACTGGGAGTGACTCCAGAGAGGGAAGTTTAAGTCTTAAACGCAAAAAAAAGACGGCTCGAACGGAGTCGCCAGCCGCCTCTGTTCGAAAAAGGAAACCTTTATCACAATTCAAACAGGAACTCCTCCAATACGGTGTCAGGAAGTCGCCCGCCAAAACAACCATGAACACGACTACGCTGCTGCTCGCATGTAGGAGTTCTTGAAGGTATCCGAATGCCAGAAATCACGCCGAAAAGGGGGCGCCGTCGGGGAAACGAAAGACGCTGTTGGTACGGGGGGTGGACAGACGCTTGATGAGAAGTCAAACCGATCCCATCAGTCGGGAAAGGGGAATGCTACTGCAAGCACGTAGCAACCGGTTCCGATCCTTGTGTCGAGCCCGCCGTGTGTGTGAGACGTGGACACAACGTTCAAAGCGCCTGTCTGGGCCATCGATCAGACGCGACTTGGCGAGAAGATTCCGTTGAAAAGTCAGATTTGTTCTACCTCCAATGAATAAACCTGCGGCACTCGGTGCCCTCCGGGCGTCGGCAAAGCGGAGCGTAGTGATCGAGGGCAAAACACCGCAAAGGCGTGGCCCAGCCAGCCATCCGCTCTAAGAAAGACCGAAAAGACAAGGTCTGACATACCCGGGCGGAACCCGTCAGGCGGCCCGTCCAATCCAAAACAAAAAAGCCAAGGGACGATAAACTACTTTTCACGTGTCGACAACCGCAGAACCGGGCAAATCTTCCTTTATCGAAAAGCGGCATCGAAGACAAAAAAACGGAGGGGGAGGATAGGAAAAGACGGGGGGTGGTCCTATTTACAACGATAGAGGGAAGCCGTGTTTGCGACACCTTCGGGCATGGGGGAGGGGTGAAGGTTGATTCAAAAAAGACTTCTGCCGGCCGGGGGTAGCTCCGTCACGCCGGGGGCCCCCCGCGTAAGAAAACCTGCGCCTATTTTTCTAGGATCTCGTCTAACGAAGGATGCTGGCGCGCTGGAAACCCGGTTAGTGTCGCCAAAGTGCGCGCTAGAATCGTACAGAAGGCGCAAGGGGTCACGAGCCATCTTGCTTCATTTATTCGAAAAGGAAGATAAAACATGAAATTAGAATCGATTAGAAGAATCGCATGACGGTCGAGTGTAAAATGGACAAATGGGGGGCCGACCCAAGAGACACCCACTACACGCGGAGACACCAAGCGGACCTGAAAAATTAGTTACGTCTAATCGCCTTCCGGTGTCAAGCCACAGAGGGGCGATGGCGGGGTGGTGGACCGTATCATGCCCATCAGTCAAAACTGGCCGCCCCCACGCCTGTCCGTTGACAAGGGACCTAAAGGCGGCAATGGCTTGGCAGGCAACGTCTGCCGGAGAACATCAAGAGACGGCTCGCGAGCAAGGCGAGGAAGAGGTAAAGGTGATGTGCGGTGTGACTTGGTTTGAGGGGTTGAGGACGTCCGCTCCAGTAGGAAGTGGGGGCAAGGGCCGAACAGTCGTTCGGAGCCAACCGAAATGCACCGGCTGGGCTACGGAGGGAGGTCGAATACGTTCTGTGTACTTCTGCTATCAGTAGCCCGCGGCCCGGGAAACTAATGAGACGCCGTGGTCAACCTAACCCGGACGAGAACATTCGTGACAACAAAAACCGTCTAAACGGCGCAACAGGGGCGCCGAGCTCGCAACCTCCGATTTCGAGCGGCGGGGACAGTGGGGGAGGAGGGCCGCCCTCACGATGCACCGGGGACGTAGTCGGTACGCCGTAGGTGCGGTATGCAGGCGGGGGGGGGGGTGGAAATTCGGGTTGAAGGGGTAATTAGCCACGCAGAAGGAATCTAGCAGAGCGGCAGGGACGACAAGGGACGGCATCGAATCGTCGTCTCTTCATTGAAAGGGGTTAAGAGAGGAATTGTTCGCGAAAAGGGATGGTCAGCGGGGGCGAGCCTGCGGCGTCTGGGGTCACATGAAATGGAAAGACGGTGTGGCGGTCGGATTTCGACCACCATAGTGGGTACCGAAGGTCCAAGGGCGCGAGAGGGGACATCAGCCTCATGGAACAACCGTCGACACTGGAGGGCCCTTGTGGAGCCATCAAACCAAAACCCCGAAGCCGGACGAGTGATCCTGAGGGAACGTCACGCGCAGATGACTTCGAGAGGTAGGGGCATTTGCTCAACTCGGGCGACAGGCCCCGCAAGGAAAACGGTCATATGGGGGGGGGAAAACAGTTGAAGAATATGTCAAAACGAACGCCGCAGGAAACGGGGAGATTCAGGAAATTCGGAATGGAAAGAACATAAAAAGGGGCTACGAAGAAAAAATATCGGCCCTTTCGTG
>Ga0179593_1538561_pt1 | contig 26386 bp, 20 predicted proteins | sample CZODoug2_1_08_16_FD_185931 | JGI IMG/M metagenome (GOLD analysis project Ga0179593, IMG submission 185931) | Vadose zone soil fungal communities from Angelo Coast Range Reserve, California, USA - CZODoug2_1_08_16fungal (PacBio error correction) | ecosystem: Environmental > Terrestrial > Soil >...
AGGCTCAAAACGGCCCAGCGGGAATATAAATTTCCTTTTTGGAATCGAATGAAAGACGAGGAGGAAGAGCCAGCGCCAAAGCTCCAGAGGACTATCGTCCTTCTGGATGTCACTTGTTTAAGAGGGGTCTCGGTGGGTCATGGCGATCGGGTCTTAGGATGCAAGAACGGAAGCATCATAAACTCGGGGCCGGGGGAGAGGGGAGAGCAAAAAGCAGTTCAAAGAGGGAGTTCGGCGGAGCAGGTACTCCCCTAGATAAACATGGGGACAAGAGGGCTTGGAAGGAAAAAGAAACTAATTACATAAGAAATGATCGAAGTATGGTCCTTGTCCGACCGAAAGGAAGATAGGCCTGAGAGAGAAATCGGGATCCCGTCACATCAATATAACCATGTCGGCCACGTCGACCAGCTCACCCCGAAAGGGGGTTTTGAGAAAAAAGTAAGAAGGGGGGAGGGATCTGTCTATCCAGATGGGGGAACCATATTCGTATCTCGGAGTAGGGAAAGAATCGCCGAGAAACCTGGTTCGCAAAACTTCTTACCGAACTCGCAAATGGGGAAAAGTCGAAAAGGGGTTGGTCCATCTGGCCATGGGGGAAAAAAAAAAAGAGAGCGCATCCAGCGCGCCGAGATCTGCAACACGGGCGATAGGACGGACGAAAGGAGCCAGCTACAAGAAACGCAATCTTCTTTTCAGTGAAGATATAGTTTTTGTGTTCAAAAGCTCGAGGTAGAAGGAATAGGGTCCTAAAGGGAAGAAAAGTGTCCTCGCGACCCGCAATCTATCGCACGGGGGTCCAGAACGTACAACGCAGGTAGATAGTCTCGGCGGCCTGCGTTCAAGAAGTCTAGGCCAGGGGGCCGAATGGAAGGCGAGAGAAAATAGGATGGGGGAGGCGGGATTCCAATCCACGGAATTTCCTCAGCTATCCCAGAGGGGATGGAGGAAGGAGGAGGAAGAATGCTCAGCAACTCATCCCCCCCGATTCTTGAGCTGGTTGTGAAAGTAGGGTGGCGCAATAAAGGGGGGGTCGGGAAACGAACTAACCAAAGAAAGGTCTAGTTTTTTATGAGGACTAGAGCAAGTCCTTAGTTCGGGGAGAGGAAAAGAAATGAGGTGGAAGTTTTCCTCTATCGGTACTTTCCTTTGTCGTGAAACTTTGGCAGCAAGAGGGGCAAACTTCAGATGATGGACATGTGTAAAGCGCGGGGGGGGGAAGGACCTCTTTTATTAGGAACCGTAGCGTCTGCGGGCGGGGCATCAGGAGGTATTACCGTAACCAAGATCTGACAATCCACTTCGACGGGATGAAGGTCCCTGGGGGGAAAACACACAGGGGAGATGGTTAGGGGGGAAACTCAATCGTCGGCGGGCTAAGAGAACGACCTTGGGGGAGTGCCGACTGCAGTATTTTGAACACTATGGCAAAGCGGTTCACGAGGGGGAGGCAGCGTAGAGAAGAGCCGATGCCTTTCAGGAACTGGAGCTTGAAAAGAAAATAGATCTGTGGAAGAGGTCCTAGAGGAGAACGCGGATCTAAGCTTTAGTATCCAAATTTCAAAAAGGAGACACGCTGAAGCCGATCGGGGCTTTTGGGTCTTAACGATCGGCAAACCTTTCAAAGGAAAAGAAAAGGGTCTCTGAATCGTTCTGCTATACATTGCGCCAGAGGAAGGGGTGATCGGCCTAACGTAATAAGGGACTCGTCATAATTCATTTCCTCCCTTCTTTGAGAATACTAGTAAAAAGTTCGGATACGGACGTAGAGGGGTCTACAAACTTGGGTCATCGTGTTCGTAGATAGACACTAGAAAAGACCCTACGCAAGCAAACACTATAGTTGGGGTAAGAAAAAGAAGAGGGATAGATAAAATTTATCTGGATATGGGAACCCACTAGGGAAATATTAGTTCGAATTATAAATACATTACGTTTTATCGTATTCGACCAGGGGCGCGGGTGAAGGGGGGGGGGGGGGAAGGGCTTTGGAAGATCTGAAATTGATGAACGAAATCACCGGAACCTCTCCATCGTTCTTGCAGAGATAGGGGGTAGCAAGAATAGAACTGCGCTTTGACTAGGGAGCGCCTACCCTTAGGCAAAACGGTATACGTGATTCAACATCAGGCCGCGCCAGAAGGGTGGGGAGAACTTTAGACGCGGCAGTCATAATAGATCGAGAAAGACATTTCTCAAACGGTCTCGGGTGAGGAGGACGCGAAGAAACGAGGGAACGTGGGCAAATATGAAGCCCAGCGAAACATGTGGGCGAACGCTTCAATTAGCTCTTGACGAAGGAGTGTCGTGGGAAGACAGGAAACCTCAAGGGGGCAAAGACCATCGAAAGAGGGGTTCTCGCTACCTTGGACCATTCTTCGATCGGGCAAGGGCGAGAAGCTTCCGCCCGCCACGCACGTAAGTAAAACTGCAAAATCAGGAAAACGCCGTTTGCGATGCGGGCCAGGTCCCGCCAAAGCGAGAAAAGAAGTAAAGCGCAATGAGGCAAACACCGACGCGAATTCTTCTATCTCAGCCAAAGAATGATTTGAGCCGAAGGATATTCCTCTTCACCAACAAAATAGAACAAGAGGAGAGTGTTAGAGTAGTCAAGACAGGTGTGTCACACCCCCAGAGCTGATGAGGATAGGGCAGCAGGGGATATTATGCCTGACTAAGGAAGGAACTCCTCTTTTATTCTCGCCTCTGCGGGGGGGGAAAGTGTACGGTAAAAAGGGGCCCCTGCGCTAAAGCGAATCCGTGGGGTCACTGGATGCCGCCATGTAATCGCCTTATGGAAGAAGGAAGGCATGAATATTTGGGGACTGTCCTATCCAACTTGACTTCTGGAACTCTTCAGATAGATCTTTGAGGAAAAACAAAATCGAAAGGCCCAGAAAAAAATAGCGGCGTGGGGTGACGGCTTCTAATAAACTGGGGGGGTTGAAAAACCGGAAGAACTAAAGCGATCGTTGATGTCTATCGGAAATTTAAGATCTCCGTGGTTGACCAGAACCCTTTTAAGCCAGGGGATGTAGATTTAATTTGGCATTGACAGAAAAAACGGTCAGAAAAAGATTTGGGGGGGTAGTGGTCCTTACGTGCATAACCGTCAGGCTCATGACTAGATCGAGGGACACAGATCTAGAACGAATCGTGCAACGCACCAAAAATCGTCCGGTTTGGTCGCTCTCGCCGAAAAAGGCACTTAGGATGACCCAAGGGGGTGAAGCACGCGATGTTGATCGAAGACTACGGAGCGTGGTAGGGAAAAAATTAAACATAGCGAAAAAAGACCACTAGTTGACGTTCCGGGCGAAAAAAAAAAGCAGTGGCGAATCATTGAAACGGGACTCAGGGGGGTGGTGGGGGCGATGAAAAACGAGGGGAAATGTTCTCAGGGGGGGGACAACAGATGGAGGGCCGCAAAGAAACGGTCGAACTTCGCTGGGCGCGCAATGAAGCCCCCACGAAAAAAGGGAGGTGTAGAAAAATCAGTTAAAAAAGCTGGAAAAAACACTAGGACAATCAGGGCCCAACGAGAACCGAGGAAAACGCATTAAAGAAGCCCGACGCTCTACCGCGCTTCTCCAAGGGAAGCGATCGCCGGCAAAGATAGGGGGGGGGGTAAAAACGATAAAAAAAGAAAGGAGGGGAAGACTGCACTACTTGAAAAGGAGATCTCGCGAAAAACCACAAGGAGGAATTAAAAAATATCCTGCGTGGTATAAGGAAACATTAGATTTGCACAGAAGCTAAGAGCTTTCCGAGGTAGGACTTGGGCATAGCCAATATCGCAGTTTCCTGAATCCAGAAGCGCGTCCTATGGACTGAAATTAAAGGCGGGTGGTGAAGAGTAAAAGGGGGGATCTTCTTAAGAGCTTGTGTCCTTAGGACATTTTGAAAACGGCCGAATGACCGAGAAGCGAAAAAAATCCCCAAGGAAATTGCTGAGGTAAGTGCATTACCAACAATTGCGGCCGCCGCGTTTCCAAGAGAGAACACGGGTGGACAATCGCTTGGCAGAGCAAAAATTCACACTCAAACCTGAACCCTTGAGGAAGAAAAAGTAGCCGTATGAGGGCCAAACGGGAAAAAGGCAAGGAATTCTAGGAATAGAACTAAAATCCTATCAAAATGTCGCGACAAGCTCACCTAATAGTGGGGGAGAGGTACGAGCGGGAAATATAAGCTCGTCATACCACAGCCGATGGGGGTGTAGCCAAGGAAAGGGGTTCATATCTTCGGCTTAAGAGAGAAGGGGTATAACTTAAGTAACCAAAGTCTTACTCGCTCGCAATCGACTTGACTCCCTTTGGTACAGAGGGCAATGACCAATAAAAAGGGGCACCAAGACTGATCATTCAAGGGCAAATGAGGCCGACTCGGCAACAAGCGGATGACTTACGGCAACGGGAGAATTCGGGAAAGGAAAAAACAGAAGCTTTTTCGAGAGGGGTTTCATGCTCAGTTCGAAGCAAATACGAGTGGCAGAAAATGAAATTTAAAATTTCCTCTACTGTGCGCCCGAGATATCAGATATAGACTAGTGGTCAAGAACGTCAAAAGGAGAAATAAGACTTCTCAATAAGGGGTCAGTCGCCCATGGGAACGGGAAAGTCCGCGAGGACCCGGCTCGATCAGCCTAAAATTATACATTCCAACCTAACAAAAAAAAAAAAAGGAAGACCACCAGCCTAGAAAGATGGGAAAATCACACCCGCCACCGCACTAACAGCATCACACAGAATAGCCGGATGCACACTCCCAATACCCAAACGCCCTCTTCTCTGTTTTTAACACTTTCGGGGACGGAATGACAAGAAAAAACCCAACAGAGCCCATCTCAGGGGAGGGTGGGGGGAAGCTGAAAAGGCTAGCTGCAACGTGCATCGAGGGAGTGGACAGAGTGCGATATTTCATGAAGCTACTTTATCTCGTGGATTTGAGGAACCCGGGTGTGGCCTCCATCGAAAACGGAGGGCTAATCGATTTCAAGAAGGTCCCGATTACGTGGATAGGGCGAAGAGCGGAGAAAGGAACAAATCGACATAGGACAAATCGCCTAGCTGAAGAGCCATGGGAGAATAACACCTTAGTGTTTCTGACTTAAAGCGAAAAAATGCGAGGGCAGGGTGAAGACGTACTTGTCCGCAGACGGCAGGGAATGGGAGTTGAAACCTGTTCCATCGATTCCGCTCAAGACAGGAAGGTAAGAAAAAAAGGGGACTGGGGTAAAAAAAGATCCGAGAGCCCCATATATAAGACCCGCGGAGAGATCTGGTGGAAAGATCTTCATACTGAACCTATTAGGAAACGAGGGAGCCATAAGGTGGAGTCTTGAGAATTGTGCGATGAACGACTGTTCGCACCTATTCTCCTCGATAACCCTGTTCTACCTGGAGTTTTGAAACGGCAAAAAAAAAAAGACGAAAAGAGGGCCTGAAGCAAACATCGAAAAAGCCAATAAAAACAAGACCCGAAATAAAGAGGATCGGCTACGCGTCTAGACTACCTTGTCATCTGTGGGGAGGGAGAGTCGCGAAAGAAAGATCAGGGCTAAAGAAAAAAAAATAGAAGGAGGAAAAAATGCGGTCGTTCATCATCCCCACTATGACAGGTCAGAGAGCGCCCGAGAAGGTCTCGTATTGGACGACTGCGCGGGTGAGGGGTTTTGTTCGAACGGGGGGCGGGAGGAGTAAAAGAACCTCAAGAGGGAAGAAACTCGCATCGAGGGAAAGTCTTTCCAAAGAGAAGACGGTAAAAAGAAACAAGCGGGTCGGGCAGTCACTCCTCAATGCTCTGCCGGATCAGAAAAAGAGACGCGGCCGCGGTTTATAAGGGAAAGTTCGGTAGAACAAAGAGAGATCTTAAAAGTGAAAAGCCCATTGACCAGAGGGTCAGCGCGACTACACTATTGAAACGTGGTGGCAAATCATCGACGTCGGCAAAAGGTGCGCGCTGATAAAGGCGCTCTTACGCCGAGGGAGAGGCACGTTGTGTCCGCTACTAAGGCCTGCGAGGTGGGGAACACAATAAATTTGGTACGATAGCCTTTACAGGTAGGGGTTCGAAAGTAGCACCATTGTCGATCTTGGTCAAGTGAGAATGAGGAGGCCGCCAAAACAGGGAAGTGCCAATCTGACAAGATCTCCCGCCGTGGAGATGCAGAAAGGGGGTCAAGCAAGACAGGGAGAGCATCAAAAGAGGGAAAACGGCACCGGGGACCCGATTAATCTTGGCAGCTAAGGAACATCACCACAAACAGCAATCACCCGCGATCGGGAATTGAGGTAAAAAATATCTGCGATTAAGGAAAACGTTCGGAAAGTCACCATTCCCTCGCCTAGAGTCGGCGTGTATGGTATGATGGGCAGACTTGAGGCTCTGCGTAAATCAGAGAAAATGATCTAAAACAGTCTGAAAAGATTTTCCGGCAAAAACAGGGGCGGGGATGCCGAAGACCTCGATGAAAGCCGGTTCCTGAAGCGAATTCAAAAAGCCCGAAATCGGTACTTCTCGCGCCGATTTTCAAAAATTACTTGCGTAACTCGTCGATAGAGATTACATTGAGGGGCGACACAAAGAACGCGATAAAAAGGGGACATGTCGGAATGTAGTTCGAAGCTTTTTAAAACGCCGGAGTCATCACGCCGCCAGATGTGCGTTTGTGTGTTCATGGTCGAACAGCTCCGGAAAAGGAGAAAAAGGTTAAGAAAGATCGAAGAGGAGGAAACGGGGAAAAGGGAACGGGGACGAGCTTTGGTCCCTGATGGGGAATTGCACAGCTGGAAAAGGGGCGAGTCGGACAGTCAAAGAACGAAATCGCCTTATCGCGTCGATAGGGCAACATGATCCGAACGCCGATCTCGACCTCGTCGTGGCTCCGAACACAAAGAAGAGGGTGGTAATCGAAGACGCCGTTCGGAAATGAACAACAGGGGTTGAGCTGGTCAGCAAGCGCCGGTGAAATCTTCTGGATCGTGTTAAAGCCCGAGTACTCGGAAGAATGACCTACTTAAGGGTCAAAGAAGGGAAAAGAAAAAAAAAGACGTTCGAATGGCGTCTCTGGCAATCCTGGGTTTCAGGTTTTGGGAAGGGGGAAATGGGCTATTGCCAAGCCGATTGTCCACAAGGGGTCGAGCGGGGGGAAAAACTTAGGGGACTCAACTAATCCTCTGGAGGGGGCGCTACCCGAAACCGGTCCCCGAGGGGACTTTTTCCATGCTTCAGAGAGCTAAGGAACAAACAAAAAGAGGGACACAAAGAAGACTAAGCCATGGCCAACCCTCTTTCACAACCTCCTATCTCAAAAGAGGGGATCGAAAGAGTTCTCTGTCTCTTCTGGCCGGAGAGGAAGGACGCAAAGGAATAATGATTGGGAAGTGCACACAAGGGGGAGAAGCCGACACTTCATTAAAAAGGGGGAAGATCTTAGATCCAAACCACCACAACAAAGTAGAAATATATAGATAGCCGGGGAAGATCAACAGTAATACCGACGAGACGTAAGTCATCTTTCGCATCTTTGGGACATCTGCAATCCCTATCAATGGATTGAAGGGCGCTCGGGGCGGAAGAAACGCTGCCCGCAAAAAAAAACGGAGGGCTGATAGGAAAGGGTTGTTGGAAAAGCTTTTTTTCATTGACTTCCATCTTTTGAGTGTAAGTAGGAAGGGGGGCAACAGTCAAATTCGCTAGAATCTTAAATCCCCCTCTCGGAAGGGGGGCGAGGGGAGAACCAAAAAAAGGCCGATCTTCAAAGGGGGAGGTGCGAGCCGCTGGACCCAGCGAGAACACGTTTAAAAAATAGGGCTTGGCCAGCTGGGACAACATGCAAAAAGAAAACCCTGAGTATAACGCATGGCGAAATTGCTTCCTTACGGCCTAAAAAGGACGGAAAATAAGAGAGGAAATTGTCTCTAGTAAAATGGACCATACACGTCAAGGCAGGAGAAGCAGCGGCCGCGCGAAGAGACTCCACCCCCGAGTTGGGTGGGAAAAAGGATTTCTCCCGAACTTCCAAGTAGGCAAGCAGATCGTCGACCACAGACCGGGGAGGTGGGGACGTTAAAGGAGAGATCGATTGTGAAAAACGAGTAGGAGGAGGAGGTGCGTCCTATGCTGAATACCGAACTCTCATAAAGCTTATGTGACTGACCGAGTATACTCAAAGGCAAAGGGAAACCATTTGACGAAAAAAAAGGGTTCAAGGAAGGGTAAGAAGGCCCAACTTAATTTCCTTGCGCGCCCCAGAGGCGGGAAGAAAGCGTGTGCCGATCACATCTTTGCTTGACTGGCGCTCTAATTTCTGCGCGCGATGTTCATCCGGTTTCCTGGACACAAACTTTCTCTCCCAATGAAGGATCCTCCTCGGGGATCCTTCCTTGGTGTGGGGGGGGAGGTGCTAAGAAAAAAAAAATGGTCTGCGGCAAAATGGAGAAGATGAGGAGACGCTCGATGCATTACGTGCTTAAGTCTTTATAGGTCCTCAGGTCCTTATTGTCAATTGTTATTGTTGGTTCGTATAACTGGAGGAATAGGGACTGGGACGGAAAAGATCATATTGAGAGTTCGAGGCCAATCGCTCACGAAAACAAAGGTCTCAGAAGCATCGCTTTCCGGGGTTGCACAGGCGGCTCAAGAAGCCGTTATTGGACAAGGGACGAAGAGGGAGTCTCAGATAAGAGAGCGCAAAGTCACATGACAGTAGTCATACCTGTGCGAGGTGGGCTGTCATACTACCTTCCTCTTTGTGCAAAATCCATGAAGCAGGGAGAGGGCAAGGAAAAGGGACGTGTGTTCGGTTCTCGTTTACTATTCGTTCTTCTTTACGTAGTGCTCTAAGAAACTATTTATTTCCCTCTCCCCGTCTCTACGATCCCGCTCTCCTGTTCAGAACGGAAAGAACGGGTTCCGTGAAAATGACGAGGGAAGGAGGAGATTGCTGAGTAGAGGACATAGGAAAGATCTTGCTGGAACAGAGTGACAACGAATACACCACTCTTGGACCTTAATCGTATGCCTAACTACTCGGGGCACTTTCACAACTAGAATGACTGCAAAAGATAAACGTCGTAAGGAAAGGGACTCGGTCCTTGTTCCGCGTCGAGTAACTTATCAAGCGGGGGAGCTTGAAAAAACGGTGTAGCCTTCGGAAAACGTTCATGTTTAAATCGATTTGCAGAATGTCCAGAGGAAGGTGTGGAGGGAGGAGGGCGGACAGAACCTGGATAAGTCTAACAAAAGAAGAGTAGAGCAACGAGGGACCGCCTGGGGAGTACCAAAAAAAAAAGGAGGAGGGAGGGACGTGGAACATACTATCTGCTACGATCATCAAGTTGAAGCTCTCCATTGACGCCGGAGGCATGATGTGAGTGAAAAAACGTAAGAGGGGTGAGGTCATGGGAGGAAACTCAGAGAACGCGCCCGAGAGTTGCGACAGGCGCAGAGAAAAAGGGGAAGCGTAGATCAGACCTCCATCCCGAAGGTATGGATAAAAAAGGGGGAATGAGGTCCAGTGTTGAAAAAACCCGGCTGCAAACTCTAAGTCCTGCCGACAGTCGGGGAAAAAGAAAAGAGCTACGTCGTGCAAGAACGAATTTCGAAATGACGATGCACATTTTGGAAGGGGGGAGGGGAAAGGGCAGATCGATGAAACATATAAGAGACACACACATCACCCGCTACTGAGAATCCTATTAACCTTCGGTCCTCTAAGACGTCAGAAGGAAAATTTTCAGATGTGGTTTGGGAAGGAAGAGACAGGAAAGAGAGAGAATAAAAACGGATGAGGGGTATGAGAGAGATTCGTTTTGAGATCGTACCACCCGATGAGAAAATGTCAGGTCGGACGATCAAGCCGATTGTTAAAGCACCCAACCACACAAAAAAACACCCCACCCATCTCAAAAAAAAAAAAAAAAAAAAAAAAAAAAACAACCAACAAAAAAAAGAGGCTCCGGGGATTTCTTGCGAGTCGTATCATATCCTTAACTTCGGCGCCAGGCGATTAGTCAGTCTACCGTCGCGCAGTAGGAGGGGGCGCAAAAGGGGCGGTGGCATCAACGTACAAAAAAAAGAAAAAGAGGGACGGCAAGAGGAAAAAGGTATATTGCCGGGGGAGGCCATATGTCTTTTATCATACCTCGGAAGGCAATGGGCCTCGCAATAATCATTAAATCAAATACTGTTCATCTCTGCACCTTGAGAGGGGGTACGTGACGACTCGAAACACAAGAGGAGGGGGTGCTGGAAAAAAGAACGAAAAAATCAGGAATAGTTTCGGTTCTCAGCAGAATCGTCAAATGGCTTCGGGGACCGACGGGGGGTAAAGGGCCTATAAGAAAAAAAGAAGGGTGCAACTACCCAGCTAAGGCCGCTAGGCGACGGGGACTCTTGTAGCGTAGAAGGGGGAAAGGTAAGAAAGGAAAAATCCATCATCCTGGGTAATGCCAATCTGAAATTCTCATTCATATACGGACTGGTTGAGAGGCCAACCAGGGGCCCAGCAAAAGAACGCGATATCCGAATCTCGTGCCCTGCTACATGAAGGAGCTCATTCCGGGAACTCTCCCGAAATGAAAAGGAAGGGGGGAACTGATAGGCCCAACTCTCACGGGAAAAAAGAGAGAAGGGGGGGAGAAAAGGAAGGGGCCCGCAGACTGCGATGATTCTCACAAAGGGGTGGTGAAAAAAAAAAAACACAAGGGAGCAGGAGATGATTTGTCGATTGCTCCTCCTGCAGGCAAGCCATCCGCGTGGCCTATCCCGAGGGGGTAGAACCGGCCACGATTTTCCGGCGCAGGACTGCTCCGATCAGGGAGAGTTAGGACCGGTCCGAAGTAAAAAAGGGGAAAAAACATAGAAGGGTTGACGCCTTCCTGCCTGTTCTAAGCATCGCGGGACAGGTTATCCGTGGACCTCGTCCTAAGCTAGCTGCGGAAAAAAAGAGCGAGGAAAGGGGAAAGAAAAAATCATAAAGGGTGGAGGGGTGCCGAGACGAAATATCGCTTGACAAAAACCGGATCGCAAATCAAAGAATACTATGCTTGTGATGTCAGCAGAGGAAAGGACGCAGAGTGAAAGAGGAAAAGGTTCCGCTCTAAGTCGACAGAAGGCTTTCTAAAAACGATCTTGAAAATTGGGAAAAGGGGGCCCAGCTGCAAAGGGTGAGATCGGTGGAAACGTAGGGGCATTGAATCCTGTGGTCCATCATGGAAACATAAGAAGAGGGGGGGCATGGATCGCGACTTAATACGAGACAAGATGGGGTCTAAAAACCAATAGGGAGAGGGGGGTAGAATACACTTCATCCCGTTCGGCTAAATCAGGAAAAAAAACGAGGGGGGAGGCTTTTCCGGCGGCCGATTCTTATAATGGTAAGAGCCCGAGTTCCACGAGAAGAGAAAGTAAGAAGGCGGGGGTCCCGGAAAAATGTCGTACTCTGGGGGGGACGTGATGAGCCTTTGGGTTTAGGTAGTGGAGGAGGGGAACCCGTGGGAAAAAAGTGTTCGACTTTTTACCCGCTGGCCACAAAGGAAGACTTCGGAAAGGGCTGTTTGGCGCTTAAACGCCAGACCAAAAGGGGTGTCAAAAGAGAAAGAGGGGTTGGACCTTCCTAGCAGACAGACTAAGCCATGGCCCAACCGAGAAAATCTTCACACCGCTAAAGCCACTACTTAGATCCTCTCCTTTCCGGCTTTCCGCGAGCAGAAAGGTCCCCAAAAGGGAGGTGAAGAAAAAAAAGAAAGAACGGAAAAGAATGTCCGACGGCCGCATCTACGTGCACCACAACAACTGATATATTAAGAGAGGAGCACTTGATAAAATAGTATTGATCCTGTCGTACAAAGTAAACGGAGTCCAAACGCTTGGCGGAGGATGGGGGGAAAGAAAAATCCCTAAAGAGGCGAGCACGACCAGACTCCCTCTACTCTGCCGAGGAAGGGGCGGAGATTCAAGGGTGGGGTGGGAATATTTCGGGGTGCCATGGCTTGGAAGAAGGTGTCTGTCTTATACGAGGGGCAAAAGAGCAAAAAAGAAAAAAGAAAAAAGAGAAGAAAAGGAGCGAAAAAACAGTTCCGACGTCTAGTTGGCCAACCGGGTCCAACAGCGTAAAAAAGGGGGGGGGGAAATCGGGCCTTGGGGGGCACGCCCCAATAAACTCAACAACTTGAAATCAGAGACGCATGATCGCCTGTGGGGCAGGCAATAGGAACAAAGGCAAAGCAGAGGAGAGGTAAATCTTCCGCCAGCACGATCGCCGATCCAATCCCGCTGCTAAGGAAAAAAAACAGGGGGTTAAGATCTAAAAAGCTTAAAAACGGGACGGTCATCGTCTCAAAAAAAAAGGGGGGGGAGAACCAGGGGAAATCATGCATGCAAGGTGGCAGGGTAGCAATTACGCTCTCAAAATGGGGAAGGGGGAGGGGCAAGGGTTAAAACAAAAGCGGCGAAAATACGAATCTCCGTGTGGTCAAAGGGGGGCAATTGAACAAGAAAAGGTCCTAACCTCGAGCAATTCTGTTCAAAGAAGCCAAGGAACAAAAGAAGGAATTAAGCCAAAGAGCCTCTGGACATTAAACCGCGCTTTTAAATTAATAATCTGGGTTGTATAAAAAAAAGAGGAGTTCTGAAGGAACAAGCTACGATTGCGACATGATCAGGTTGATCCCTGCTCGGGGGGAATGGGGAGAAACGGATAAGAGAAGTGGGCCGCTCAAGGGAGGGCTCGAAGAATAGAGAGGCAGCCGGTTTCCATGGTTGAGGGGGGTTGGGTCGTGGGGTGTGCCGGGTGGGTGGGGGGGGGGGGGGGGGGGGGGGGGGGGGGTAAGGGGGGGTGGGGGAATGGTACGGGGGGGGGGGGGGAGGGGGGGGAGGGGGGAGGGTGGGGGGGGGGGAGGGGGCGTGGGTGTGGGTGGTGTTGTTTGGGGCGCGGGGGCGGGGGGGCCAGGGGGTGATCAGAGTGAACGTCGGGCTCAAGGAAAGTCCCGATCTGTGTGCGTGTGCTAGATAGTGACTCTTCGAAAAAAAACCCTCTCAGGCGGGCAAAATGACGACAAAGAATCCCCTCCCTCGACAAAAATGCGGAAAGGGAAAAGAACCGACGCATGCAAAGATCATCAGCTTGAACCGAATGCTCTGGGAAACAAGGCAAGAGAATTATGATTAGCGTTATTCGGATGGCACCCGGTTGGCAGAAAAAGATCGGCAAAAAGAGCGATTAAATTCCCTATTAACGGTTGCGATGCCGTGGCTAAAGCCCTATCTGCAAGTGGAAAAGACACCAATCTACAATCTAAAAAAAGAGACCGAGCTGAGTCAGCCGGGGCAGAAACACAAAGGTCGAAAAAGACAAAGCAATGCCAGGAGAATCGAAAAACCCGCGACGGGAAGGGATGCTGACCAACAACCGTTTTCCGAGGGTGTAGTAAGCGAGGAGGACCCCGAAAACAATCTGTTGCATGAAGGAGTCGAGTTCATACCCGGAATATATCTTCGAAGAAAGAATATTGAAGGGGGGGATAAAACCGCGCGCGCGGTGGTATCGAGCAGTAGCCTAGGGCCCGAAAGGTGCACAAAAGAGGGTACTGCGTTATCAAGATTTCCAACCTGGGACCATCTCTTTCAAAGATCTTAAAGAGCGACGATTTCGGCGCGCCAAGGGGAATAAAAAAGCGAACCTATTCAAACCAAATCAACCAAAAACAAGAGAAACGGGGCCCTTTCGATTACTACCGGACATAGTGGTTCGTCAATCTCAAACGTAAATCACCTAGGGAGAGAGGCACAAAATAGTAAATAGATATGCTTTCGTATCGCTAGAAGGAAGAACCAAAAAGACATTATACTATGGCCGGGAGCACGGAGGGGTTCCAGAAGAGTATTTAAAAAAGGGGGGAGGATGTCGAGCTTTGGGCGGCAGGGGACTGACCTCTTCTCCAGACTCGTCGGAGGGGACCAGCCCGAGGCGGATCATCGAGGAGGGGTGGACACAAGGCGGGAAAAGGGGGCGTAGACCAAATCCCTTCGGCAGGCGTAGCCCTCGGCTTAAAATGGATAGTCAGGAACAGCAGCTGCCGCATGTTCCAGTAAATGAGTAGAGGAAAAAGATTAATATAAATGAAACTTATCAAATATCCAGGACCGACGGACCGGGGTACAATGGGTTGACGCGGCAAACCCGCTACTGGGGGGTTTCAACCAGAAGGCAGTAAAAAGGGGCGGGCGAGGGAAAGGGGGGACGAGCTCTTGGAGTCCTTCTCTAAACACACCTCTCCTTCGACCTCCGAAAATGGAGAAGGGGGGGCTTGTCCGATAATGGTAGGGGCGGACGAAATGAGGTAAGAATCGCCCCTAATGGGGCCAATCTGCAATCGCTTGCGAAAAAGCCGGGGGGGGGAAAGGAGGATGCAAAACCCGGTTCCCGAACAAGACGTCGGGATGAGATCGCTGAACAGCTAAAAGAGTTTCAGGGGGAGCGCCACAACCGCAGCACGAATGATCTTTGTAATTCAGTAGGCGCTACAAAGTAAAATTCCAAACATCTCCCCGTCCATCGCGGGCGATGGAGAGGGTGCGGTCCGGGTCGGGCTTCGGAGCAGAAAACCGAAAGAGGGCGTGGTTTTAAGTGCACACACAGAGTTTCGCCGGAGATCGGTCAGGGAGGGGGGTTTAAAGGGGGAGAGGAGGTCCTCTTATCTCACTATGTCTAGAATACCCTTTTGCTTCCAAGATGGGTCTCCTTCTTCGGTCCAGAAATCCAGCTGATCGAAGCAGAATAGCGGAAGAAGAAACTCATGGGCTCTCCTGTTCCTCCTTACGGGGGATGACTTCGATCTCACGCTGAGGGTCTTGCACTAATCGATTATCTGATCTCTTGGCGTGAACGCAAAGAGGAGAACAGGGATGAAAAGGAAAGAGGCACGTTGGAGGGCCTGTGCCGGCCCTGGTATCTGAAAAAATATCAGACTGTAGTTGTCTAGAGGCATACAGGGAAGAATGGGGATAACTCAAAGCATGCGACGGTTGAGGGGAGAAGCGGGGGAAGGAAAAGATCCGCGGGGGGGAACGGAATAAGGGAGGGGAGACCGGGAAAGGGCCGATCAAGGCTTGGGGCCCTGCATTTGTAAAGGGGACAGAGACCACTGGTCGACACGGGGTTTCTGTCTCGCGGCAGAAAGGGGGCAGAGAAAGTCCGAATTAAAGATAGGAATTATCGCACGTTATCGAGAGGACGACAGGCGCGGAGAAGACCCATCGGCAGGTGTGGGATAGTAAGAGGAAGGAAAGTGCACGTTAGGAGAAGCTCACAAAAATGTGGTTTAGCTGTAGGGTAAGGCGTAAGGGGGGGAAGCGTGATACGGGGGAATGTGAATAATTTATAGGGAAGCTGTCATACGAACGAGTATAACATCTCCCTGTCCAAGAGGGAACGCTAGGTCGTACCGGGGGTGGTGGCAGGACCGAACCAAACTATCTCTAAGTTGTTCGCCTCATTTCAGTTTGTGCTTTGGATCTTATATCCTGCGTTTTGGGGTTCATGGGGGGGGTAAGGGTAATAGGCGAGACACCGATTGGTAAGGTTCTCGCTGGAAAGCCGGCGCGCGGGACATACTCCCTGGGCTGGGGGGCGCTCACAAAGACCAAAGGTCACAAAAAGGGAGGGTTCCGAGGAGGCCGTGGGACAAAACTTCTGCTAATACAGAGAACGTATGGGGGGAAAGAAGAACAAGACCAGACCCTAATAGGACACGCTTCCAGCCTAACGTCTCGCCTCGAGGGGGGCCGCGTTCCTAGGAAGCAGAAAACGGTCATCTATGTTTTGGGCGAAAGAGGCGGAAGCTCATTTCGCAAGGCTGGTCAGATACGTGAAAAGGCGATCTCAGAAACATAGATCACAACAACAAAACTGGGAGAAAATAGATAGATCGCCGTTATACACATTAGATTCCCAGGCTCTGCTAACTGTTGGCTTTTCTAGGTTACTGAAGAAACCGTTAGGGTTTGTTTATTCGATGTACAATTGACGCCGTTCCTCGTTGCAAAAGAGGTTCTTGTGCGTCTTCTTTTTCCGACTGTCATTATAAAAGCCCCGTATCTGATTCACTCTTGCCCTACGCGCTTAGAGACAGAACGAGCACGCAAGAAGAGCCTGACTGGACATCAGCGGGGTTGAAGAAAAGGAAGGGGGGGGAAAGTGCTTTCGTCCGAGTTACTTAGGACGGGCAAAAGGGAACGAGACGAAGGCAACCTCTCGGGGCCCGTGGCAGAGGGGTAGACACCCCCTAATGTTAAGGAACGAGGAGGTTGCAAAAAAAGCCGGGGGGGGGTCAAAAAAAAAGGGGAGACTTTCGGACTGGCAAGCGCAACAGGTCACAAGACACAACCGAAACATTAGGAACTCCAATGCGGGGACCTGTTGGAGGGCCGAAGGAAACAACAGAGACAGAATTCTAGTGGAAGAATAGGGCGCCTACAATTCGCATTTTACAGATAAAAAGAGGGCAAAAAAAGACAAGAACCTAGAGAGTGATTTCTCTCCATAGGAAGGCATTCCGTCGTCAGGGTAAAAAAACCTCTGGGGGGAGGCCAAGGCAAGAGAGTCAAAAAAGGAGGAAAAGCCTTCTCTACTATCTCTGACTGGGCGGCCAGGAGGAAAATAAGAAAAGATTCTAACAGTTGAGTTGCAATTTCCCAAGAAACCAAAAGAATAGGAGAGACAAGGAAGTTCAAAAGGAGGAGAAACCGACCGTCAAAAAAGGAGAGAAAAGTAACCCTGACACATGCAACCGCTTTTAAAAATCCGGGGGGAAAGAGGTGAGCCGGCCAATAAAAAGGTCCGACATAGATGTGGAAATGGGAATCGAGGGGGGATAAAACCAGGGAGCGTATATCGACGAGTCGAGCAAGCGCTGATACAAAGAGAGGAAAGCGAGAGGGCCGTGTCGTGAGCCGCTTCATGGGTCTTTCCTGCAGGACCACGGCTTAAGGGGAAGAAGCGAGATCAGAAGGAAGGAGAACTCGACCTAAGGATGCGCAGGAGTCTGAGGAGGTTGTCTTCAAATAGCTGCCCTCATAAAAAGACACTATAGGCGCGTGTTGAAAAAGGGTCTTTGGAACGCCTCGCCGATAGGGCCCCTACTCTCACCTTCGCGGGGGAGAGGGTTGGGGGGGAAAAACTACCTAGCTGGAAAATCATAAAGAAGGAGGGAAAAGAAATCGCTGGGTCACGCTAAGTATCTTGGAACCAGGGGGGGACGCAATCGCAAACAAAAAAAACTGACAAACAAAGAGTGTCCGCTGGATCATGATTATCCTCCTATTACTTTTGGCAGATTGCGTGGAATAGAAGATATTTTCGGAGCCAGTTAAAAAAGAGCAACGGAGAAGCAGAAGTTCTCCTGGGATTACCACACCGCGACGTTTTTGAGGACGAAGCGAATCTGGCTCAGAGAGAAAAATCGACTCCCATTGTCTCCCAGGAAAGGGGCCAGATTAGGAAAAAACAGGAGCGTTCAAATAACAAAAAGAACGGAAATAATGATTCTAATATATCGCGCTCGACCGAGGGACAGAGGGGAGAGACCGGGGAGGTCGATAACCCCGGCAGAAGCACTGGGAGACGCTGCCGCCAGCGGGCTTTCAGGGGGGAGACGAAGAATTATGTTCAACAAAAAAAGGGGAGGCGACCTCAACAGACGAACGATTTCGGAGCCGAAGGTCGAATAGGGAAGGAAAAAAATACAATAGCTCGGCAACAACACCGATGCAGATACAGGATATAATTCGGAGTCCAAAGAAAGACACGAAAAAGGGGGATAAAAATGATGGGCCAGTGCCTATAACATACCGACATTAACGAATCTTCAAGACCAAAACGAATTATGATGAAAAGTAAGGTTCAGTTATAAGGCGATGGGGATAGAAACCGAAAAAAGGTGGCTAGGAGAGGGGTGGAAATGGATTCTCTTTACGACGTTTTATTTGGTGGGGCGGATGCTTTGCGGATATCTAAAAACCTTCTAGCCGGAAAATCTTCGCAGGGCACGTGCGCCAGTAGATGGCAAAAAAAGACTATAAAAAAAAACTGGCGGGACGCCGTCTGCTAAGGGGCCTGACGCTCCACATCCTCATGCTAAGAGTGGTTATCAGAAAGGGCAGACGAAGAGTTCTCTCAGAATATATTCAATTCTCAACTAGGTAGACCGGACCGGTCTCGGAGGAAAAGCGCACAAAAAAAGAAGGGGGGACAGGGGGGTGAAGTCTGCCTAAGGTTCTCATCAAAACTCTTGTCGCCGCTTCCAGGCCGACGAACCGGCAATCCGGTGTTGTACCCAGTCGACCTTCATCTCGGCGACGTTTGTACGTGGAGATCTGGGGCAAAGGAAAGAGCGGGGCTAAAAAAGAAATGAGAAAAAGAAGGATTCGCAGAAAGTTGGCATGGCGGGCCCACCGGTGTCCAAAGACGCTAGTAATAAAAATAGAGGCCAAGTGAGCGGGCGTCATTCGGAACCGCATTCCCGAGTCAGCTAGAGGGAGTCTAACCAACGAGAAAAAAAAAAAGTGATTGGGAGTAGCCGGCAAGTTCTATTCTCGGATACGGCTTTCCCATAAACGCAACTGCGGCAGTAGATATTAGGGAGGGAGTTATCGGGGAAAGTCTCTTCTGCCAGGCCTGCAAAGCCACTCCGCGGTCTCGCCCGCCCGGGCCCGCGGGGAGGAAAAGAGTCCGGAGAGTAAAAAAAGACTAACTCGGGAGAAAGGGGAAAAGTGTACTCGAATGGCCTTCCCCAGTCCTTCCTGGGAGTTAGGAAGGACGCGAAAGAGTGAAATTTATAAGAGAGGGCGTGGAAAAGGTAGACCTATCGTTCAGGTGGGCTTTATGATAAAGCTCGAAGAACGAAGAAGAGTAAGAAGGGAGGGATGGGCTATTAGTGCCTTTTTGAACAAGATGAGATACGAAAAAGAATGAACTTTCTTCACATGTGTGAAAGGTCTAATGTCCTATTCGCCGTGTTAGGGCATCGCGGAGAAAAAAAGCAAGTGGCCTGAAAAAAGAACTGTGGCAATTGCCAGCTGACACTAAGGTTCTCCGTGGACGACGGTGCACACAGGCACCGGGCTTCTAGGACTAGTAGGCGAAAAAACGTACGCAGTAGAGACATCGCGAAGCAAAACAAGGATCTTTGGAGGAAAGGAAAACGCATCTAGGTCATAAATCTTCAAAAGAGGGTCTAGGTAAGGAGAGACTACTGGTCGGCTTGATTCGGGGAAGTGCAGCAAGTTCCTCGAGAAGTGGGAACTACTTCTTCAAGCCAGGTTCTAAAAAACGAGAAGAAAATGGCGTGTGTTTCAACCGGGAGCAAGGGTTTGTAGGTGTTGGGAGGGGAATGTGGGAAGAGGGGGGGGAACCTTATTGTCCAACCTGTTCTCAGTGACCTCTTCCTTACGCAACTACGCGTAGGAAACTTCCTGGGAGCTCCTCGACCTTGGCCGAGAGTCATGGTCCGGCTTCTCGATCGTCCGTGGGAAACGAGCTAAAATAACAAAAAGAAAAAAAAACCCCTGCTTCAACCTGTCCGGGAATCTCAACAGGTGACGGCTCTCAGAGGCAGTCACGGGTGGATGCTGTGACTTTCCGCCCGCGCCAGCATCGATAGGGGGAGATCATGTGCGATGCAAAAAGCGGCGAAGGAAAAAGAATCTGGAAATGCTCCGAGAGGTGTGGGGCCCAATCTCTCACACACCATGAGGTATAGAAAATATAGTGATTAAAAGAGAAGTGTGATAGATAGCTAGGACAATTTATTAGGTTTCCAGTTAGACTGGATTCAAGATGGCGTAGCTTTTGCATCAGGGAAAAACCGAAGGAGGCATGACTAACAAAAACGCGCCCAGACTCAAATAGCGATCTGCTATATTCATTGCTTGTTTATAGAGGTGCTCGGGGGGGGAAAGGACTGCGTCCTAGATGGGGTTTCAGTCCTTATTACTGAAAAAGGTTCCTACTTACGATACGATTAGCCTGTAAAAATCGAAACTCTGAGATCCGGGGGCGGGAAACCTCCATGGGAAACGATCGTCTAAGGTGAAGGGAAAAGTCACCATCGCCCGTGTGTATCCTGGGCGCGTCTCTTCCTACCACGCGGAGATAACAGTGTGACAAATCTCTGGAGGAAAAGAGGACACAGGAAAAAAACAAACACCCGTGACCTGAAAGGGAGTGAAATTCGCGGTAGGATGGGCAGGGGAGATTGAGTTAAACTGAAAGATTCTGAATGGCCAGGGGGAAGTGGGGTAAGGAACCTACCTAGGAAGAACGATCACTCCGTGAGCCAGTTTTTGAGATATTCACTCCAGTTGATCTTGCAGGGGAGCCGGCGGCAGTATAGACTCACACTCGAACTCTTCTGAAAACAGGTCCCGATCTTCCGTGACGGGAGGCAGAGAGAGAAAACTCTCAAAGACGACGGACAAGGGACGAAAGGAGGGAAACCGCGCAAATGACTCCCCGTGTGTCCAAATGTCCATCAGAATAAACGAAAAAGCAAGGCCAGGGACTGTGAGAGGCAAGGCCGCAAAAAAGAGGAAAGGTACGCCTGGCATACCTATCGGCGGGAGGTTATGGAAATCAAGGGTTGGGGAAACGTCTCTCTTGCGCAAAGAAAACCGGCCTAAGCTCTCGTCTGCCGAATATATACGGGATCCCACTGGCCTCGCTTTCTGAAACTAGAGCCAGAATAAGTAGACTAGGGACAAAGGAAAAAGGAAAGCGAGGGTTCTGATGGCGTGCCCGAAGTACCACTATGTCTCACGGCCATGGGTATCCCGCATTCCTACGAGTACTCTGCTTGAGATCAGAAGTGGGATAACAAGAAGCCGGAAATATCCCCCAAGTTGATCCGAACCTAGAGGCGCACCGATCACAAGTAACTGCAGTCTCTGCATGAACCCCGGCCAAGAATCACCGCCTATCTCAAGGGGGGCCAAATCGGTTTGTTAAAAGGGCTTTTTTCGCAATACCCGGGGCCCACTACCACACCTATAGCTGTAGGAGTTGTTGTGAGAATATATCCGACATTGTAAACAAAAGTCGGCTGCGGGAGAAGGAACGAGCTTCACTGGGAGAAGGTGGGGCCGTCGATCTAGGACGCGTCTGTGAACCCGGGGTTTGAAAGGAAAAGGAACTTTCAGGACAGTTCTCGTAGTTGCGATGCGGAATGCGAAGCTATTGGATCCTGCCATATCGCTAAAACTTATCCGAGTGAAATGGACGACTGGCGAGTACCAAAAGGCTAAAAGGGGGGACAAACAGAAAGGAGCAAAAGAGATTGAAGCAAACGGAAACTTGTCTCCGGCACTCAGATGTTTTGACCCACCTCAACTAGGGGACGTGAGAGAGAGGGGAAAAGCCATACAAAATGAGGGGGGTGTCGATCCTGATATATAGAGCGCAAACTATTCCGTAGAGAGGGGGAAAGAAACAGAGGCAGCACAGTCTTGGGGAGCGATACATTCCGTGCTGCGAGGAGGGCAGGAATGAAATGGAGAGGACTCTGGTCACTGCTACAGTCAGTTTAATTTTATATCGATGGCGTCGATCTGTATCAAAGGTCGCCTTTCAAAAAATTTGGAAAAAACCAGAGTAAAGATCAAAAGAAAAGAAAAGACCCAGCCAAAGCGCCGCTGACGCTAAGGAACAGAGGTCTGAAGGTCGATCGGAGGAACCGGAGATTGGGGAGGGAACTCAAAGGATAACAAAAGCTAAAAAACAAACAACGGCGAAAAGGGGCAAATTGAATGATTTAAGGAGAGAAACAAAGCGACGCGACAAGTGTCTCAAGCGAGAGACGGAGGAAGTTTATCAAGTATTCTGTCCCTGCTGTTGATGGGGAGATGCTTGCATCGGTCGATAAAGGCGAAAGGAGGGTGGTGTAGGTGTCCTACGGAGCGCACGGGGGGATTTATCGCAAAATTCGGTCATACGTAGCCATCAAAAAAACCCTATGGAGGGAAGGCGTCGCCCCTCGGCCATACCGTATCCACAGACGGAAGTCTTTTATCAACCTTCTAATAGGGGGAGCGGCACAAGGGAAGGATCAAAGCCAACTAAAAGTGACCGGGACTCCCGCGAAACCAGGCAAGAACGCTTAACGGGGGGTCCATCCAGTCCAATGTGCTAAAATACAATATAGGAGATATTGGCAGTCCTATTTGATTCCTCTCCTTAGACCCTTCGATCGTACTCCCATCGACCTTCAGCAACCCTGAGAGTGTTGCATCAAGGGAGGGGGGGGACAAAGGCGAAAAGGAAGGAAATCAAAAGAAAAAAAAGGGACGAGCGTCCAGAGAAATCGGGGCTTGACACGCCCGCAGGGAGATGACGGAACATTCTGTGGCAAAAGAGATAGTAAAGATAGCGGGCAATTACTACAAAGCGCAGGATGGTCTAGATGAAACAAAAGATGAGGGGGAAATCAGGGTGGCCGGACTCCCACCAATAGCAAGTTTCAGGATGGAGGGAACAGGGAACTATAATATTGTCCTATTACCCTACTTGTGCGTCTATTGCTCCGATGAGAAAGAAAATCTCTGAAGAAGGGAGGGGGAAAAAGGAGAATGCCCTCCCTGGCTCACAGCGGTGGGAAAAAGCGACTGCGCCCGCTGGGCTGGACTATTTTCAATCAAGAGAGTTCAGCTCACTCTCGGATAAAAAAGGTCAATCGCGAATTAGGGCCCCATCCAACGAACGGCCGTAAGCGCCGATGTCAAAGCAAAATTTCTGGAACTCGAATCGATCTTACAAGGGGTAGGAAAAGCTCGAGGAAAGGGGGAGAGGGCAGAGAAAAGTGTCTAAAATCGTGCATGGTTTCCGGCTGAGCAAATAGAAGTGGTGCAAAGCAAAAAAGGGAAAGCCGCCCAAAAAAAATCATTGCTCATCAGTGTCGAAGCGGCGCAGGGAGGAAGTAAGAAGCGCCGTTGTTGCTCTCAGTCTAGCGAAGGGGGCGGTGAGTTGACTGCCGTCTCGGTTTCCCTGAAGGGCAATTGCCAGCGACCCTGGGCAGGATAGGCGTATGGGAGAGAACACGAAATCCACAGAAAAAAGCCTTTCTTAGTCAGTTTCTCTTCGAGATAGTCAGAAGAAAAAGACCGCAAACGTAAGGCAGCTACATCGTTAGTCCGCCGCCCAAGTGGCTCGTGAGAAAGGAATAAATGGGCAAAAATGGATCAGCGTTTATTAGAAATCTGAAAAACTTGCTTGACAGGGGGGAGCTCAGAAGAAGGGAGGTTGATGAGGGTAGTCGGGGGGGAAAGCGGGTCCGAGAAGAATGACTTTTGCTTTTCCAGTAGGTGTTTTCAAAGAAATCAGTATAAGGGGAGTTTCAGTCTCCTGTTTTCAGGTGGGGTGAGGTGTGAGGGGGAGGATGCACAGTGTGAAAAAGGGGGGATCGATGGGAAATGGAAGGTCGTGCCTAACGTAGCGGGAGACTCAATAGGAACCCGGAGGGGAAGGGGTGTTGGTCCTTCTTCTTCTCAGAGGGGCCGTTTGCCCCGAGCCCTAGGGAAGAAAATAAGAAGGGCAACAAAAAACCTCTGTCAAAAAGAAGGAAGTCTAAAGACGGACGTCCTCGGGAAGTCGTTTTCTGCAGAGGAGGAGCCTCAGCTGAGAGGGGATTTGCGTGCAAAAAGCGCGGAGGGACGGGCAGGGTGTCAAATACGGCCTGTCACTAAGGTGGTGGAAAAGAGAAAGAGTAAAAAGCGCACAACAACAACGGCGAGATTAGAGGGGAAGGGAGATCCATGATCCGTTACCTTAGCGGACGATTTAGAGCTGTTTGCCTCGCAAAGAAAAAAATCTCTTGCGGCAAAGACGCTGATCAATGGAACTCGCCCCAAAAAGGGAAGGCGGCTGAAATGGGGGATAGAAGTCGAAAGGGGGGGTCAATGAGCTTCGGATAAAATAGGATTCTTCCGGTGTGCAAACTTCCTTCTAAAGAGAAAAAAACTCTACGGGCACGGGGCTAGGGAGTACACCACCCCGCATTCGACACGGCTTTGCCGGTCCTCGCAGGGGGCAAAGAGAGAAAAAAGTGGGAACAATAGTTCAAAAATTTTCAAACACGAAAGTTGTAGAATAACTCAATTATCAGATCTGTATGTATGTTAACATGAAACTGGCAAGAAGGTCTGTCTTCTTTATGGGAAGGGACGAAGGTAGACCCTAAAAGATAAGACCCGGTCAATCTACTCTGAGACGCCAGCTTTTTTCTACAAAGGTTGTGACGACTGAGGTAGAAGAAGGCCGGAGAGGCTATAAGGGGAACAAGAGCCGTGGTTTGGGGGGGGAGGTAAAAAACGATGGAAGTCTTCTAGTTTGACGGGGAGTCGAAATAACGAGAGGACCTAAAGAAAAACGGGACGGTTCTGCAAAGTAAAAACTAGAAAAAAAATACGAGTCGAAAAAAGGTCCGCTTTCATTGACCGTCCAGCCTCTTTAGCAATGGCCATTTAAAGATACGACCGGCAGGGAAAAATAAAGAGCAAACGGGAATACTTTAGGATAAAAATGCAGCGTAGTAATTAAACGCAGAGTCTGGTTGGAGGTGATGACTCCAGGGGTTGTTAAAAAAAATAGGTCCAAAAAAAAGACACCGAGTGCCGAAGATCTGTTGGCTCTAGCTGGGCCCGCAAGAGACGAAATCGGAAGGAGGGCAGATTTCATCTCGTGCCATAATCCTTCTCGCACGGGCTACATCGGAAGGTAAAGAAGGTTAACGGACGGGAAGGGAAGCGAGGAACTCTGATCCGCTGGGATCATTCCAAATATGAAAAGGCAGCGGTGCACCGCAAAAAGAGGTGCGCAGGGGATCATCACCGCGGAGTGCTGTGGAGAGATGAAGAGAAAATGGCAATACTCAGCCGACAAAAGGAATGGTGTGTTCCCCCCAAGGTTGCTCATCGCCAGATATGCCAGGAACACTCCCGCGGCACATACGCAGGTAGGTTGGGAATCAAGCCTAGCTGTCAATATCTCGGAGAGGGAGAGGACCGGGGAATGCCGAGGGGGAGTTGTGGGCCAAAGATTATCTTTAGAGGTCGGGGGGGGGAAGGAAACCCGGGTTGCCGCATCGAATCGAGCTATGAATGCATTCTATTCGTGGAGATGCAGGGAAAAGGAAGCTAGGGACATTGACCCGAAATGCGAAAGATGCAACGGCGGCCGAAAAAGTCTCAGGTGAAAAAACCGTGAGGTGTCATACGGCTCTACAATCGGCAAAGAAATAGACACAGCATTTGAGATAAGGGCGAAAAGGGGGGAAGGTTTACAATCGACCTGTTCAATGCGTGCATAGCGCGCGCGAAACCGAGAATCGGAAACGAAATGGAAGGGGGGAGTAAAAAAAGATAGAATCTGAACAGGACCAGTATCCCCATCCTAAGGTCTGTAAACCGCGGGCGGGAGGGAAGGGTTGATCGATACCGGAAAAAAAAAGAGGGTCAAATACGCCTTCCGCAGTTCTTTCCTGTCTACTCGAGATTCACCGCCTGGAGGGCCCAAGGGGAGACAACTTGGAAAAAAAGGGAGAAATTGGAGTGGACTATCTACCTTACAAGCTCAACATACAAACTCGGGACGATACGGGACACTTACGGAGCCTTCTCAGGCCTACTACCTTTGAGTCGTGGTCGTCGATGAAAAGATAGACCGCAGAATAAACAAAAACAACGGAGGAGGAGCAGAGTAAAAGAAGATAAGCGAACCACGCACAGTCGAAAAAAGCCGACGAAGTTTCCTCGTATCGCCGCCGGTGATTTGGGGGGCGGAGGATTTGCGTCAGGTAGATCTACTTCCAGGAACGTAACCTGAGGGCCGAGCGGAAGGAGCAAACATACGGGAAGGGCGAAAGAGGGACAAGAAAAAAAGACAAGAGTGCAAGCAGGAAAAAGACGAGAGGAATGGATCGAGTAATACACCGCGTCAAATTGGGTAATCTTCTTAATAGGCCGCGCAGAGAGTCATTGCAGGAGAAAAACTCAAGGAGAGGTACCGGGACACACTCGGGGGGTCTTAGAGAAAAAAACGAGTGTGGAACGGTGCTCTTGTGGGAAAAAGTACATCGAATAAACAAAAGTTGAAAGAATCAGGACAAATGATACTTGCGAGAAGTCTTAAATCGCGTGTACGCCCAGGAGAAAGTTATGGAGCTCCGGAAAAGGTTCAAAGGTAGACTTGGTGGGTTCAATTGAGAATAAAGCGGAGAGCGGTACCACCTTAGAATCAGAGGAAAACATCAAGTACATTTCCGAAATTCTCTTGACATTATATCATATTGTAACTCCGCCCTGCGTTTTTCTCTCAGGATGCGGCAAACCTGGTGTT
>Ga0179593_1365319_pt1 | contig 26375 bp, 18 predicted proteins | sample CZODoug2_1_08_16_FD_185931 | JGI IMG/M metagenome (GOLD analysis project Ga0179593, IMG submission 185931) | Vadose zone soil fungal communities from Angelo Coast Range Reserve, California, USA - CZODoug2_1_08_16fungal (PacBio error correction) | ecosystem: Environmental > Terrestrial > Soil >...
AAAGCATGGGAAGGAGGCAACACAACATTATACTCTATAGCGAAGGGCACTGGGGGTTATCAGGGATCCACCGCACTGGGATAGGTGCGCCGGCAACTGGGAATGGGGCAAGGATGAGAAAAAAAAAAAAAGACCGGGGCGGTGTTCCCACCGATTCTGAGACACCCTCGGGGACGACTGCAAAAAAGGGGAAACAGGCTCTTATGAACTAAGTCACGATGGATAGTCGACCTGTGGGAAGGACTAAAAACAAGAACAGGACCCCGTCGAAAAAAGAACCAAGAGGGGTGCAAAATAAGCTCCAGGTGCGGACGTCAGCTCACGAGTAAAAGGTGGAAAAGTCGGGAAGAAGGGTGGGAGCTCGGCGGGGGGGGAAATCAAAAGGCCACTTCAGAGAAACCCGGGAAAGAAAACCGCGGGATCTCAAAAAACGGCCGCAGAACAAGTAAACGCGAGAGGGCAGAATTATTGAGGAAGATGAACGTCTAATTAGGTAAGTTACTCTGGCGAATCGCTAAGGACGACAGCGGCAACTTGGGGGGGGGGTGAAGGAAGAGAGGATGGTATAAGGTGCAGAAAAAGTGCCTGGCGGACCTTCAGGCGAACTGGAAAAAACTCGGGCAAAACCATCACCGGTGACCACCTCACGCAATCACTAAGAAAAAAAAACGAAATTGTCTGCGCTGGAAATTCCGGGGAGGCAGGGTTCAGAACAAGCAGGGGGTTCCTCGTTGATCAAACCTAAGGGGGGGAAAAAGACAGTAATATAGGCGACAAATGTAAGGCGGCCGCGTGGAAGAAACTGACGGCCCGAAGGACAACGGTCAAGTGAATTCGTTGATGATGGGTGGGGGGGAAGCAGCATGCTCCGGCTTCCTCAGAAAAGTAACCGGCAAAGACATGCAGGGAGGACCAGGCAATAAGCGGAGTAAAAAGGTGCCGGGGGGATGCGTACTCGAAAGTCAGCGCCTCGTTATTGGAGCGTCCTTCACGGAGCAAAAAGAGCTCTGCGCATGTTCTTCGATTGCCCAAAGAGAAGGGAATGGGGGCGAAAAGGGAAAGCCAGGCAGAAACACTGCTGGTGGCAATCTTGGGGGGAAGGTCCGATAAAAAACATGGTGGACTTGAACGGCAACCCATGAGGTGGGGGAGCACGCCGGGAGCAAGGAAAGGGGACAACGTTAGTAAAAAGGATTTTGAAGGGTTGATTCAAGTGAGGCCCAACAAGCTGAAGAGATGCTAAGAAAAAAGAGGAGGCTCGGCCGGACCCGGCAGCATCGTAAGCGATGGATCCAAGGAGGTCGAGTAACGTATCGCATGTAGAGTGCGATCTAAGAAAGCGGGAGCACGATCGAGAATTCCCGAAAATCGATCGCCGAACGGTGTCGGCACCGGAGAAAAAAAAAAGTTCTGTCGTCCGAGGTTCCCTCGGGGCGCGGTCGCAAGTTTTGTGTCTAGAGCGGCGCGTAGAAAACGAATCGGACAAAACAGCATTCCAAGAGCGGAGGCGTATAGCGGAATCCGGAGAGCAATTCTTTGGGAGGGGACGACAACGTGGCGATGAAAACCAAAGCAGATACGAGATACATCAAGGGAGAGGGGAAAAAACGTAATCTCAGAAAGCTCAGCGGGATGTCAGACCCCGGATCGTTCTCAGATCGGGACGTAGAGTTCCCTGACAGTGAAAGGACATTTTCTATCTTCGCGGCTCAGCTTGGGGGCCAGAGAAACTATGCACCCAACAGGACATTTCCGAGAACGGACACTGAAAAAAGGGCAGGGAAAACCCGAGCAGAGTGCAAGAAGCCGGCAAGTCACAAGGGAAAAACCTACGGGGTGAGCCCTCTGGGGGGAACCGGAAAACACTACGCGGGACGGCCGGGGCTGCCTGTCACTCGAAGCAAAGGAAGGACGGCCTTAGGGGTCTTCGAAAAAAAAAACAACAGGCCTGACGAGGGTCATGGTCGTCAGATTGGGGGGCCGCCGAGCACCAGTCTACAAAGCATCCGTCGGGACACAGAAGGAAATGAATGCCGCAAATCAGCGAGAGTCGCGATAATCCCGACGAGGGAGGATAGAGGGCCTCGGCAGATAAGGGAACGAGACTGATAAAATCACTTGCAGACAGCAATCAAAACCAGGACATGCTAGCCCTAGATCAACGAAGAAAAAAACAACAAAGGGAGAAATATAGAGTATTCTCTAAGTGGGATGGGGGAAGGGTCTGTTTCTCAGAGGCAGATCACCTGCCAGTGACGCATATCCAATCTTAAAGAGGGGACGCGGGACTGGACGGGGGGATCGAGCGTGAGGGAATGTGGTTGGAGGAAGAGCCATTATGGAACCGCTTTGTTGATGTCAAGTAGGCCCCAGATAGGCACCCATGCTGCACGCCAGGAAATCACGGTAAAGGTGAAACTGGAAGGTAAACTGGGGGGCAACTCGAGGATCTTACCCGGGGGGACTCATTGAACAGAACGGCGGTTCCTTATATACCCAGATCGCAATGGCGAAAAAAACGTCGAAAGGAGAAAACGTCCTCGTGCGCAGGAAAAAACGAACGGCGACTCTGGGGGAAAGAGAAGGTGAATTTCTTGAACCTTTGGGCGGGGGGGAAGTTCGGCGTAGTCTCGACAAATCCACGAGACAGAAAAATCGCAACATGCGCTCGATCAGAGAGGCTCACCGAGATGGAAGCCCGCCGACGAGACGGTACGAAAGCACGCGCCTGCCCTGCTAATTCTTAAGTGTTTCAATCGGGAAACGGGGTCTCCATCAACTCAAGAGGCTCTCAGGCCCCCAAAAAAAAAAAACACGAAAGAGAAAAGAGCCTGGAAAAAGCAGGGCCGAAGAGTCTATGAAGACCGAGCGGGGAAAACAAAGCGCCCCGAGCACATGCCGGCAAATTGCCCGAATAGAACACAGCTTCGCCGGGGGCCGGGACACCCGAGGACGCGGAATCTAAAAATCCCTGAGAGCTCCGAAGGGAATCGACCTAAGAGAAGAAGTCCTACCTGCGACGACGCGAGGGAAAGAGGGGCAGGGATCATAAGGTGTGGACGAAGACTCCCTGGGGCGGCATTTCCTCTTCCTTAAAGCGAAAATCGAAAAAAGTGAGCTCTCACGGCTGGTTGGGACGGGTCAAAGGAAAAACAGTACTCCTAATAACTGAACTTTGCGGGGGAAGGCAAGTTAGGGGACCATGTCGGGGGGGGATAAACAGAATATGGAGGTCAAAAATAGCTCTTTGGGCCGTGAAAAAAAAAAGGAATATAATCACGGAAGGGTCGCCTTGCGTGGGGTCTAGCACACATACGGGGACCACTCCTCCCGAGAAACGCACAAAAAGTTCTTGGCACGCCAACACTCACATACACTAGGGAAGCACAAAACACGAGAGGAAATACGTTCGATACGACGGAAGTCTTACGTTCCTCGAGGGAGACTGACCAACGTTTCTGACGGAATCAGGGGTAGATCGGAAGCGCAACAATCACTCAATTATCCGTGGGGTAGTCGAGAAGAGGTTGGTACAACGTAGCCGTCTAAGGGTAGAGGGGCCTGGGAACGTGGGAGCTCCAGTTGGGACGGAAAACGGGTTTTCGGGAGGGGAAAAAAGGTTGCCGTCGGAGTCCCACAGGATTGGGGTTTGCGGTATATGGAGCGGCAGGGAGGGTCAGGTGATCGGCAAGTAGGGAGTGGGGAAGCGCTACAACTGAGGTCCGAAACCGGATATAGGAATAACTCACTGACAAACCAAGTTCCGCTGTCCGAGAAGGACCCAATTCATCCGCATGAAGCGTCGTCCGCTGCAGGACCGCTTCTCAATCATGGGCAAAAAGTGAGGGAAATTGGTTGAAAAAAAGGGAACATCAATAACCTCTGTGGTGGTCCGAACGTGTAGAGGATATTCCTCTGCAAGCGCATCTGCGGAAGTGCGCACTAGGATCCGGAAAACGAACTGGACGTAAGGACGGTGAGTAAACCGATATGCAAACTCGGGGGACTTGGCCGAATTCATAACTGGAGGCAGGATCTGACTTACTCACGTCGACTGGAAACAAAAGAGGCCGCGTCCAGGAGCACTACAGTGTCCACTGGTTTTGAGTGCACCGACGAGGCGCAGCGGGCACCCTAAAAAAGGGCGGGAAAGGTTAGGATCCCTCTCCCCTACAAGAGGGACGGAAAGTGTCAGTCCGTATCCCATGGAAAAATGGCCCTGACTATCGCGTGAAAAGCTGGAGAAGCGCCTTCGTGACATCGCTCAGGATAACGAACAACACAACAGTATAGAGAGAGGAAACCTGAAAAAAAAAAAGATGAAGAAAGGGTCTTATGATAAAAGCGGTCGGCCGGGTGGAAGACTCTCCCGACTGATCTGGGAGCAAGGCAATCTGGTCTTAGTCCCGGATTGGAAGGGGGGAGACGTGGGATAATCAAATAGGAGGGGGCTTAAAACCATTAAACAGGTATGCTAAGGCTCTCGGGAGAGAAAGAAAGTGATTAAGCCGTCACCTCTCTGGAAAATTGTAAGAAATCCAGCAAAGCAAAAATAGGGCTTAAAAGAGAGCGTCGGGCCAAGAGTGGTAGGGGGGAGAAGAATGGAGTACACATACCTAAAAACAAAAGAACTCTCTAAGAGTAACACGTGCTACCTGGGCAACACCTAGATAACGCGTGTGCTACTACGATGAGGCTGGTAACCAAGACAAATACGGCCGCTACACGTTCGAAAAAAAAAGTCGGGCTAGAAGACTGGTATCAAACAAACAGATCTGCGGCGGGGGCAGGGAAGGTTATCATCTCGGGGTGAACTCCAAAACGAGGGAGCAGGGGAAAACAACTGTATAGTAACACGCTCAGGGGGGTGTACAAACGAGTACATGACGGAGAAGAGGTACCTGATCGGAGACGCGGCCACTGGGGTGGAAAGTGAGAGTGGGGGAGAAAAAGTCCAGCAAGCTCAAAATAACTGAACACGCACACGGCAATAACGACGACAACAAAGAGTTGATGGCGCGGGAAAGAAGGCACACGGGTCAGAACCCAGGGGAAGGAACTGGAGACACTCGGTTCCCAAGGAAGCCGATACTGGGGACTCAATAAAAGGTGGCACACATGGCGATATATACTCATCGACCGACCAGATCAAAGGAAGGGGGGGTATTGTGGTTGAGGGTTCGGAAGAGAATCTAATCAGGTCCCGTCATAAAAAGAGGGGCCAATCATGCGGGCAGGAAAGTCCAGGGCCGGGAAGAAACGTTTCCGTCGAGATCGAAAGTCAGAGGAATCGAATTGTGGAGGCTAATCAGACGCAAAAAAAAGGCCAAGAGCCGAGGGGAACACATGGACGGAGGGACAAGCGAGGGTGAAATTACCGAAGAACTCCTCACACCTGTAAGGGATATTGACTGACGCTAGATAGCAGTTCAAAAGGGGGAAGCACAACAATGCGGTTGGGGCACGAAGGAGCAAAACGCTGTGGATGGCGTTGTTGTTCATGGGAGGTGGGGACCCCCCGGAGGAACCAGCGAAGCATAACGAGCCTATGATCTGAAGGAGAAAGACCTGGCTCCCAAAATAAGGGGAAAAGGCGAGTGAGATTCTCTGTCTAGCTCCAGAGTACGTAGAGGGGAGGGGGCTTCCGTATCGATCGTCAGCTTGTCGAGCCGATTAAGTGAAGAGATGACGTCGAGAAAAAAAGGAAGTTTCTTCCCTTCTCATGATGGTCTGGGTCTTAGGACGATGGGGTGAAGATGCCGGGAAAGGTTGTTGTCGATCTCATGGACACCGCGGAGCGAACAGGCGCTTCCAGCGAAGTATGCGATCTCGACCGGCGGGCTCCAAAACTTACTGTCTTTGAGAGGGGGGGAGAATAGGAAAAAACAAACATGCAGAAGCTATCAAAGCAGGTCAGGGCTCATCTCTCGGCGGGAAGGTGTCAACGGATCTATCTCGATAGAGTAAGGGAAGATCGATCGAAAAACGCTTCCTAGGTGGCTTCGTAAGGGCTTCGTGAAGGAACTTAAGACTAGGCCCCAAAGGAAGTATGTCAAAGGATCCTACCCGGACAGGTTCTCAAAAACGTTAGGCCTTAGGGGAAAAAAAGTCAGCCGGCCGGGGGTGTTAGGGAAAGAGATTGGTTTACGACCCACCGCCAGAAAGGGAGAACTCGAAAAGTAGGTCAAAGAAGGCAGTAGGGGTCTGGACCAGTATAGGGGGTCCATGTGGGAACGAGTGGTAATCGGCGTCATATGGTGCCCCTGAAAACGGGGAATAAACCAGTGGACAAGTCTTCCAGAAGTGAATGTTCTTCCAGAAATCCTAGCGTAGGTGAGGGGGTGCGCGAGTGTAGATGATGTCTGCCTATACGGTTCATGGGGAGAATACATATTAGAACACCAGCAACCAGCATCAAGGGACCATTCTATCCCGCTATCAAAGGAGGAGGAGAGATATATAGTGGGAAGGCCAGGTCCTGGGAAGGGGAATGTAGCCTGTCTGGTTGGATAATGCCTAGGCACCTGAGGTATGTAGGATCATCGTCTCTATGGGGGGCTTTTATCTCTCGACACTCACTTAGGTCTAGGAGCAATAGAATTATGTAACCTCTTGGATTCACTTGTCACACAAGAAAACAACTCTCACGCAGAAGGAAAATTAAAACGGAGGGGCCCGGGCAGAAACTCGGATAAGTTAATAACGTGCGTGAAGAGAGGAGGGGAGCCCCGTTTACGGAGGTGGGGGAGGAAAGACCCGAAATCAGGCGACCCCGTAGGTCAACCTTGCCTGACGTGGGCACCTTCTTCGGTGAAACGAAAACGGCTACATTGGGAAACGCCTCGTTTAATTAGGTCATCAGGGAAGCGGCCTGTGGGGGAGCATGGGGTCGTAATGTCTTAGAAGAACGGGGAGGAGCCAGAGAGAGTCGATAGGGGGTTCTCACGAGAAGTCGAGACGGGGGGAGAAGAAACTGCTTAGGAGACAGAAACGCGAAGGAAATGGCTCTCATCTGAATGTCTTGGTTCATCGAAACGGGTCAGGCAAAGTAGGAGATCGACTCCAAAAGAGCAGCTCTGGGAACAGGCTTGAGCATCCGGAAAATAGGAAGCCGCCGATCTACAAAACTCGGCAGAGGAGCAACAGTAAAATGAAAGCGGGAAGTCAGACTCCTCTTTCTTTCCGACGGAAGGCGACTATCGACTGAGAGCTAATTATCGAGGAGACAAGAGGAAGTAGACCAGCGTCCGGGAAAGAGAGCCAGATAAATCGGTCAGAAAGCGAAAATTGAAGAGCTGCCTGAAATTGGAGGGCGAAGTCAGCGCTCTCCGATTTATATCGTCACTGGGGCTGTGGGAGAATGGAATAAATAAAAAAGGCCGAAGAAAAAAGAGCTGCTACTCATCGGACTCCCCAACTACCGCTGAAGGTCCCAACGGCAAATTGCATCGATTCAGCAAGAGTTACAGCAAGGGGAAGGGAGGGACATCCATAGTAAAGGGGGGCGCAACTCGATAGAGAAAAAATAAAGGCGTGTAACGCCTTCAAGCTGGGGATTTCTTGGCACAGAAAGAGTCGGCGAAGAAAACGAGAGGTCGCGAAGTTCCTCCTTATTCGTGACTACCTCATGAAAAAATGGGGAAGCCGTTGAGGGGAGAAGGGAAGACGTAGGAGATATGGAAGGGCAACTCCAAAATATCTATCCCGCCGGGAGGACTATAGCTATCTTGGCGTACTGTGGGTGGGAAAAGACGTAAGTAAGCTAGGCAAGTAGTACTGCATGGGGGAAGTAGGTTGAAAATACAAGGACGGAACCCTGCGTGTATGAAGAAGCATTTCACGATCGGAGTCAAAGACGACAGATTAATTTGGGGTTTGCGTTTAAGGGTAGAAAAGTGTCAGTGTGATCGGGGCCGTAGTAGTGGGGGAAGATTGTCGAAGGAAATAGACACCGAGATCGGTCGGTCAACCGTTGCCGATGAAAGAGTTCTCCTATCATGGACGATCAAAGAAGAGGAAGTCGGCCGCCGTTCCAAGCATTTGCCAAGAGGGAGGGGTAGAGAGAAATACTTTTGAAGGTCGTGTGAAGCAGACGAGTTGTTGAGTCGGACTGCCGGGAGGAGGGCTTACCAATCAACGCAGCGGGAAGAGGCACTTTAGGATAACTCAAAGGTTACTCGTCGAGCACGGAAATGCCCTTTGGGAGGACGCCCATTACATATGCAAAACTCGGGGTTCAGTGTAGACGAAGATATCGGGGATGGGACTAAGAGCAGTATTGATGGGGGAGAGGTACTAGGCTAGGACTAATCGAAAAGAAAGGTCAATGGATTAAGGAAACGAGGCTGAGTAAAAAGAAGTCTGGGCTAACCTCGCAAAATTCGTCGGTTCAGTAATTGAAGGAAACCAGAAACCAGACTAAAAATGATACATGACGTTGATGGGGATAAAGGAAGAAACAAGGAACTCTATCTGCAGAAAAGGAACATCTCCTCAGGAAGATAGAACAAAAAAAAACGGAGAGGAGAAGGGAAAAAGAGATGCCTGAAAATTACAAGCTGGGCTGGCAGAAGAGACGTGGAAGGCGGGTTTCGACGGGGGAGAAATCACAAGGATCTGGGCCGGCAATCTGGTCAGGAGGTAGCAGGATTAAAAGAATAAGGAAGGGGAGACAGCCGTACGCTGAGTAGAAGAAGAGGGAATGCTACGTGGAAAAAAAGTCCAGGGATCTTCTGAGAGAGACGTGAAACCTCTCAAGAAGTCTACCAGCGAGACCATACCAGAAAGTTCAAATCGACAAAACGATTTTTGGGGGGGAAGAGGAGGGGGAGTAAAAAGGGGGAGGACAGCGAGACGGTAAATTAAGTTACCTGTGGAGAACGAGGGATGACCCCAAACCATACGCAGCTACACGGTTCGATAACAACCAGCTTCCATGGCCCCGAACGCCGAGCAATATATATACTCTCAAGCAATGATTGATTCAGGTAGTGCGGGAAGGCCGGGGGTCACCTGGAGGTCGAACTATGGGGACCAGCGGCACTGGTTGGAAGAAGAAGAATGGTATCGGACCGTTGCAGCATGTTAAAGCAATCAGGGAAAGAAGAATCAAGGGAAAAATCTCGAACCGCACCAACATGGTTGACGTAGGCGCTGGGAAGGACGAGAAGGGTTCTCGTTTCAGCAGAAACCCCGTTCCGTCCTGGAAGCTAACTTCCCATGCAAGAAGAGATGGGCAGCAAGTAAGAGGCCGCTTGCAAAAAATGGGCAGGAAGAGCAATACAGGAAACTTTGAGGAGGAGTTGTTTTTCGCGCAAAATCAGCGGAAGGTCAAATTCTTCCAAAATAGTGCAGTGATACCGGCCAAGGAGGAGAGAAAGGGGGGCCGTCGATTATCGAATCCTCGACCTCGTTAAGGGGGGGAGTCCTGAGGAACATCAGGAACGCGTGTGCCAGTAAAAGAGGGGTTGAGAGTGTCCAAGATTAGACGAGAGTGTGCAGAGGGCAGGTATGAAACGCATGAGGGGGAACGGCAATACGATACTCACCGGGGTTACCAGGGAAGTAAAAGAGGGCAGGGGGAGCACGAGCGAACAGTAGCAGCGCTGGAGGAGGGGAAGGTTTTATTGGATTCCCCTGCGACATATGCAACGGCCGAGAGATGGAAGCGACCCCGGAAGGACAGCACGTCGGGTGGATCGTGCGCGATTGACTAGAGGTAAAAGAAGTAGGAGGCAGGGATGGCGAGATTTTATATCCCAGGGAGTAAGGAAACGTCCAAACCGCACCGGTGTCAGGACATCAGACGGCAGAGGGCAGGGAACAGCTTTCGACGTTCTGGGCTGAGGGTGGTGTTTCGATCGGAGTCATAGGAGGAATTCAAATTCATCGAGATCGCGCAAGATCGACGGGCTTGGAGGATGAGAAACTGGATGAACGCTGGGACGCAGGAGTAGGCAATCTCTCTTGCCGTGGATAAGAAAACGAGTAGGGAGGGTCGACAAATCTAGTCTCTATGGAGAGGGCGCCGAGATACAGAATCGGGGTGTCCGTTCGAGAGGGGAGACTAGATGAGGGGGGGAACTGACAACGCAAAAAGGCAGATAATCCACGTTCACTACTATGGAATGTCAACCCGCTGAGAAGGATTAACGCAAGCCGTGGCTAGCGGGGTGTTAGAAGGGAGAAATAGTTGTATACGGAAAACCGCCGTGGAAACGGTGCAACTCCGCGCCACGGAACGGAAGAGAAGCCTCGCACGGGGGTCTTTGTCAAAGGAACACCAGCAAAGGACGGGGAGTGTTCTGTTTAGCGAAAATTTAGCATCTTTTTACTACAGGTCATGGGGCTAGAGAAATCAGACAGCGAGCGACGGAGCGGGGGGAAGGAAATTCGATGGCTATATACAGGGGAAGTTTCATATAGACAAAGAAAACTGACGCAGAACAAGGACCGGAGACATAGAGAGAACTCTCACAAACGGAGGGAGGAACGAATAGGGCTCGAGGTCTGCGCTGATGGGATGGGGGAAAGTAGCCTATCACCTTGAATGTAGCGGCAAGCAGAGAAAAGAGCGAGCGACTGGACTGGGAGGCGCTCGACAGGCCGATGGTATGCCACAGTATGCACGCGGTTACATAGAAACGCCTGCATCCATCTGCACGCCGAAAAGCTTAAACTGTTGATGTCACAAAGTGTCCGGGAAAAGAACAAAGCTCGGGCGGGCAGGGAACTATCTGCCATTTTCATCCCGTGCCGACGGAGTCAGGACCAAGATCGCAAAGGGAGGGAAAACCTTATCCTGGAATTAATGGTCACGGGGCATATCTAACGACGGGAGTTGACCTCCTAGGAAAGGCTGTAGGAAGGGAATTTCGGTCAGGAGCATGTTCAGGGAGTAAATCTTCGACCCAAGGCTATCCATCGACAGATAAGCTAACGGGAGGGGGAGGCAAATACTTAACGAGAGCTCAGAAAGAGATCTGGCGCAGGGAACATTCAAGAGAACGTGGCTCATTGAATCTGGGGAAATCGAACTTTTGACAAAATCTCCGCAGGCGCATCCGCATGCGCAGAGCGCTGTGAAGAGGATGGGTCACGTATCGTATACGGACGCCAGGAGCTCCGAACATCTGGCATACCGCACTTACGGGAAATGCAAACCAAACACACAGGGGGGGAAGGACGAACGGGCGGTGAAGCAAGCGAGGAATCTAACTCCTGGGGAGAAGAAATTTAGACCTCTGATCCGGAAAATAACTAATACATACGGCATCCTAAAGATACAGAGGAGGCTGCCTGTGTAGAGGCTTAGACCTCTTCTCGCTTGTACAAGGGACGTAATGCTTGTGGGGGCAGAAGAAAAAGGAAAAAAAATCCGGCCCCAGCCAGAGGGATACTTTGGGACCCGCCGCAATGTTTGCAGGGTTTGACACAGTTAGGCTAAAAGAGTGGCCGGAGATCCCAAAGTACTTGAGGCCAGAGAGACATCGGGACACATATTCCAGAGGAGAAGGACAGAGGAGTGAAAGAAATCGTATTATTTCGGAACGCACAAGAGGAGAGGACTTCGCAAAGAAAACGGGTCGAGGCAGGGAGCTGATTGGAAGCCGGTTTGGGGATGAAGGAAGAAGGATGAAGGGCATGATTGCGCAGCCAAATACTCACCGGGGGTCAGGGTTCGAAGGTATCTCTTTCAATGTGGTGCAACAGAGGAGCAGTACCCCATTACTGGACATGTAGGAAGGGGGGGAAGGACAGGTTGTATAACTCAGGTCGGAACAAACTGAGGGGAGGAAAAAAGGAAGAAAAGTTGAGAATAACGAAGAGAAAAGCAAAAAACCAGGATGGTGCATGGATGCGCAAGAAGGGGTTCATTTCGTAGGCAGGAGGAGTAAGAGGAACGCAATGTAAAAAAGGGAGAGCGCCTACTATCGTCTAGGCAACAAGGGAGTCTCTCCGATCATGGAAAGGGACATGAAGCGGTCCGCGGCCGGTCAGAATCAAGAAGAGAGTTTGGGAAGCGAGTGGAGGGGACATCAGCCCAAAAGGGTTTTGTAGCAGGGGGAAATGTAGGGGCTGACACCATCGTATAGGGCAGGATCCCGACGTCGAACAAAGGGTTGGTCGCTTACGTCAATGAAGTTTGGGTTCTAAGAAAAAAAAAAAAAAAAAAAACAAAAAAATATCAAAAGAGGGGGGATGGGAGAAGTGTGAGACCTCAGCTCAGGATCGATGCGGCAGACTACACGAGGACTCATATAAAAGACCAGGACACCAAAAGTGGAGGAGGCAGGCAAGAAGATGATTAAAGAAGAGAGACGTTAACACCCGAAGAAAAGGCGAACCCTACAGGCGCCCCAGAGATCGTTGATCGCCCAGGGGAAGGGAAGAGACTCTGGAAAACCTGTGGAGAAATCGGAGAGTGAAGACATAAGAAAAAAACGTTAGGATATGAAAAAGGGGAGGGAGGATACAGGGGAGTGAAGCGAGGGAGATATGGGGGCAAGTCTCCAAGGCGTTGGGAGCAGGTCGATCTGGCGTTAAGTGGCAGGAATTAGAAGAACCAGTGAGAAGGGGGTAGAAAAGACCGGCGGTTAATCAAGAGTTAGCTTGAGAACCACTGGGTAAAGCGGAGGGGAGCTTATCGTGAGTAATAGACTTCACCGGTAGTGAAAGAGCGTCAAGACTATAAAAGAGGGGGACAAAAGACCCAGAATGAAATTGAAACATTTGGGACATAGGGGAGGAGAAAAAAGGGCATTGGAAGGAAGCGAGAAGGAGGATGTGTCACAGTCCTGGAGGAAGGGCGAAGATAAACATTCCTTAATCCAAAGGAAAAGAGAAAAGGAGTACAACAACTGAGGCCCAAACGCTCATCAAAAAACCAATTGAGCAGAAAGATCTAGGCAAATGAGAGTCTGGACGGAAGGACGAAAGCCGGATAGGGTCACCTTATAGAGAAGCGTGTCAATGTCAAAGTTTGAGATATCTGGGTTATGCTTATCAGGGCGGGGGAAGAGGAACTCTAACCATAAAATGAACCACAACTAAAGGAATACAAAAAGGCAAAAAAGATTGTCTGGCGCTAAACCAACTGGGGCGCGGGTCAGAAACAGAATGGGAAGAGGAATCACAAAAGACATCTACAGGAGAGACGGGAACATGGAAGGCCCGCTGTGCACAACATAGATATCTCAGAGGAACCGCAAGAAAAGTTGAGATTTTTGTGGTGTGGGGGGCGATAAAAATCTGCCGAGCCAGGCATCCAAATAAACAGGAGGAAAATCATCGTGAGGGAATGCGCACCGGCGCGAACTTTCCGGGCGTGACTGTCAACTAGTCTTGGGCCACGAGGCAAGCAATACCTTGGCACCAAGAGGTGTGACAACGCCTGGCTCGGGGGGCACCCACGATGCGACGAGTGCAAAAACTGAAGTTGGGGAGAAAGAATCAATTGCGGGAAAAGAAGCAACTGGTTGATGGTGAACTAGCAAACGGCGTGGGGGAGGGAACCTTCGTCAATACGACAGAGGTGATGCTGGTTGAATTGATTCCCTGCGGGAAGGTGGACGAGTCCGGGCGGGAAAGGAGCTTGGTAGAGGCGGCACAGGCAAAAGTCGCAAATGAGAGTTGAAGGATGGCGCTCGTATTACGTTATCAGGAGGGGCAGGCGGAGGTAGTGATATGGGGGGAGAGGGAGTATAAGGCCAGAGCTCTAAGAAGCCGGGTAAGCAAAAGTTTGCGGCCGAGGGGAAAGGGAAGTCATTAATCTGAAGCGTTGGGGAGAGACTTGTCATGGCTGGCAAAGCTCTACCAGGAGCGGTAGGATGGCAACGAGAGCTAAGATGTAAGTTCTATCGCGCACCTTTCGATGAAAAAAGAGCAGATAGCAGCAAGGGGGACGAGCTTGATCCGGGGCCCGCGGAATCATCGGGAGGGCGACACAAAGACTCGGGCCAAGGGGAGAGGGCCAGGATCAGGAGCGCTGAAATCGGAGGCTCGCTGTCGGAGTAGAGAACTAAGAAGAACAGGCACCCAAGCTGTTCCATAGTCCTCAAGAAAAAAAAAGGAGGGGCAGCCGAATCCAGGACAGGAACGAAGCAAGAAAAGTGTGAATAGGGGGTGGTGTAACTTGGTCTGTAGTTAACCAAGAAAAACGACTCAACGGGGAGGGACTCGTCACGTCACTTAGTCCATATCTCAGGCAGTCGGTATCGTACCAGGGGTCCAAAATACTGGGCATCGATTAGGGGACAAAACGGGGTGGAACATTTCCTAAAAAAAGCGGGTTATGGCTACACAAGAAGATAGTAGCGATCCAAGGAACAGAGCGCGAGCGTATAGACTCGCAACCGATCAGGTGGAAGGGGAATACGGCGACTTCACACCAAAAATGGCTACCTATGTCGAGCAAGTCTCGAAAGGGGGGAAACGAAGATAGAATAGTTAGCAGGTATGAAGGGATTAAAACGGCGCATTTACGGGTAGAGTGCAATGCCAGGCCAGATGAAAAACTACCGATCCTGGGGAAGGAGAGGGGTAGGCAGGAGACCCATCACAGATGAACTCGCATGGTGCGTGCCACTTTATCTCCAGATGGCGGAAAACAAAATAAGAAGGGGTAAAGGGAAAAAAAGAGGAGACGGATCTGAACTTTCTGAGGCATGCAAGGGGTTGGTGGGGGTGTCGGAATAACAGATCAGGGGAACACCACGTAACAAGGTGCTTAAGACTGCAGGATGCCCGAGCTAACGAGGTGCCGCCCGTGAGGCTATCGGAGAGCATGTGGGGAGAATGGGAAGGAAGTCTTCTATCAAAAAAATATTAAAGAAGGAAGAAGATCTCGTCTCTTAAGAGGGTCAGCTCCACTAAGGATAGAGAAAGAAAGCATGGGGACTAAGAAACCAGATGAGAAATGCGGCTTTAAACGCCCGTAAAGGATCTTCTCTAGGAAAAAGTTGCGCGAGGGTGAAAACCTGACCGAAGAGGCGAATAAGGAAGAAGAGCGACGAGCTGGAGCTCTGTCCGCTGAGCGACTAACTTGATCGACAACAAAGGATTCGACGCACAGGGGGGGACTCCAAACCATCTGCGGGAGACACCTACGGAGAGAGGAAGCGTTCACATCATTATCTTCAGAGACAAGCAGACCCTATCGGTAAAGGGATAAGGAGCTGGGTGCCGGATCAAATTGGGCGTTTGCCCTGGAATGTTGAGTAAAACTACGAGGAGAGAAGATTGATCCGGTTGGGGGGGACCTGTAAATATCACTAATCCTACATGGGACTCAAGTTCTCACCAATGGGTGAAGGGAAAAGGAAACAGTTAAAAGGCTATCGAAGTCAGAAGTGACGTTACAGGATGTCGTTCCCAAACGTGACAGCGAAGGAAACCTCTACAAGGAGTGTACAGAGCTTCAAGGGGTGCAAAAAAGCGTATTTGGGGGCCTAAAGCACAGAGGGGGGAAATGCGAGGAATCGAAGTCAGACGGAGAGGGGGAACACGGCTAAACATGAGGGGGGGGAAAAGGGTGGTTGGATTACGTTAAAGAGTTAAGGGCCCGCATCTCCAAGGGGAGCACGGGGAGAAGATGGGAAATGGGGGAAAAGACCTTGAGAGAACAGATAGGAAAGGGAGTACTGGCCTGGGGGAATGTTTGTAGAAAGTGAAGGAAAACTAGGGGGAAGGACGCGAGGCGAACAGAATGAGGAGTGACCGATACAATGTGTTGTGTTGCGGTTGGGAGGAGGGAAGGTGTTCAAGGTGATGGTCTATAACGTAGTAGTGTGAAAGAAAAGAGATCGTTCCGAACTGCAATGTCGCCACGGGAAGACTAGTCTCAACACCGGATGGCAAATCAGGGTCGCAGGATGTGATTCATCCGGCGAGGACGGAGGACGTCCCGAGATCAAGTGGAGAGAGAGTTATAAAGAAAGGGAAGGGGGAAGCACGTGTTCGCTGGATCATCCGCCCGAGGGGGGGGGTAGAAGAAAAGGTTAGGAAGTTACAGTGTACGGAGCAAGAGAAAGAACAGGGACGCGAGCGACGAAAGCCAGGGGGAAAAAATTCAGATGCCAAAAGATGGGTTGTTATTGGTAGTGGGGGGTGTTCAAAGAATTATCGGGTATGGTCTATCTGGATGCCTGGATTAATCAGCGTAGCGATTAATACCGGAATAAAGGAAGGACACTACAGTTTAATGAGGGGAAGAACGAGCTGATTAAAACGACGGAGAGAAAACAGAGCAAGATGAAAATACTGAGAAAGAAGACAGCAGATCGCTCCCCAGTAGGGGTCGCCCCTGATAACAAATAGCGCTCGAGGACTGATTTCTGCATAAGCCATGGGGATCGAGCACAGAGGGAGAGGACCGGAGGCGATGAGCAAGGGAAGGGCTGGAGGGAAAGCAGAGATACTATAAGGCCAATGGTTGTTATCAGGGGAAGAGGTCAAAGATATGGCGGCAATATGGTGAGGGAGGGCAGGTTGTGGGTGGTTATGAGGAAACAGCGGTAGGCAAAAATGGGGGGAAACCTTATAGAGGAGTGGCGAGAGGAATATAATCTCTCCTCAAAGAATAACTTGGTCCATCTGACAATCCCATACAGGAGAGAAAAAGTATTAAGTAGGGGGGGGAAGTAAAATAAAAAAGGGCAGTAAAGCATCCTGAAGAACATGGGTTTGAAGGGCCGGTCTCTACGATGGCGCGGGTTTCAAGAGAAGACTTCATAAACATTCGTAAAAAAGCGGGCAGAGGATGTCCACAAAGAAGCATCAAACCATTATCCGAACTAGACGGGCATGAATGGGCGGAAGTCGGGCGCGGCCTGGACGATCTAGGAAAGGACTCGGGAAAGACAGGCGATACGAAGGAATCAGGGGAAAAGTGTTTGCACTAACGAATCGGGTAATAGGCGTAGACACGGTGGGAGGACAGGTCGGGGACAGCTAGCTTACCTACATATAAATAAAAACGCATAAATAACCAACAAACCAGATGCTGGGACTCCAAGCATTGTCAACGTGGCGAGGTGAGAAACAAATTCCTTCACTGGCTACAACGAGCTCCAAGTAAGAGGGGGGGGGGGGACACACGGAGACAGGTCTCAGTATCGACCTCTTTTCAAAAACACGAAAAGAGATCATGACCGAGTGATCAAGATGGTTTAAGTTTGGCGGGGCTATCAGAGAGAACTGGCAACAAGACAGGATGAATAAGAACACTAAACGGAAGTCCAAACGTATTCGTCTCTCCGGAGGAAAGCTAAGGGGAAGTCTATAAGGGCTAAGCATCGTCTTGGGAGGGAATGACGCAACTCAACAGATCTCGGAGGGGATAAGAGTGTCCCAGAAGGGTTGGAGAAGGGAAGTGATGAGGAAAACCGCCTCACTGCTAAGTCAATATTTGCGAAAGTACTCATTCAAGTGGAGCAAGGAAAGGACAAAAATAGAAGCGCTGTGGGTGGGACTTGTTGGATTGGGAAAGTAATGAGGAACCCAAGGGGCTAACGGCGGATTAGTGAAGACCAGGGGCGTAAATAACCAGGACACGGCAAGGTGGGGAACTTTAGGCTCGATAAAAGAGCAAAGGGGAGGGAGGCCTGGGGAAGAGCTTGCAGATGAGTAGAGGACAGAGGAGGGGGCTCGAAAAAACGCCGTGAAGAAGAGGTTTGAGAGGAAGAGGTCTTGGGGAACAGTGCGCGAGGGGAAGCGTTTTTGTCGAGATCGGGAGCGAAGGTTAGGGCCACAAGGAGCGGTATTCTTATAGCACGGGGTGCGAGGAGAAGTAGGGGAAGAGGTGCAACGGTCTAATTACCAGATGAAAGTCCAGTCCGCATGGCGTAAAACTTCTGAAAAAAAAAAAGGAACAATGTTCTAGATATTAGTGAGCAGAGCCGAAGGCGCTGCCTGGTCTAGAGTCTACGGGGGGCTTGTAAAGGGAACTTAAGACATTACGAAAAAGGATTCCGGATCCGAAGACGTTAAAGAAGGAGGAAAAGTCTTATCCTGCGGAAGGGAAGCACGATGTAATCCATTTGGAAACGGGGGGGTGGTAAGGGCTGGTGGATAAAGGACACAAGCCGGTCTCGGAGGGCACCAATTGCAGCGGGACGCCGTAGGGGCAAAGAAGAGCCAGTCAGGGGTTTAAAAGAAACAAGGGGCACCTTTTACTTAGGCACGGCGGAAAGAGACGATCACTCGAAGTGAAGCACTGTGAAACAGAGGTCGGGCTCCGGAGGTGAAGACCCAATCACTTCTATCAGGAAGTAAGAGGTCCCTTATTCTAGATCCTGGATACCTGGGATTTGAAGTCGCCACCCACCCATCATAAAGGGAGAGAAAAAGATCACAACAAAAGGAGAGGAGGGGGGGGAAGAAGAGAGTGTGCTCTGATGGATTTCTGTGAGAAATTAGGTTTTGGAGATAACCTTACTTTATAGGCAAGCCAAAAAATGAGACTCGCGCGGACGGAGGGGAGGAAGCCTGCAACAGGGGACATATGGGAGGGGCTCACCATGCACTGGGACCTGTAATGAAGTTGTGGCACCGCACTCTAGGTTAAGACACTGCGCGTGGTGCGCGGGGGGGCGCGTCGAGTAAGAAACAAGATCTCTGGGACCCGGTGAACACGTGCGCGGGGGGAAGGGACACCAAGAAAGAAGACCTGTGGTAGTGAAATGCGTCGCTGTACTGACGGGGCTAAGTGCCACACAAGGATAGCATGGGGAGTCTCGTGTGGGGGGGTGGGACAAGCGGTGTGTATTGTAACAAGGGACACAAAAAGGTGGGTTGTGCTAGTGTGGGTAGTGGGTGCTGCCCGACCTGGGAGCGGGGGGGGGGAGGCCTGGAGCGCTAAAAGGTAGGCGAGCGGTGTTGTGGGGGGGGGGGAGGGGGGGGTCGGGGGGGGGGGGGAGTGCTCGACCACGAAGCGCGTAGCGGCGCCGAGAGGACAGGGGGAGCGTGAGGGAGAGGGTGAGTGTCACAGCTACGCTAGGGGGGTGCGGGAGAACAGATCAGGGTCGACCGAAAAGCGGCCAGGAAAGAGCAAAAAGTGCTCAGGATCTGCAGCAGTTTAAGAAACGGTCGAAAAAAAAAACAGCTCAGCCGATAAGAGAATGCGGAAGGGGGGAAGCGGAAACGGACGCAAGCTCTACCCAAAAGGGGCACTTTAATGACGAGGGAAAGAAAGGATAAGTCGTGAGGCAGAGGGGGAAGGGAAAAAGGAATCAAGAAAGAAGCACCTCGATCCGAGCCTAACTTATAACGGAGAGAGAATAAAGAGCATCTCGAATTGACTGCTGCCCGGCGCAGGTCAAGATTGAGAAGAGGGGGTAAGCATCTCCCGGTGGGGAAGGCATTGAAAAATAAAACGCAGTAAAAAAAGACGAAAATCGCGGGAAACGTTTGAACTTTCTCACACGCCGAAATGGGGTCCAAGGAAAATCAGGGAAAGGGAAAGGACATATGAAGGGGACAAGTGGGAGAAAAGGAGACATAAAGGTAGGGAAAAAACCTGCTCATCTGGGGGGAAAATCTCCAGAAGAGTGTGGCAATAGTCCTGGCACAGCGTTAGGGGAAGTGCGAAAAAAAGGCTCCAAGAACATTGCTGAAAGGAAGAGAAGAGAAGTTCGAGAAGTGAATCACCGGACATAAGAAGGATTGGGAAGAAGGTAGTGGGGGTGAAGGGAAGCAAACGGAGTTTATAGAAACAGACCAAACATCATAAACTGGGGGTCCGTGTCGCGATGAGGCTAGACTGCGGAAGGACACTAACGGTGCCCAGTCTCGAACATGGGATGGGGAAGGAAAGTGTCTCTCACAGGGAAAAGGGGGACCTGGAGCCCAATCCGATCGGGTCCCATCAGAGGAAATGAACAAGTTTTGGTGGTGGGGGGAGACTTTGCGTGTTTAAGTGGAGACGGTAATGGCAAAAGTAGGGGTTTTAAGAGATATCTGCCTAACTTCCTTTCGCCACCGGAGAGCCGTAAAAATACTACTCAGTCAAACGATTGCCGCTGGGACACGAGGCGAAGGAAAAGGGGCAGGAATGAAGATCAGTACGTCGTGCAAAGAAGGCGAAATCAGTTGCAAGAAAAGACGGTATGAGCAAAATGGGTGGGAAAGAGGCACTCCGCCCGCGGGGTTGGGGTCCGAACGAGAAGACGTGAAAAAAGCGAGGAAAGATGGAGATGGCGAAAAAGAGGCTCAAACGACGTCGAAACAACACCTGGTACTCTTCGATAGGTACGTCAAGGAAGGGGTAATAAAAACTCTTTCTAATGGTCCATATGATCTGGGGGTGGGCAGGGGGGGAGGAGGTGTACTCACGATTAATTACGCCAGAGAAGGGGGGAAAAGAACGCGCACAGAAGGGCAACGTGGTGGGGCTGAAAGGAAACGAAGATAGACTTGGAGGAGAGTACTTCTGATAAGGGAAGAAACCCCTTCAAAGAGCAGTGGCGGTTGGGGAGAGATCAAAAACGATGAAACAAAGGGCACGAGACAGGAGAGACTCGGCTGCGGTAAAGCAGAATCCATTTCGCCTCGGGGGAAGAAGGACGCTAGAAAACAAGAGAGGATGCATGCGATAGCAGAGTCAGAGGAAAGAGGATATAGCAAAAAGAGAAAGGTTTTTTACAAACCGCAAGGAGGAAAATCTTAATCGGGGGAGGAAGGAAGTAGAAGATCCAGGTGGCGAGGGGGGGGGCGCTGACTTAATCCCAGAGTACTGAAGAAAACTTGGGGGAAACCTGTGTGGGACGGAATGGCAGGGGAAATCCGCTAACACCGTGAGTAAGCCGCTCAACAAGATGGACCAGCTAGAAAAGAACCCGGTCATATAAAATTCGAACAAAGAAACAATGGGAGGGTGGCAGAGGAAGGAGGGTCAAAAAAAGGCCGCTCGGACTATTAAAACAGGGGGAGGGGGAGAAGTCCCGATCCTTAGAAAGAGAGAGGAAAGCTACGGCATCTACAACGTAAACAATCATCGAGGAATGGCCCACGAACACGGCAGGGAAAAAAAAATTTCAGAGCGAGTGCAGGAGAAGTCGGCAAAGGAGGGAAAGAGGAGGGACATGCCGGAAATCGGGGCACGCTTTATTCAGGAAAGAAGGGGGAAGCAACTTGGTTGTACGCGGGGTAGGGGAGGGGCAAGACCGGTGGAGGACACTGAAGTCAGAAATAGGTAAAGAATACTACGAGAAAAGCAAATGAAAAGACCGCGCCGCATCACTACAGCAACCACGAAAGAAAGTTAGGGGCGCGGAAATCGGGAAAGTCGAGTTCAAAAAGAAGGGGGGGGGAAGGAATGGGAAAACAAATGACGGTTCCCAAGGACCAGAAAGTGGCCGAAGGGGCTCATGTGCTTCAAGGTTGCACCAGGGGGGGACGAACCGGAACGTATTCAAAGGAGGAGTAATTATTGGGGGTGGGCGAGAAAAAGATGCAAGAAGTCTAAAGAATGAGGAGCAGAAAGGCTCCGGCGGAACATCTCGACAGTTTGAGTATCTCAAAAGGGACCTACGTCCAGGAGCACGAAAGAATACGTTGGGGGGGAACATAGCGAAATGGGTACACGCCAGGGTAGGTGGAAAACGAGATGGATTACCCGTTGGGGGCTACTAACACAAAGGCTGCTGGTAACGGGAATTAAAAAACATTGTTTCCGGTGCAAAAATGTTGCGATGGGTAGCAAGGTGCGCAATAAGCTGTTAGGAATGGACTTGGTTTGGAAGGGGGCCAGAGGAACCACAAACATGAACTAGCATTAAAGCGGACTTTCGCGGCAATGGGAGGCCAGGGGCACAATCCAATGAGATGGGAATAGTCACGGCGATGCGCTCAGAGTCGGGTAAACGCAGGGAGGCGGTAACGGGAGCGGGAGGGGGGGACGATCGACTTGGATCAGAAGTAAGGGGGTGTAGAGTTATTCGTTTCGGAAACGACGGAAGAGAATGGTCGGGGGCGGCGGGGAAATAGCCCAGGCGCCGGTAAGAAGAGTTGTTGTAGCTCCGTCCTCATCGGATTAAATAGGGGACAGCGGGCAAGTAAGTAAACAAAAAGAGCAAAAGGCGAGCAAGATCTTTTGAAAACCGAGAATGGCGCAAAGAGCAGATCCGAGAAGGGGGTCCGGACGTGCACTTCTTACCTCTCATCTGCCTAATAGGGGGGGTCAGCCCCCCGGCTAAAGACGGTATCGAGTAGAGTGCGAGATCCGATCGAGCGTTCTTTTGGGCTATCGGACGACCGCTGGAGGTTGCGAAGGAAAGTAACAGACAAATGAAAAAAAAAAAGAAAGGAGAAGAAAAGCCGCGTAAGATAGACGACGGAAAAAAGGGGGATCAAAGCAACCTCTTATCAAGGACGCGGGCAGGATAAAGAAAAGCAGCAGCAGTGCGTACGGGGGTGGTTCGACAGTTCGATCAGGGGTACCGAAAAAAAAAAAGGGGGTTTGAAGGGTGCAAGTCAAGCTCGGTGGTCAAACAAACAGTAGATTAACGGGAAAAAGGGGGCCACAAAGGGGGAAACGTAGTGTAAACCGTTTCAATTGTTTGCCTGAGAGAAATGGCTAGACCACATCTTACCAAAGTTGCAGGCGGAACAGAAAAATGGTCAATATTAGGGAGAAAAGTAATAAATCGCAAAAAGGTGGTATGGCTCTGGAAGAGCGGGTTAGGTGTAAGGGACTTCGACACAAAAAGTAGCAACGAATTACGCGATCTAATAGAGGAACCTCAAAAACCTATGGGGGGGAGGAGGCTCGCAGGTCGGTAGACTAGCCATGTAGGGGGGTGGGGGAAGATGGGGCCGATCCTTCCGGGGGGGTATGAGGAGATCACTCTCTGAAGGAAGGGGGGGGATAGGAGACCGGAGTATGCGGGACACATATAAGGAGGGGGGACACTGGGTAGAAAAAGTGGAGAGGAGGAAACACAGCTCAGATTAAAAGAAGGACAAAGTGTCGGCAAAGCCAAGAAAAGAACTAGGAATGGCCTCGGAGGTACGATCTGATCGTTAAGCAAGGGTTCCGGACAAAAAGGATAGAAAGGGCGAACAAAAAAGTAGGCAAGGGAAGGGGCCGGCGGTCAGACTACTTCTGACGCTTTGACAGACTTATACGGGAATCGTCCCGGTGGTTCCATGTTCTGCAGGTACTTCTCGAAAAAAAAAGGACGGAAAGAAGCGAGCCAAATATCGGAGGAAGAGGCGCACAGAGCGGCGGGAACGATTTGTTCGACTACGGAAAAGATGTAATGGGGGGGGGGGGGGGGGGGGGGGTGGAGGGGGGGGGGGAAACTCCTGACGAACCTTTAGAGCGTGGGTGTCGCCACGGGCAACAATCTCAAAGGAAGGTCTGAGATATGAAGGGCGCAGATCTAGACTATATCGAGGGGGAAAAAAAAAAGCTAGATATGACGGACGAGCCAGATCCATCGAACACGAAAAAACGCCTCTATAGAGGGAAAGGCAGACCATCTAGTAAACGCCCAGGAAAAAAGGGCGGCGCGGGATCTCTGTAATCAAACCAGGGAGGGAATACAGCCAAAGCAGAAAAGATCAAATTAACCTACTAATCAGCAGCATCAAAGGGAGAGAAAGATCAATATTGAGGGGATGAAAGGGAAGCCTAATCGTAAGGCCGAGCATCGCAAGCTGGGGAGATAGGCACTGTCTGGGTGGGACGCGGAAAATGGAAAAACCAATCCATCAACGCGCTAGGGAAAGGGCAAAACTCAGGTACGGGGGCCCAACGGGAACCATTGGCAAAGACGTCAGAAAGATGCGGTCAATCAGTGGGAGGCGGTCATCCATACGTCATCGCATCGGGGGGGGACAATACAAAAAACAACCCACCAGCCAAAAAAAGAATAAAGAAAAGACACGGGGAAACAGAGAGAGGGGCAAGACAAGAGGGTTGAGAGTAGAAAAACTTGGGGGTCTAACTGGGATAAAAGGTTCACCTTAAAAGGACGGGCTCTCCGAATGTAAGGACGGGAGGGGGAGGAAACCGGGGGAAGATGCGCAAAGCAAACAAAAGAATCACTCATAAACTGTGATCTTTCTGTCCTATCTCTCTATGCGTCCAGGAACGCTTATGATCCCATTCAGAGGACAGGGATGGGCGGGGGAAACCGTAGTGGAAAAGAAACAGTGACGACCCGGGGGGAAAAGCCGACCACGGAAATAACGGTCGGGCAATAGACAAGAAAAGTATTTTGGGGGAGGGGAGGGTATTCTGGGAGGGTGTCAGGTGAATCTAAAAAGAGTAAGTTTTTCAAGGGTCGTTCGACTGAGGAGATAAGGGAATATAAAGAACCAGATAGGTGCGTTCAACCAAGTTGCCGAGCCATCAGTCGGCGTCCTCTCATGGGAAAAAAAACCCGAAGCCAAAAAGTCCGGGACAGAACGGCTAAAATAGGAACCCGAGGCGGTTATAAGGTTTGGTTAACGTGAAAAAGAGACCGCCCGCGTGGTGCAAACTGGAAGTGAAGGGGGGGTAGCAAAGGGGCGTACCGCCAAACGCAGTTATCACTTTATCTGCAGCAGAAGGAAAAGGCAGCGAAGCCGAACTGAAAGGCAAGGGCCCTTTGGCTCAGACAAAGAGAGGTGGACTTGTCGAATTCATAAAGGGAACTGGGGGGAGGTAGACGCGAGAAGGGATTGATGAGGCATTACCAGGATCGAGTCCCTAGAATAGCCTCAGCAACAAAGGAACACGGGGGTTTGATCAGTAAAGAGACTGAGACAGGAGAGATCGCCGTCGGGTTTGCCAAAAAAGAAAGACCAAAAGATTTGCACCCATCGCAAGGGGATCGATCCCCGTGAAAAGGAGAGGAGGAATATCCTTCTTTCATCACTTCCATGAAAGAAGCGAGAACAACAACAACGGTAGAGGAAAGAGGAGATGCCAAGGATTTCGATTAAAAATTTAAGGAGGGAAAAGAAAAAAGGAAAAGACGAGGAAGGAAAGTTTCATCAGGGGATAAAAGAGCAAACCCCAAAAAAAGAACTGTAAGGAAGGGAAAGAAATGGTACTGTTCTCATTATTATAAAAGAGACCGTGGGTCAGCAGACTTCGAATCCTCACTCATAGCTTCCCGAAAAAAAAACGGGTGGAGGAGGGGGAGATCTTCAAGGGGGGAGCGTCCCGTAGTGAAGGAAGAGACGAAGATACGGGAGCCAGAAGACCATCCCCATCATATTTCGACAAGGACACCAAGATTTGGGAGATTTGGAGTACTAAAGGAAACGTACAGAGACGAATAACCAGGGGGAGTCACGTCACGGTAGCAGACTAAAGGGAGTAAGCAGGCCTAACGGGAAGGAGAACGTATACAACAAACGCGGATGATGTCCACTAACCGATACAGGAGAAGACCACTCGGTCAAAGGATTGATAAGTCGGGCAAAAAAAACGGACGACGAGAATTCATGTAAAGAGAGAAGGGCAGCGCACTGGGGAATGAGCTGTTTTCAGAGATCGCAGACCGTCATTTCTTGAGAGCACGATTAAAAGACAATTCACTGAACACGAGTAGCCGCAAAAAAAGAACAACCACCAACATCATGTTCTGGCTCAGATATGAGGAACGGGGGGCGTGGAATTTAAGGAAAGTGAGAGGGGGAAAAAGGACAGGCAGGGGAACGGGCTCAGGTAGCGGACCTGGGATTTCACCACATGTACTCAAGAATAGACATCGAAGCCACGGTAATCCCAAGGTATTATAGGGGGGGGGGTTTTGAACGGTCAAAACTACAGCGGACCCTTCAGGTCCAAAATAAAAGAGCAGCTGGAATAGGCAAAAAGGGAGGAAAGGAAGGGAAGGCGAAAGGGGAACGGAGCGGGGAGGACGCCCTTTTTTCAATTCCTCACTCAATCAAAGAGCAGGGGGCGCAAAGAGCTCTTTGTACAACTCCTGTCGGGGGGGAAAGGCAAAGAAAAAAAAAGGGGTTCGAAAGGACTTATTTATGGAGGCCCAAGAAACAAGGCTTTAAGGAAATGGCTGTCAGGATAGAATTGGAAAACAGGCACCCTGAGGCGCAGTGAAGCGGGGGGGAGAGAAGGTGGGTGGTAGGAGTGGGAAGTAAAGTGCGGCCAACAGTGACGAGATGAGACAATCTTCGAGCGAGAGCTTAAGAAGAAGGCTGCTCGGCAAGTCGGCAATGAAAGAGTCGGAGAGTAGGAGGAGGAGATAGGAAGGAAGGGGGAAAGAGGCGCGAGAGGGGAGGGGTCGAGAATCTGTAGGATCCGATCAGGGAAAAGAACGGGCTTCGCAGCAAAGGGACGGAACGGGGGGGAAAAAATAAAGATAACAAGGCAGGGGAAGCCCCATTGCCGTGCAGAAGGCGTGGGTGGGGATCGCTCTGCG
>Ga0179593_1602852_pt1 | contig 26370 bp, 39 predicted proteins | sample CZODoug2_1_08_16_FD_185931 | JGI IMG/M metagenome (GOLD analysis project Ga0179593, IMG submission 185931) | Vadose zone soil fungal communities from Angelo Coast Range Reserve, California, USA - CZODoug2_1_08_16fungal (PacBio error correction) | ecosystem: Environmental > Terrestrial > Soil >...
TGGGTTAACAAGATGGGGGTATAGAAAAACTCAAAGAGGTCGGGGTCGGCATCGCACAAAGCTTGCGGGGGGGGGAAGGGACTTTAAAAAAAAAAAAAAAAAATTTTGGCCTTCGAGACACGGAATGGATGGCGGGAGCGAAGGACAGCTCGACGCAAAAAAAAAAATCAGGAGGCGCCGAAAAGAAAAGATAAGATCAGCAAGGAGCGTGGTCCCTTGAAGCGTGGAAGATTTCAACACAAAAAAAAAAGAAAACTCGAAACCAGGCGAGGAATGACCAGAAGTTCCCTAGAACCGAACTGGACAATGGGCCAACGCGTTGAGGAAATGTGGGGGGTCAGCCACGGGCAAAGGAGGGAATTCGCAAGGAGCCCGTGGGAATACAGGGAGCCGAAGTGGAGAGGACAAAACAACCTGCCACGGGGCCATGGCAGCAGGCGAAAGACGGAAAAGGGAGAACTGCCGAGGCAAATTGGCGCCGAGGCTGGGGACTTATGTGGGGGGGTTCAGGGAAAAGAAAGGGCAAAAGGAAAAGAAAAAGTGGGGGGGGAGCGGGCCCCTGTCACCAAACAAAAACCAAAAAACCAGCGAATTTGGCGTTTTCTGTTGGGGGAGTTTGGGGAGGGGGAGAAAGGGCAAGAACAGGAAGAGATATTTCGAGTGGGAAGAGGGGAGAGAGGATTGATCCGAGGGGCGTCCGTATCCCTCCGGGGGAAGCGCAGGAATGAATGCTGGAGGCAGCCGCTCCAAAAAACCAAGAGATGATGAAAAAAAGAGACTTGCATGGCAGAACCGGGAAGGGGGCCGAAATTCGATAAAAGGGGGAGGGTTCAGTTTACAAAGGTCGGGGGAGGGAGTGAATGAGAAACTAAAGGGGCCTCCTCAAAATGAACCCCAAATTGTAGAAAAAGAAAAGGAGTGCCGTATAGAAAGGAAAAAGAGCGAAATGACAGTTAAAATTGAGAAGGAAGGGGGTGGGACAAGTTAGAAAAGATGAGAACTGAATTCAGAAGCTTATTCGCTTGGAAGATGTCAGGGAGGGGCCGAAACTCTGGGGGGGGACGCCCGGGAAAAGTGACGTGGGAGGGGGCTGCAAGGATGCGCTATTGGACGGGACTAACTTTGAACAGTTGGGTTTGAGGGGGATTAGGGAGAAGGAAAACCTTTGGGAAGGCTAAACAGGGTTTTTGCAAGCGTGCGTTGGGGGAAAGGCGGGTCTCGAAAATAATTAGCCATCAGAAAGAGGCAGGGGGAATCGAGCAAAAAAGACTACAAACATTCGACAGAGGGGGAGGAGACAAAGCAACCGGGCCGGCAAGAGGGGCTGCAGCGGAGACTGAGTGCGAAAAAAAAGAAGACCGGAGAAGAATACAGGACGGAAAACAGTAGAAATTTCTTGGGGGGGTAGGCGGTCTTGGGTTCCGACGTCAAAAAAAGCGTAGAAAAGAGGGGGGAAGGGGCCTTAGCTGGTTACAACCACGAAGTGGGGGGAAAAAAAGGGCGGGGGCTAAATGATTCGCGAAGTCCTTGGCCAAAATAGGGGGGGTGGACGGGCTCTGGAGGGACGAAAAAGAATTGAATCAAGTTTGGGCTAGGGAAAACCCATATAAGCAGTATGTCCCCGAGTGCTGCGACCACTTTGAAAAAGGAAAACCGAAACAACAAAAACACGAAGGAAAAGAGGAAAGTCCGAAGGGCAACATGCTGAACACTTCAATGGAGGACTATGGGGAATGGAAAGTCTTGAAAAGGAAACTGCTTGAGGAAAAAAAAGACAGTCAGAAAAAGAGGACCCTCCTCCAATTTTGGGCAAGAAAGAGCACGAGATGGTAGAAGACTCCGAGGACTTTGCTTAAAAATTCGGAGGACTAAGGACGCCGCCTGCCGAGGGGGAACAAGAAGAGATACCTACGAAAAATGGAGCGTGGGGCATCGTGGAAGGAGGGACAGAGGTGAAAGGAAAAATAAAAATGTTTCCGCAGTTACCTGGCCAAAATTGCCGGCAGGTGGTAGGTAACGATCACCGATCGAGGGTCGCACTAAGATCCCCATCACGCTGCTGCTCCTTCAAGATGGGGGGGAGGGGAAAAAAGGAAAAAAAAATAAAGGGCAACACCAAAGAAAAAACGGAAAAGGTAAGGGGAGATGTCTCAAGAATCCTCTTACAACCACGTTGAAAACGGTCCGAAGACGCAAGCACGCCAGGGAATCAAAAAAAAGTCCGCCCCCGAGAAGCCGCACCCGATGGCTACGACCGGGGAAGCACCGGGAAGCGACACGTCAAGGAGGGGCGAAAATAGAAGGGGGAAAAACAGGAAAAAGAATCTAAGACCTGAACCGCCTAGCTCATCCATTCTCGACCTCTGAAAAAGGGGGGGGGTGGAAAGGTAACCAAGATGGGAAGAAACTAAACGGAAAAAAAAAAAAATGTCCAAAAAGATAACTAAGTCCCCCAGCCAACCAGGTCAGGACTGGAAAAAAAGCAATACGTAAAGCAAGGAAAGGAAAGCAAAGAAAAAAGGGGGGGCGGGAGGGGGAGCGACCGCGTGCCTCCTTCCTTTCCTTCGCTGGTAAAGGGGAAGAAGGAAAAAATCAAGGGGGAGAGATCAGATGTCAGGCGTGCATAAAAAAAACTCCAAAGCCAACAACGAAAGCCAAATCTGATCGGATCTCGACGGAGGGGGGGGAAAAAGAGGAGAAAAAGGAGACGTACTGAACGCAAAGAGGGAGAGCCATCAAGAACGGGGAGAAAAGGGGCGCTCGTCCTCCCCTCCCCAGCCATGATCATAAAAAGCCGCGGAAATCGGGGGAATACGATAGGTCCGCCGAAATCGAAAGAAAAACCCGAGAAGGAGTCAGCGGGTCTGCATACCACCTAAAAAAGGTCCGTGGAAAGGAGAAAGCAGGGGGGGCCCGCGCCTAAGGGAGAAGCGGGGAGGATGGTGGATCTCACAAGCTCTGAATACCACCGCTCCAAAGAAAAATGAAAATGAAGGCCATCGAAAGCGGGGTGGGGGCACTAAAAGAAAATCGAACTTAAAAAGCAAAATCATAATAGGTTCTAATCCAGCCTGCCAGGGGGGAAAGGGCCAGAAAGGGGGGGGGGGGGTTGATTCGAGAAGGGGAAAACGGACAGAAAAGGCAAAGGGCCATCTAAGAATTGGTGGTCAAGAACGGACAAGACTAAATCGCAAATGGAAAAAAGAGTGACTGTACTGACCTGGTTTGAAAGAAGAAAAGGGGTCCAAGAGGGGAAAAAGGGACGAAAAGATTGGCTGGCTTGGAAAGTAAGGGAGGGGAAGACACATGCCAAACTTATGAAAAAGCTTGGTTGTGAGCTCTTTTCACACGCAGAAAAAAATCCAGACCCAGGGCAACGCCACGGGCCAAAAGAAGCTGAAAAGGGGGGCAGCGGTAAACGCAGAGACTGCCCATCGAACTGGGACGAGCAACTGCGGTCAACAACTCCATCACTCTCTCGGGAAGAAAAAAAAGAACAGGGAAGGTTTGCCGTAACCCTTCCGAGAAAGGACAAAGATCAAAACCAATAGCCATCCTCAAAAGTACCCATTAAAATTCGAAGAGGAAGGGGACCAGAAAAAACTGCACGGCAAAAAGGAAAATTTAACGTTTGAAAAGGCCCCGAAACAAGGGGGGGCGCTGCCAAAGTTTTCTAAAAGGAAAAACGGGAAATGCGGCAACGTTAGGGCCAGAGAAAGAACACAACGGATGAGGAGGAAAAAACGAAAAAAACTAAAGAAAGATCCTTTGGGATAGGGGGGTCCTATTGGTGAGCGCCCTTGGTTGGCGAAGAAATTTTCAAAAAAAAAAAAAGGAAACCACGTGGAAAAAAAGCGAAAATAGGGTTTTCTGGAAGGTCCGATGCGGAGAGGGTTTTACTGGCAAAAAAGGGGTGCGGCAACGTTGTTTGGGATCGGCCAAAAAAAAAAGCCTGACCGGAAAAATCGGCATTAAAAAAAAATGTTTTCCTCGTTTAGCCTGAACGTTGAGAGGGTATTGGAAGGGGCAAGCCGTGCGAGCCCCAGGGTGATCAGTAAGGGATGTGCCAATCATGGGTTCCGTCAAGGGAGGAATTTGAAATCACCGGTTGCAATCTGGAGAAGCGGCCGGGTGGGTACAAGAGGTGTCTAACAACAAGCTGGATTTGGTGTGGGGGGGGCCGAAGTAGGAAAGGGGTTTCCCAAGCAGGGGAAGGGGAAAAAAAACATCCGTCTGAGGGGATGGAAACGATTGGGGGGAGGGTTTCCACCCAGAAAGTCCAGTAAGACAGAAGTTTTGGCGCCAAGTGGGACGGGTGGACTTGTCCCGAAGGCCCTTGGAAACGTAGAATGCCAAAAGGCCTTGGAGAAAGGGAGCGGAGCAAGCACATGAATGGCCGGGCTGGATATCCGGAAACGCAGGCGAAAGATTGGGAGGGGACTGGGTCGATTTGTCAAGCTCGGCGCAAAAAAACAGACAAAACCTTCGGAGGCCGGGGGAAAGGTCCGGGGAGCGGCTGAAATTCAGCGCGGGGGACCAGAAAAAAGCAGCCGAAAAAACCAGGGGGGAGCGTCCACTGGCAAAGTACGCATAATTAAGTGAAAGCAAAACCGAAAACGGGGGGAAAAAAAAAACAATCAACACCGCCTGAATGAAGAACGGGGGGTAGGATATTCTAGGAAACTTATTGCCCTTGATAGAGCGAGGGTGGGGGTAGAATGAAATGGCCCGCCTGGAGCTAAAAGGTAGACAATGATTTAAGGGGCGCCGAAATGAACTTTGATGGAGCCCAGCAGATGTCCATGGGATAGGCGAAGGTGGTGAAAACGGGCAGAACAAGAGAGGAGTGGGCGATTTCGTGGGGTGTCTGTTGATCAAAGGGGGGCATTGATCACGAATGACGAATTTCGATTTGGTTGGTGACAAAAAAAAGGATCTCGAGGGTGAGCATCGCCGGTGGGGAATCGCCGTAAGGGAAGGGACGGAAGGACTGGCCAACCTCATACCGCCCATTCACGTCGGAGGGAAATTTCGGACCCGGGTTCCGCTGGGGGGAAAAAAAAAAAAAAAAAAAGTCCGAAAAGGGATGACCATTGTAGTGATCTTTGGGAAAAAAAAAGAAAAGGAGGAAGGGAAAACGAAAACCATGTAAGCAGAGGCTTCAGGGAGAAAAAAAAAAGCCTTAAGCGGAAGGCCGGGCAGGGGGAAGGGGGGGGGGGGTGAGGGGACCGACGATGGAAAAAAAGAAAGGGTACGTACGTCGCTTGTCGCTTTAAAAAGGTGGGTAAGGAGGAAAAAAAAGAAAAGGGGCTGAGTGGGAAGGAGAAAAAAGCGGAAAACGAGGGTGGCGGAAGACGTTTTTCAGGGTGTGGTGAGACCTGAGAGACGTAACTGTTACGGGAAAAAAACGGGGGAAGAGGAGGGTTGAACGCGTCCAAAGGAAAGATGGGAAGGGGAAAGGGAAAAAACGGACGACGACAACGAAAGAAGATCCCGGGAAATCGGCCAATACAAACTTGTGGCACGGAAATAACGGGTCTAAAGGGAAAGAACAAGGGAAAGAATAAATTTGAAGCTTAGGGGAAAAAGGGATAGGGGGGCCATGATTCGTAGTATGCGTCGTAGGGGGCGGACCCGCGGAGGCAACCTGAAGCATGTGGGGGGGAGGGCAAAGTGGGGAAAGAAGCGGGGGAACGAAATTGCATGGGGTCGCAGTGAAAAATAATGGCTTGCCATAGGGAGGGATCTGTTGGGTCGGAGTCAGAAAAAAAAAGAATGATGGTGAAAAAAAAAGGGCATTTGCGTTGTTGAAGGGAATTCAAAAGGAAAGGAAAAAAAAATGCCCCCCCATGGGGAGAACCGAAAAAAAGGGTCGAGAAGCTCAAAAAACAACAATGTAGGAAGATATTGAAACCAGAAAGAAACCGCAAAAAAACCAAAGAGGATCTAAGGGGGAAAGTCAAATACGCACCTGCCCTTATCAAAAGAAATAAGGGATCAAAAAAGAAAAAAACAAAGTTGGCCAAGGACTTCCTGACGCAAAGCGAAAAAAAAGGAGTGAAATTGCATAACTGCACGGGAGGGAACAGGGCCCATCTACTGGACGCGACGGTTCAAAACACCCAAAAGAAGCAAAAAAAGGGGGGGGGGACCACGCCGGGCGTCTCTCAGGGGGGCCAAAAGAGGGTAAGGAAGAGGCCGCTTAAAAAGCAGACAAACCAGTAGCCCCTGCCAGGGGGCCGAGACCAGGGGGGGGAGGCCAAAGATTCCATTCAAGCCGGAGGCATAAGGCATCGCAGGACCGAAGCAAAATGCCGTCCATCAACACAAAGGGCAATGAAAGGGGGAGAAGTCTCAAATCCATCATAGAAACCACTGAACGTCCAGGAAAGAGAAAAATCCCGCAAACAGGAAGGGAAAAAGCCAAGGTCAGCCTTCAGGGGGGATCTGGGGGAAAAAAGTCGGGCAGCAGAAGCCGAAGAAAAAGGGGTCAAAAACCACTGATGAAGGTATCATACGACGCCAGGGAAAATAAATCGGTAAGAACCTAATCCGCCCCTAGCTACCTTTCGGGCTCAGCTTCCGGAAAAGACATTGGGGTAACTTGAAGTAAAAAGAACTCAGAGAAAGGGGGCACAAAAAAACGCCCGCCCGGGTCCATCTATTAAGCGGCAATCCAGAGTGCCGCAGCCTATAATCAAGAACCGGAGCAGAAACCGGCAAAATCCCCAGGGCCCGGCGCAGGGAAAACACAGAAAAGAAAGGGGGGAAAGCCGAACGACGGCGAAACTAAATACTCAGGCAAGTGGAGTTCTGCAAACCGTAGGGGGCCAAAAAAAACAACGGAATCGCCAAAAGTCTGAGAAAAAAAAGGCGGGGGAACTGAGCGCCGCCCTCGAACAAATGATGGGAAAACTCGTGGGGGGGGACGCAAAAAGTCCCGCGGAAAAAATGAACCTCGCCGTCCATGAAGGGAACGGCCGGCTGAAGGGAACTCAAGACCGAGTCCGCAAATAGTGCAGGCAAGAACCAAACGGGATTCCGTGAACCCGAATACCTCCAACTGCAAAAAGAAGGAGGAGGGGAGGGGGTCGATGCCCCGACCGTTTCGGGGGTTGGGGGGGTTGGAAGGGGTCAGGAAGGAATGGGGGGGGGAAAAGGCCCTTGGGGGGCCAACGAGAAGATGTGGGGGGGGCTGAAAAGGGATAGTGGGGAAAAAAGATTTCCACGCGCCTGAAGACGCTCTCAAGCACATGGGATATGTGACCCTGTAAAAGGGGAAAATGCTGTTTTGTGCGCCACGTATCTGCAAGGGAGAAGAAGAAAAAAAGGGGGGAGGGAGGAAAAAATACCTTCCTGAGTATATAAGCCCCTTCCAGGGAAGAATAAGAGAAAACAAACATCAGGAATGGGCGGACAAGGAAAGCTGCAGCACGACCAAAAAGATCCAAAAAAGTGGAAGTCTCATGCCGCGTACTTTCGGGGCGGGGTGTTGGAAATAGACAGGAAAACATCGGGGAAGGGGGCACTGAAGAACGAATGGGGGCGCTGAAGGAAAGGGGCGCAAAGAGAAAAGACATAAAAAAGAATCCATCGGGGTGTTTGGGGTACGAACCTAGTCAAAAACCCAGACCCCGTCCCTCCCAAAGAAGGAAACATGGAAAAGAAAAAGTAAAGATTTGTCAGCGAGACTGAAAAAAAAGAGCCATCAATTTGCAAAAAAAAAAGGGCGACAATCCTCAATCCTCATCAGGAAGGGTGAAAAGTAGGGGACATTGCCATACTCCGCCAGGGGGACGAAACCCAAAAGAAAACTCTTGGCCAGAAAAAAACCGTCGAAAAAAGGACAACATCGCCAACAACCAACTCCCTCAAAAATGGGAAAAAAAAATTCAAAAAAGTTCAGGGGGGGGGGACATTAACGGCCTTGAAAGAAACAATGTGGCAGAGTTGATGAAAGAGAAAATTGGGCTAAAGTACCGCGTGGCGGTCCGTTTGGCAAAATACTAAAGAGGAGAGAAGGAAGGGAAAAAGGAAAGTTGTCGGCCAACGTACGAAGCGGAATCCAAAAGGGGTAATCAAAAAGGGGGGGGGGGAAGTCAAAAGGGGGGGAAATGGGGGTCGGCCTCAGTGAAACCAGAGATCCGTGGAAGCGGTCGGACCGGGTCTTCACGGAGGTGCGGATTATTGGTGTGGCAAAAAAGAGAGCGGAGCCGGTGTTTGAAAAGGGGGACAGCGGAGGGGGTGACGTCGAGAAAAATGAAAGGGGGGAAGAGGTTTTCAGCCTGGAAACGAAAAAAAATTAAAGTGTCTTGATGGATAGGGGCGTCTGGTTGTCAATTATAACCTTTTGCTGCCACTTAGGGGGGGAAAATTAATGACGGGGGGGGGGGGGAGGGGGAAATCCCCTTAGGGGGAACTCCGATTGAGATAGAAAAAAAAAAAAAGGCCGGGGGGGGGGGGAAAAAGAGTCGTCCACAAAAAGAGGGAGGAGGGGTTGGGGGGAAAAGGAACTTATGCCGTCAGTTGTCAAACCCTCACCAAATCGAAGAAAAAAAAGGGAGGGAAAATTGAATAAAAGAAGAGATTTTCAAACAAAAAACCCCCCAGGGGACCACACAGGGGGAAGAACTGCCAGGGGGAACGGAATTGGGAAGGGGGGAAACTGTGGTCAGGGGAGAAAAAAAACGGAAGGAATCGACTTGACCAAGGGTGCGGGCCACGAGCGGGCGGGGAATGGCTCACGGGACTGAAAAGGATCGGCGGCCAGCAATGGGGAGTTTAAAGGGGGAAAGAGGGCAAAAGGGACTTGGAAAAGCAACCGAGGAGGGAACCGGAAAAAAGTCGGAGCGACCAAGTAAAGGGCAGGGAAAAGGTTCCGAAGGGGGGGGACAGGGTCTTAAAAAAAAAGCAGAGGGGGAATATTTCCAAAAGGGGCACTAGTAAGAACAATCGGGGGGAGGGGACCAAAAATAGCCGGATTTCCACAAAGGGCGCAAAAGGGACAAAAAACCCTCCAGGGGAATGAAGTTTCCTAAAATTGAAAAGGGGGGGAACGTAAAGACGTGAATATCGAAAAAAAAGAAAGAGGTTCTAGCGGGAAGGGGTGAGGTCAAAGATGTCGCTCTCAGTGCGGAAAAGGGGGATACGGATGAAAAAATTTGGACGGGGCGTGGGGGGGGGGGGGGGCGTACCCAAACTGAAATCATTTTTGGAAAAAGAAAAGAAGTAGAGAAGGGGGAAAACTCCACAAAGCAGAGAGAGATTTTTGGGATCGGGCTTGAAAAAGAAGACCTGAAAAGCCCTTCCGGTGGAAAGGAATGTGGAGATTTGAGAAGTCGCGGAAGGGGAGAAGTGAAAGGTTCAGAACACGAAGCATGGGGGAAAAGGAAGTCGGGAAAGGTGGAGCCATCAACATAGAAGGATGACGAAAAAAACCGGCTTTTCAAGACGTAGGGGGACCGGAGGGGGGAAAAAGGACACGTGCGGGAAAAGTTGTAGACAATCGAACCTAAGGAGTTCAAAAAACTCAATGGAAAAAGGAAACCCATTGAAAAAAAGCAGAGAAAAAAAAAGGAAAGGAAAAAAAAAGGCTGGACGAGGCGGGTGGAAAGAGTTCCAGAGGGGAAGCTGAAGAAAAAAGAAAGTAAAACCCGGCAGTGACGGAAAAAAGGGTCGGAGGGTTTAGCCCATCAATCAGGGGGGGGAAAACCCAGGGATTCAAGGGGAGGGAAAAATGGAGAGCAGGGGAGATGCCTCTGAGTGTGTCTGCAAGGGTCACTGGGGGGGGGGGGAATAAAGGAATTCGAGACAATGAAGTAAGGTTGAACTAGGCACGTTTTGGGGGGGGGGTTCGGAAGTGGTGACACGTCCAAAAAAAAAAAAAAAAGATTGAAAAGGGGGAGGAAGAATCAAGATGGGAAGAGCCTGAAAAAAAAAGACCAAAAAAATGAGGACCTCGAATCGAAAAAAAAATAAACCGGCCGAGACACCGGGCAAGGTACGAGACAGGCTCTGGAAGGAAGATTGGAAAAAAGAACAATGAAGGTCCCCATGTTGAAAACAGGGGGAAGGTCCGAGGGGAACTGTGAGTGCGACAGTAAGGGGGCGTCAGGGGTTGGGCAAGGGGACACGGGGGAAAATCCAAAGAAAACCGTCCGGCTTTGAACAGGAAAAGGGAAAGCAGAAGTGTCAGGGCCGAAATCTGGCTGGAAATTAAAAATCCTCGTAAGTCCGCCCGAATGCATTGGGGAAAGAAAATGGAGGGGAGGGGGAATGCAACATAGAAAAAGAAGGGACAGGTGGGGCAAAAGCAATAAGCAAAGAAGGGGCGGGGAGCTTGAGAAAAAACAAACGGAAGGATTATGAAAAAAGAGATAGGAAAGGGAGGCGAAGGAAAGAAAATGAAACTTCACTGAAAGTTTAAAGAAGGATTTAAATAGTACGCACACAAAGGGGGGAACCATATGGCTACGAGGAAAGCGAGTCCCCAAGTCCCAACGATGGGAAAGGCCAGGAGGATACATTTAGAAAGGGAACCGCGTCATTGGAATACACGAGGGGAACGCTAAGAGAACTCTTGGAGCGCGACCAGTACGCAAACTCGACTGAAGCGAAAGGAAAAGGTCAAAAATTCGAGAACTTTCCAAGGGGGTAAAATAGGTGAATGACGCCGAAGAAACGGAAGTCAGCAAAAAAGTATCCTCCGGAAAAAGTTTTTGTCTGGGGCCCGATAAAAAGCATGGGGGGGGAAAAAATTATTCAGGGGTCAGAGGGGGAAGGGGCTCCCGGCTGGCGGAAAAAGCAAAAAAAGCAAACAACGTTGAGCAATCACAACAGGGTAAGGATGTCCCCTCAGAAAGAAAGAGAAAATGACAGAGGGGACGCCAATGAGGAAGAAAAAAAACAAGAGCACAGGGGGACCACGTCCATCAGGAAAAAAAGATCGAAAAAAATAGTCTAAGGGAAGGAAAGTAGAAAAAGGGACCGATGAGGAGAGGGGAATCGGACGGAATAAAGGATCCCGAATAGAACCTGAAGAAAAACGCCTAGAATCAGCTGGAGGGAGAGAGAAATTAAATGCTACAATTGTGGGAAATTGGTGAACGGAGAATTGGAAAGGGGAAGGAGGACAGGGCCCCTCCCAGGCAATCGTGATTAAAGAGGCAAGTAAGAAGGGGAAGAAGCCGGAAAAGAAAAATATGTAGGGGGAAAAGGGAAAAGAGGCCTTTGGACAAGAGAAGAGGCAGGACTGGAGGGGTACACCGGCGGACAAGCAATCGAGCAAAGCACTTGCTACAAACGAAAAATAAGGAAAAAAAAAAAAACTGCAAAGGGGAGAAAAAAACCGGCTCCAAAGACCAACAGAATAGACAAAAAAGAAGGAAAACTGAAGAGGGAAGGAGGCAACTCAGCGCTCCGACGATTCACACACAATTATTGGGGGGGAAAAAGATGGAAAAAAACAACATAAGGTTCCCGACAAAAACGCCAAATGGACCAACCTACGAAAATCCATGTCCACGAGCTCGCCTCCCTCGGGGGGACCATGAAACTCAGAGGGAAGGGAAGAAAAGAAAGGTTCGCCGGAGAGAAAAAAGGAACCGAGAGACGCCCCCCCTGGGAAAGGATATGAACATTCCCACCGGACGGAGTGGGCGGGCAAAAAAGAAAGTATTTGGGGAAAAAAGGGAAGGGAATTCAGGGGGGAAAAAACAATGCCTTAGAAATTTTTGGGGTCAGAAGAGGTGGAGGATGGGGGGGAGTTGGAATCTTACACTCTCTGAAGTACCCTACGCTCACCCAAAGAAACTCTCACAGACAGACCTGAGGAAGAGGGCGTTGGTGAAGGACTTAAAAAGTAAAGCAAACCTCATAGGCAGAAGAAAGCCATAGCGGACCTCCGTACAGAGAAAGGACGTCCAGCATCCATCGACCAAGAAAAAGGAAAACCCCACCCAGAGGGGGGGTTTTTTTTTTGGTGGGTTTTTGTGGTGTGTTTTGGGGGGTTTCGGTGTTGGGTTTTTTTGTTTTTGGTGTTGATTGTGTTTTTGTTGGGGTTTTTTTTTTTTTTTTTTTTTTTGGGTGGTTTTTTTGGGTGGGTTTTTTTTTTTTTTTGGGTGTGTGTTTTGTGGGGTTTGGTTTTGGTTTTTTTTGTTTTGTGTTGTTTTGTTTTGTTTGTTTTGTTTTGGGATTTTTGTTATTTGAATATTGAGAACCCAACAAAAAAAAAAAAAAAAAAAAAAAAAAAAAAAAAAAAGTTTGAGAAAAAAAAGAGGGAAAGGCCAGCACACAGCTAAGGTGGGTCAAGGAAAAAAAAAAAAAACGTACAAGGGGGGAAACAAAAAAACAGGACCTACAAAGCAAAGTAATGTAACGGGCTTGGGGGGAAAAATCTTCCCAGCGTTTTTGTCAAGGGAAAAAAAACCGGAGAAAGGAAAGTTGTGGGGCGCCTGGGGGGGGAAAGAAGTTACGCATAGCAGCGGCAAAAAGCCAAAAATTATAAAAAAGAAAAGGGGGGGGTTACTGAGCCACTTTGGAACAACAACCTGCGCTCAACTCCCGCCGGACGAAAAAAGAATGCCAAATCGACACAAGCTTGTCTCATCAAAGCTGGAACAAAGATGGGCATCAAAGAAAACAAAAAAAAATAGAGGGGGACGATCAATCATGTTAAAAACACTCCCATCAACCTCTCATCACGTCCGAGGAGAAAAAAAACACCAAGGGTGCCGGGAAAAAAGAACGCCACCGACTAAAAGACAAAACCGGGGAACAGACGCCTCACCCTCACCGGAACCGGCCCAATGTCCACGGACAACCAAAAAACCGCCGCATCAGGGTACGCCGGACCCGCCTTCCAAAAGATCGGGCTTAATGGAATTAACGATGAAAAAAAAAAAAACTGAAAGAAAGGACTAAAAGGGATCCAGGGAGATTCCGTCTTGGATCCAGTGTGAAGGGGAAGAGGAAAAAGTCAACAACAAAAAACGAAAGAGTAGATGTAGGGGGGGGGGGGGGGGCAAGGAACGCCAAACAGTCGAAAAGGTATCAACTGGAAAAAGGGTGGGGGACCAGAAAGTTAAATTCCCCATAAAGGAAAAAGACCGTGGAAGAGGGAAACTGGGGACACTAGGACTCTCACGATGCAGGGAGGAGGGGGGGGTTTCCGAAAGGGAAAACGTGGGGATTGGGGGAGAGCCTGGGTGAATCCAAGTGGCAAAGGCCCACGAAACGGAGAGATCAAAAAGGGGACTCTTTTCGCCGGGAAAGATGATCTGAAATTAAGGGAAGGGGGTAGCCTGGGAGAAAACAGTTCGAATGGTTCTATGGGGGACTAAAGTAAAAAGGTTTCAGCTTTGGCTGTCCGAAGGAGGGTTGGCAGGGAACGTTCGCGGAGGGGGGGGAGGAGCGCTGAGTGTTGGACAGAGTTCCGTAAAACAAGAGGGAATTTGTTTGGTGGTGGGAGTGGACCTGCCGGGGGCTCTGCGTTCACGGTGGAAAAAAAAAACCAGCCCGCCATCGTGATTAAAACGGGAAAAAAGGTGGCCAGTAAGGAAGGGGGAAACGGTGTGTTGAAAAAAAAACATACAGGGCAAAGGGGGCCATTGGCGGAATGGAAACTTTGCCGTTTCCGTGAAACGTAGCACCGCTGAAACCTGGGGCCCGTAGAAAAATCAAAAGGTGAGGGGAGCTATTGACCACTTGCTTCCGGGTGGGAGGAGCCGGCCCGACAAAGGGACAGGATGGTGCGGATAAAAGAGAATTCCAGGCTGGGAGGTTTCAGCGTCGCAAAAAAAAAAACAACGCCAGTTCGGGAGCCTCGGATCCATAGGGCTTTTCTTGAAGGGTCCAGAAGTGGGAAGTTTCAAAAAATAAAAAAGCGCAAAAAAAAACTAGAAAAACGGGGAGGAAAACAGTTGAATTCGTGAAAAAAAGGGGAAACAAAAAAAAAAGACAAGGGGATGCGCCCGCCCGGTTTCAGCAAAAATACGTGCAGGGGAGGAGAAGAGAGGAAAGCCTGGAAAAAAGAAAAAGCGGGGGGACGTGCTTTAAAAGGGGCCTTTCATCGCTCTCGGCCGGGGCTAAAAAAGGGGATACGGCCGAGGAAGGACCATGACTAGGAGAAAGGGGGTTGAAGGAACCAATCAGGGGAGTAGCATTTTTTGGTCTAGTCAGGAGAAATTTGTTACCGAAAAGCCAAAGAAGGGTTTGGCGAGGTCCCGGGGGGGGGGGGGTTGGCACACCCTAAAAATTTGGGAAGGAGAAGATTTTCGATTTTTCGCCGTCGCTGTAGGCGCGGATGGCCTGAAAAGAAAAAGTGACTCCAACTAAGGGGGGGGTGGGGAAACGAACGTAAGGTTGAAGGAAGAGCTGGTCCCAACCCTCGCAGGAAGGGGGGGGGGAACTGGGGAACTTATTAGGGGGGAAAAAAGCGTCTATTAAAAAGTTTCGGGCTGTGTGACCTGAAAAAGGGGGGGGAACCCTTTTAGTGGGGAACGTGCTTAAACGGTCTTAAACGAGGAACCCCAAAAGGGGGGAAGTCAGGAAACCGGAGAGAGTTCCTAAAGGGCTTGATCAATGAAAGGATTCCATGGTTTCTTCGGATAAAAAGAGGAGGACCGAAAGATGGGGGAAAAGAAGTGACGGGGTGAAACTGATCGGATCCATTTTCGTAGACGTCTCGGTGGAAGCGGGAAAACTGACGGGGGGTTATAGAGAACGAAAGGGGGTCAGGGAATGGGGCACGTTGGGGGGAGATATGGGCTGAATAATCGCAGGGAAGGTGACAGGGCAAGACGTGGGGATGGAAAATGCCAGGTTTTTACGGCGTACCAAAGCGGGTATACTCAGGGAGGAAAAGAGGGAATGGCAGCAAACCACAGAAACGCGGGGGGATCGCAAAAAAGACAAACTTGTCAAAGGGATACTGGTGGCTCGAGAAGTAACTGACGGGGCTTCAACGTAAAAAATTAAGAAACCAAAGACTGAAAAATTGGGAGTAGTAGGCGTAGCCCGGACACTGACGCGCCAGAGGGCCGGCCAAAGGAAAAAACGTCAGTCAGACATGGGGGAGAAGTGCGCGTAAAAAAGGTCCTTGGACAAAAAGTGAGGGACAGGGGTTTGGGGGGGAGCCGGAGGAAAAAAAAAGGTGGAAGGGGAAAAGGGTGCAGGAAGATTAAAGGAAGAAATGAAGCATTGCAGGGTCCCGAAATGTGTTCGGGACTCTTTAGCGAATAGAGAGAAAACAAAAAAACAAAGGGAAGGGGGAGGTAAAAGAGACAACCAGAAGAGGGAACCCCAAAAGCAACACTTATGCTTTTCTTTATGGTTTTAAAAGAGTTCAATGGACGATGGAAATTCAACCATCCTTCTGCGCGGGGAAAAAGCCGAGGAGGCCCAGATTAACATTGGAAAAAGCATCATTGAAGAAGCACCGCGTCGGGTCTGTAAAGGGGGGGATGAGCTAGAAACCCGAGAAGGCGAAACGTCCAAAGTCACCAAAGAACGAAATTACGTCGTCAAGAGACTTGAGCCTTCAATTCTTGGGGGGACTAGCCAAAGAAAAAAAAAAGCCGTACCTGGCAGCAAAAAAGTAAATCACGCGAAAAGGGGGTGTCTTTGCCGATCCGGGGGGCCATGGGGGAGAAATCCGCTAAAACCGGGCTCCGTCATTCCTGGCGACGCTCAAAAAAAAAAAAAAAAAGAGTCATCGGAAACGATCCAAAAAAGTGGGGGGAAAGGGAGAAAATGTCAACAAAAAAAGAAAACCAAAGAAAGCAAGCGACCCATAAGCGCCATCATCGACCCCACGGCAAGCATTTCCCGAGCGGCACCCGGCTACGAAAAGGGGGAAGGAAAAAAAAAAAGCGGCCGGGGGGAAAGTGCCTGATAAGAAAGGCCCAAAAAAAGACAAAGTAAATAATCCGAAAGAACCTGACACGCCTAGTCTCAAGAAGGTTCGGCTCCTCAAGAACCTAAATTGGGGGAATTTTCACTGGAGGAAGACTCCGTGAAAGGGGAGAAAGGGTCCAGAAAACGGGAAAAATACATCCCGCGGTGCATCCCCCTAGGGGAGAAGAAAAACGTCAGCTTGATATCGTTGGCAGGCGCCAAACCCGGCCGAAAAGGTTACCCAAAAACCGGAGAAACTCGGGGGGGGCAGAAAAACTGGGACCAAATCAGAAAATCCGAAAGGTGCTGTGGAACCTCAAGCGTCCGAACAAAACGAAAAGCGACCAAAGATCGCTGTAAAAATGCAAAACGACAGCTGAAGACGATCACAAAAATTATGGCCCTAGGGGTTACCGCACAAACTAATTCAAAGCCTCGCGCGCCCAGAATCCCGGGGGGACCTAAGGACGCACAACCGAGGCACAAAAAAGCCGGAAGAAAAATAATCGTTAGGGAAAGACTATTGGAGGCCGGGACGGCGGATCCAGGAAAAAAGGAAACCCCGAGGATGGAACATTATCGAAGGAGGTGGGGGCAGGAGTTAGGGGAATGCCAAGAACGAAAAAAAATTTTTGGAAGCAGGTTTTTTGGGAGCCTGGGAGGGAAAAAAAAGGCCACCAAAAAGACCAAGGAAGGACATAAGAGGGTACGCGACGACAGGACGGCCGACGAAGGCAGGTGTTTTCGAAGAGAGGAATCGGAGCCAGAAGCGAAGAAAGGGAAAAAACATAGCGGCCAGGGGGAAGGACCGTGGAACCCCAAAAAAACCTCAACAGCGATGTGTCAGAGGAAGCGGCATCTTAGTTGTTGGGGAAAAAAAAAATCTGGAACAAAAGGCAAAAAGGAAAAAAATGGACCACGGAAGGGGATTGGGAAGTAAAAAAGCGTTCATCGTCAAAACATGGCGGGTTGACAAGGGATTGGGGGGACTGGAAATCCCTACGCGGAATCATGATGAACAACGAAAAAAAGAGCCAAACAGAAGGAAGGAACGGGGGTTTGACGCCGGGGGAAAAAAACCCACGCCGCCTCTCCCAGGGCGTGGAAAGGAAGGCAGCGACGCAATTCCAAAAGCAACCAAATGGGGCGGGAAAAAGGAAAACATGGAACAAGAGAGGGGGGAAAAGGGCCTCGAAAAAGCCCTCCAAGTGCCTTGCTGACCGAGGACCACCTTCAAATTGGGTCCTATAGAGAAGTACCACACCACCGCTCCAGGCAACACTTAAACGCAAAAAAAAAAAAAACACGGACCGCATCCCAGAAGGGACACAACTAAAAAGAAACAGAAAACTAGGGAGCCACGGCAAAGAGCTATGTTAAAAGTGGGATGCCGAAAACAATGGCAGGCGTCAAAGTGAAGAGAGTATACCTTTGGGGGAGACGTTGTCAGTTCCGGTGGGACGAGGCTCTCTCAACAAAAAAGAAATGAGGGTGGGGTCCGGAAAAAAAAAAGGTGGGGGAATCGCAAGGTATCACTGTTAGATAAGGGTGGGAAGCGGGGGGCTGGGGGGGGGGACGGGAATCAAATAAAGAGCCGAAAGGTGTAGACGGCCCCCCGTCGGCACGAGTTCTCTTCGATGAGAGGTAAAGTGGGTGGGATGTGGACGATGGGTTCCACGCGGCAGGCAGGAAGTGTTTGGGATACGGGTAGTGGGGGGTCGAGGAAGGGGGGGGCGACGGGCAAATTAAGGGGAAGAAAAAACCTGTTGTTCCAATGGGAAAAAACCTGGATGGGAAAGGGGGTTGGAAAGAGGTGGGAACGAAGAAAAAAAAGTTTCCGAGGCAAGTTCGTACTGTTTAAGTGCCGGGCCGGCCACGGGTTCAAAAAAAAAAAAAAGAATGGAAAATGGCGTGGCGAGGTCCAAGAAAAAAAAAGTGGGGGGGTGTGTGACAATCGGGACGGCAACACAACAAAGCGGATTATATTTTGTGTAGGGGGGGTGTTGGCCTTGCTACTCGGCGTGGGGGGGAGGGGGGGGAGGAACGGGACATCTGTGACTCCAATTCCGTCAGTTCTTCTTTCAAAAGATGGGGTTTCCCACAAGCGCGGGAAAAAGCTGAAAAAAAAGTTGGGAAGGAAAAGTGGAAAAAAAGGTGACAGGGGGAACGATTTCTTGGAAACCTGCTGACGCGGGCCCGGGGGGGGGGGGTCCCTTAGAAATTCGCGGGGATTCAGTGTATTCAAGGAAAAAGGGGCGTGGAACCGGCGGCAAGGCAAGGGTCCTTTCGATAACAAGATCTGGATTCAAAAGGGTGCAAGCGAAAAAGAAAAACCAAAACCGCCAGAAAAAAAAAGACCAGGCCAACGGCGAGTAAAGCGGTTCTTTGAGCGCCGGTCTTCAGCGAGGGGAAATTTCCAAACTCAAAAGGAGCCAACGAGGGGACGAAAAACTCGGCAAAAACGAATAACCATGAATTCCTGAAACTGCACCGAAGAAGGCTGCGCCCCGCCTGGAAAGGGGAAAAAGAATCGGGCAGGGGGTCACGAGAGAAAACGGAAAAAGATTTTTGTAGAACAGGAAGGCCGGTTGATGGCCCCAATAGGGCGGAGAAAACGCCACCCAGGGCCACAAAAAGAGGGGGGGATAGGGGGCGAGGCATGCGCCGAGGGGCGACGTAATGTGGGAGGGAAACAAAACTCGGGGCCTTTGTACTCGGGGAAGGCGCAAAAAGGTTGCGGAGAAAATCGAAAAACCAAAAAATCAGGTTTGGGGGCACGGATTTCGTTGTGTTGGCTGGGACCGGACTTGAACACTCCGGAAAGGAGATATTTCGAGAAGGGGGTAACCGTCTAAACGAAGGGCTGGTCAGGTGGAAGCCGGAAGGCAAAGAAGCCAAGACGCGAAAGAATCGAGAAGGTTCTGGCGAAAAAAGTGCCTAGGGAGCGATTACCCGGCTTGCGTGGACCAATTTAGGGGGGAAAAGTCAATGGACATCCTTAAAGAAAGTCTCTTCCTGTGGTAAACCACGAATAGGCAATAGAGCGAAAGAGGAAAAGCTAGGCCCGTGGATGCAAGGGGAAACTTCCGATAAAGGGGTAATTCCGGGGCAAGACGATGACGAGACGGTGGGGGTGAAACGGCGCGGTCTCTGTCAACAGTGGACAGGAGTCTGGTTGCGAAGAAAAAAAAAAAGTGAAAAAAAGGGGGGCCTGAAGGGTGGCAGGGGTGCGGGAGGAAAGGGAGCGGGGGGGTGGCGGGCCGTCACGTTGTGTAGATGAGTTCTGGCAGGACGCAGTAAAGTTATCACCTGTTTTGCAACTAATGACGTTTTGTGGACCGGAGGGGGTTGGAAAAAAAAAAAAAAAAAAAGAACCGAAGGGGGGAAAGGGACAGAGACGAATGGAATCGAGAGCTCCACCCAAAAATGCGCCGAGGATCGAACATAAGAAAAGTTACTTGTCTGGCTGACAGGGTACGTATCGTCAAATGCTCGGAATGGGGAACGAGAAAGGGACTAGGAAAGGGGGGCGTAGAGAAAAAGGAGGGAATGGGAAAAGCCTCCATGGAAAGGTCGGCCTTAAAATCTTGGGGGGTGTCAAGAAAAAAAAGTTGGCAAGCCAAAGACGCGGTCGGGAAATAAGAAAACGGAAAAGGGAGGGAAAAATTAAAAAAAGGGGTACTGAAAATCAGAAATTCCCAAAACCACCGTAGAAGGAGGGAATCAGCAAGGTGCGTAGGGGAGATTTAAAATCAAAAATAGCTGGCCCAAGTGAGGGCGTCAAATGGTGGGGGAATGCAGAGGAGCTCACAAAAGAGGGAGTGAGAAGGAGAATTTCCCAGAACTGACTTGAGCGCCAACCAGGCGCACACAATGCCTGGGGGAGGGGGTTCATCTTCAAAGTAAAAAACTGCGAGGAAAAAATTCGAAGGAAAAAAGTCCAGCAAAAAAGAGGGGGGACAAAGGACATTCTTTCAGCAACACAACGCCAAAATTCGAAAGCAACCATTCTACAAAGAAAGGGGGGGATGAAAAAAAACCGGCTAAAGAAAAACGCAAAAAATGAAATCGAGAAAAGAAACCCAGCACAGGACGAGAAACGAAGCTAACATGGGAACTCTTCAAAAGCGTCGCGGACGGTCTTCAAATCTGTATGCGAAAAAAGGAAAACGCTCCAGTACCGGGGGGGGGACAACATTAGAAAAAACAAGGGGGGGACGGAAAAAAGATCCCGATAAGGGAAGGGTGGTCAGACCTCAGGATCACCACGTCGCACGAAGAAGTCATCTCAGGGTGAGGGGCGCGTTGGAAAAGGACTGCCGGAAAACGTGCGCATCAACAGTTACGGCGAATGTCCTCCATTCCACAATCACAAAACAGGTTGAAACTGTCGGGCCCGCCAAAAAACTCGCCGGGAAGAAAAAAAAGCTCCAGCAACTCAAAAAAGTGGAAAGAGCGCAAACCAGGAGGGCTACGACTGGAAGAACTACAATCCCGCCGTGTCCACGTTCAACTGATTCCAGTATCGGAAAAACGCGTTCGCACGCCGGAGAAAATAATGAGAAAAAAGGGAACGCCTAGAGGAAGTCGAAAAAAACGGAGTATCCTATAAAGTTGGTGGGTTAGGGGTCCTGGAGGGACTTCGTAAGCAGGATGTCAATTAGAAACCTAAGGGAAAGCCCCGCACAGGGGGGGTGAAATCGGATTAAAAAAAAAAAAAATCCTAACCGTCAAAAGAATGGGGACGCTTTGGCCGCCGGACCGCCCCTTCCCAGGGTCGCTGTCCTCCGCAAACGAAAGCTAGGCTCCGCAGGACGGGCAAAAAGGGGAAATAGAAACGGAAAGGGAAAAAAGGTTACGAAACAAAACCAACAAACGAAATCTCCAAATCTATCGGCTGGGAAGTCCGGTCCTAAAGCGAGGGCCAATCGATCCCAAAAAGGGGCAAAAAAAAAAAAAAAAAAAAAAAGGGAACGCGGCTCGAAAAAAAAAAAAATGCTCAGAAACCTCAGCAGGCCGTTCTAACATGTAAACCGAAACCGCGGCCACTCAAAAGGCAAGGCGCAGAAAAAAAATGGAAAAAAGTAGCGCTATTTCACCAAAGGATGGCCGTTCCCGCAACTCCCTGAAAAAGGAAGAACATCCTCACGGCGGGAGCATGCCAAAAGAGGTACGGGAAATGGTGAAAAAAGGACACGTGCCGAAAGAACCGAGTTTTTCAGGAATCGTTGGCGGAGGGGGGAGTGGAAAAACGCCTCGAAGAAAAAAAAGGAACAAAAAAAAAAGATACTCGGAAAAGTCGGAATTTTTCAAAAAGGAGGGAAAGGAGCCATCCAAGCGTCTAGGGAAAGGGAAAAAGCTGCCGAACGGCAGGTGAAAGGAGCTCCAAATACGACCAGACAGCAAGGAAAAGGGGAAGGAGAAACGTTGAAAGAATCACAAAGGGGGTAAAAGCAAAAACCTTCACCGCGGCAATGTCCCAGCTACTGACCTGGAAGGGGGGGGGAGTATCCAATCGTGGGAATCAACCGGGGAAATAGGTCTTGGATGGGGAATCCCAAACGCCTTCGTCTGCCACAAATCCAAAGCATTGGGGGGGGTAAGAATTTGTCCCCACAAAAACAACGAAAAAAAAAAAGAGGGGGGGGGTCCATGGGGGAAGGGAAAAAAAAAAGCCATGTCTCAAAAAATCCCTGAACCAGAGGGAGCCAGGAATCTCGAAGGAAACGGAAACTGCGAGGGGAAAAAAAACCTTCTAAAAGGGGAAATCTGAAGAAGAACCTATGACACACCCTTTGGATTGCACTACGAGTCTCCCACCGCAAGGGGCAGAAGCAAAAAAAACAGCTCCGCAAAAAAAGGAAAATAGAAACCAGCAGAAAAAAGTCAAAAAGAAAACAAAAACTCCGCATAAAGAAGAACTAGGGTCCAGCCACTTCAAAAAAGGGCACACGTCTGCTCTGGGAACTGGGAAAAAAAAATGGCGCCTGGAAAGAAAATTGAAAGAAAATAGGAAAAACCTTGGCAGAGGTTCCAAAAGGAAACTAAACAAGGAACAACAACAACCGGAGGACTTAGTCAAAATGAGCGGCAACGACGCGAGTTTAAGTCAATGTATCCAAGGGGGAAAGTGAGAAAAGCCGGGGGGGGTTTCGGCCAAGGGAATTTCCCAGGACGATCCGTAAGGGAGGGCGGCGGAATTTCCTGGAACTTCGATGAGGGAAGGGGAAGGGGGTGGGGGGGAAAAGAAAGATGAGCCTAAAGAAAAGGCCAGGAATTTTTGATCGGGTGTAACCAGCCTGCGGTTGGCGGAAACCTTGATATCGGTGGAAGGGGGGAAAATCTGGTTTGTCAACTGAAAGGAGGGGGAGTTGATGAAAAAGTTCCGATGTAGGGGAGATGGGTGTTTGTTACGGGTACTCTGGCCAAACTGGTGTCAGCTTGATGAAAAGGGGTTGCGAAATGAACCTTAAAAAAAAAACCCGTCCGGGGTTGGTGAAAAAAGAGGTCGAAAACAAGGCTGGGATTCTTTGAGGGTTGCCGGAGAAGGGGTCGAGAGGCAGGAGACAAAAACAAAACAAGCGGGAAATGAAAGCCATTGCCGGGGGGCGATGGAAACGATGGGAGTTGGAAAAAAAACCCCAAGGGAAAAGAAGAGAAAGGTTTGAAAAGTGGTGGGGGGAACTTTCCGTAGTTCTTGAAGTAGCTGGGCCAAAGTGGGGCCCGGGGGGCGTTAGAAAGCACTTGAGAGAAAAGAGCCAGAAACATGGTAGTACGTGCTGAATAGAAAAAAAAAAAGGGGAGGGCCCAGAGAATGATGAGGAGAGAAGGCGCGGGCGGTTTCTTGTTTAACGGCGAGGGGGGGCCTCACGCAAAAAAAAACCGGACAATTCGGGACCGCCGAAAAAGGAGGCGAGGTGGGAAAAGTGAGGGACGCGGGATTCAGCCGCCGGGGAGAACACTACACAGCAAAGGAGTCAAGAAAAAAAAAAAAAAAAAGGGGCTCGAACATGGAAAAAAAACAAAAAGAAAAAAGAAAAAAAACATGAGACCCCCGGACCTTTGAAGATGTTCATCCATCGCAGGGGAATGAGAATTGGGATCGGGAAGGGGGGACAGAATCGCACGCGAACAAGATATTGGGGGGAGCAAAGGGGTGACAAGCGTCAAAAAAAACAGGCAAATTGAGACAAGCGAGAAGGGGGGCCGAAGATGTCAGGGAGTCCCAGAAAAAGAGGTGCCAAAGAAAGGGGTTTTGAGAAAAGCGAGGGGGAGAAAAGACGATGCAAGGGTTGGGGGGGAATTTCGTGTGGTTGGCTTTGCCGAAGAGTCACAAAACGTGCCCCAAAGGGTTAGATGGGGTAAAAAAAACGGAGATGGACTCCGAGGGGATTCGGGGGGCTCCCGTTGGAGGTCAAAAGGGGGACGGACGGGGACGGGGAGGGAAAAAGCGCCAAGAAAACCAAACGAGACGTTCAGTTCGAAGTAGTGGAAAAGGGCCAGCGGGAACGATTAAAACAAGGAAAAACCCCGGGGGGACAGGAAGGGAGGTCTGGGAAGGTAGTTAACCCGGCAGAAAAAACAGATTAAAAAACCACATTTTGTAAAAATGCTCCGGAAGAACCGACAGCTTGAACTTATCGAGGGAAAGGGAAACGATTAGGGGGCAAATGGAGTGACTAAAAAAAATATCAAGTTTGGAAGAAACGGCAAGTTGTGTTCGGCGGGACCAGGTCGGGAACGATCTCGGGGACTCGGGAGGCGGCGGAAAGAATGGCGCGGGGAGGGGGAGGGACCGTATAAACGGGAGGTAGTATTGATTCTGAAAAAGCGCCAGTAACTGTTTTGGGGGAACGAGCAAGTTTGTGTGAGAAAGGGACGGAATTTGGGTGAACAGGACCCAAAGGAAACGCGTAAGGGACGAGAGAAAAAAAAAGGGACAACCCATGCAGACCTCCCCGGGATCGGGGAAACTTGGCGGGAGTGGCTGCCAAGGGTAACGGACGTCAGGAAAAGAAAAAAACATAGGAAAAGACAAGAATGGGAAACGAGGTCCATTGGACTTCGTTAGTGGCGTCCGTGGCGAACTGGGAAGGAAAAGGGGGATAAGGGGGCAGAAGGGAGGGGTTTCATCGCAAAGGAAGTGGGTTAAAAGCAAGAGGTGCTGAACGAGAAAGGAAGATGTCTTGAAATCGGACTTTGGGAAAAAAAAAAAAAGTGGAAAAAAAAACGAGAAGGAATGAACATCAGGTAAGGGGGCAGAAAGGTAAATTCCCCATATAGCATGGAAAAAGGTGTGGCAAAACAGAGAACGAAAATCGAAGGGAAAAAACCAACGGGGGGGGAGGAGGAAAAGAAGAGAAAAAATTCCCTGAAAGAGACGCCGCACAAAGCCACTCAGGGCGGGGAAAAGGGGAATTACAGTCGTACAATACGCAAAAATTCTTGAAAAAAAAAAAGAGAGGCTCCGGGGGAAAAAAAAAAAAAAAAAACCCCGGTTTTGGCAAGGAGAAGTCTTCCCGCGGAAAAAAGAATGTCGAAGCACGTGCGGAAAGGAGGATGAAAAAAAAGAAAATGAAAAGAAAAGAAAGTTCGCAAGGCAAAAAAGACGACGCCCTAAAAAAAAACTAACATGGACCGAGCCTCTTCTACAAGGGGCGGTCCCTAGACGAGGAACAGGTGCAAAAAAAAAAAAAGTATGGCAGGAAAAAAAGGGAACCTGCCGAAAGGGGGGGGCTTTGGGGGGGGGCGAGCTAGGGAAAAAAAAAACGGAGTCCATCGTCGCCGGGGAGACTTTCATCCTCGCCGGGGACGCCGTCGAAAAATCGGCAACAAAAGGTGGGAGAAGGTCAACCGGGTAGCGAAACCAAAAGGAAAAACAAGGGAACGTCAGACAATCCACAGACGCGCCACGCGACATCAACGGACTCGCCAACGACCGGAAGAAGCGCAAAACGAGAAAAAGAGGGGGAGAACCCTGGGGGGGAAAAAACTCCGGGATTATGGTAAAAGAGTTCAAAACAGAATTCCCCCTTAATCGAAGACCGAATCCGCCGCAGCCTTCCGGCTAGACCTAGGGCAAAGTACAAAAGGGGTTAATTTTAAAACTGCAGGGAGAACCTCGGATTCCCTAGAAAAAGGGGCAAAAGGGGCACCACAGGACCCATCCGATTTCCAGGGGACCAAGTCCCCTACGGTCCGGGGACCGACGTATCCATGGAGAAAAATTGGCCGCGGCAAAGGAAAAGACCCCTTCAAGGGAAGGGGAAAAAAGGCGGAGCCAAAAAACCGGAAAAAAAAGAGAAGACTCGCAAGGTCAAATTCCGCAAGGGAGTCGCCAAAAGGCCGCAAACGAAGAAAAAAAAAATCGATCTCTGGGCGAGGACGGCCGCCGAAAGAAAAAACCTCAACCTCAAAAAAAAAAAAAACCTAAGTTCCCCCGACCTTCGGCGCCGTGTCATCCTCGCCGCTCATGGCCCGCCGCGAGCAAAAAAAGCAAATGGCACAAGGAAAAGCAACATAAGAAAAATATAGAGGGGCTAAAAGAAGTAAAACATATCCTCCCAGGGCCCCAGGGAAATGAACATTCTCCCACGGGCGGGGGCGCGGGTCGGGCTTTGAAAGTTGGTCATGCCCGGTGGAAAAAAAAAAAAAGTTGGGAAAAGGAGTTTGCAAAGAGAAGTCTTCCACGAGGAGGAGAACAGGAGAGAAGAAGCAATGGGCAGCCGGACAAGGTCAGGAGAGAAAAAAGGCGGGGGGAAAAAAAAAAACGAAGGGGGAAAAGAAAAATAAGGAAAAAGGGAGAACTGAAAGCTGCCGCCGGGGTCTAAGCCCTGCAAGTGAGCAAAATCGCGCCGACAACTATCAAAAAGGTTCTACGACAAAGTTCGGAGCCAAGGGAAAGACAAGTACAAAAAAGCACACTTCCGCGCAAATTCCTCGTGGGAAGGGACCGGGACGGGGTGGAATAGCACAATAATGACGTTGTGAAACATAAGGGACATAGGAAAAAAAGGTGGGATACGGGGGAATCCAGAGGAACGCAGTAGCAATCGCAGCCACAAAAGAGAATAAGGGTGGTGAAAAAAAATCAGGGGGAAAAAACGAGAAAAGATCAAAAAAAAGGAGTCAAAAGGAAGTCATCCGACAAACGCAGTCTAATCAGAGAATTGGGCAGAAGAACAGCACCCAGAAAAAACGCCAGGAGAGCTAGGGAAACTTCCAGAAGGGAGCAGAGGGGACGGCGAACCGAGGGGCACCTTTCATTGCGATCTCGCCCCGGCCGCCACCAAAAAAAAGAAGCTGGCCAGATAAAAAAAGGAGAACCGCCCAAAAACGAAGACAACAAAAATAAAATCCTCACGAAGAATTAGGGTCCGACCGCCCCGCCGGCCGGCCCCGATCGGAGGGAAGGAACAGTGAGGGAAAATGGGAGGCTGCCAAAAGTGAGACCCGATCAAAAGGTTGGCAAAGGAC
>Ga0179593_1383633_pt1 | contig 26368 bp, 24 predicted proteins | sample CZODoug2_1_08_16_FD_185931 | JGI IMG/M metagenome (GOLD analysis project Ga0179593, IMG submission 185931) | Vadose zone soil fungal communities from Angelo Coast Range Reserve, California, USA - CZODoug2_1_08_16fungal (PacBio error correction) | ecosystem: Environmental > Terrestrial > Soil >...
GCCGTGGCGGAAAAAAGCCTTGGTCCCCAGATCAGGTCGGGCGTAAGGGAAGCGCACACGCGGGAAAGAAGTCTAGAATCCCAACCAGGATCAAGCTGGAAAAGGAAGGTGAAAACGCAGGAACGTCACCTGATGAGTGGAAAACAAAAAAAAGGGATCGTGTATCAAACCGTGCTTTGGAGAGGCTAAAGGGGACCAATTTGGATCAGGAGCGTGAATTGAGGGAGAAAAAAAAAATGAATACACTCTGCGAAAAGGCCACTAATTGCCCGTAAAGCGGAGGAGAAACCACCTTAGCGCGGCTGTGAATTTTTGCACGGGGGACTCATTTGGGTGAGAGAAGACAATCATATCTCTGAAAAACAAAGGGGACACACCTGCTCCGCTGTTCAACCTCAACCTTGGGAAACGACGAAACACGATGGCGTTAGTTTTTAGAGACGGGAGAGGAAGCTCAAGGAGACGGAGGATCCCGCAACGCTTTGTAGACAATATGAACAACGGCTCCGAAAGGGTGAAGCGACGATCACCCACCAGGCAAGAACTGGTGAAAGGGAAAAATTGAAAAGAAGAGAAGAAAGACTACCGGGAAACCGTCTAACAGACACCTTCAGCCAGAGGAAAAGAATCGGAAACCGTTGTAGGGAAATAACATCCACAGGGGAATCACCCCCACCCCCCCCCACCCCACGGGGGGGAAGCCAGGGCGAATGATACGTCCAGACAAAAACGGAAGGCCAAAGGCGGTTCTGTGCATAAAAAGGAAGGAGAGGCATCATCCGAACCCAAAATACAAGCTTCAACTTAGGGAACGGGCGTCGTGCAATCTAGGGGAGCACGTACTACCGAAATTGGGGGGGTGCGAATCAAAGGGAAAGCAGAACGAAGTCCTAATCTCACGTAAAAAGTGAAATCCGTTGGGGAGAGTTTGTCGAAGAGAAGGAGGCCGATATTGCTCGGAGGAGGGCTCAGGGATGTAGACGTTGAGGTAGCAAGGCAGGGTCTATCTTTCGAAACTGTAGCCTCAGGCCAACCACAACAGAAAAAAAACGCAAACGTCCTTGTATTTGTCAAGCCTGGCTGACAACGACGATCCGGACGGGGTGGAGGACCGGGGAAAGGGAAAGAACGTAATTACAGGAGGGGTAAAATACCTCCTAAAAAAAAAAGGAAAGGGCCGGGAAATGGGAAAAGTCGGAGCTTTTGCCCTGTGGAAGCGACACCTCCGCTTAGGGGATGTCAGTTCTGTACTAAACCGAAGCCCAAAGGAATACAACGGCTGTTCGTCTAAGGGGAGTGGAGGACGAGAGCCAACAGCCGGAAAAGAAGATCAAATTGTGAAAAGGGAAGGGTTTGAGAGGCGAAAGAAATGGAGTGCCAAGGATAAAGTTCTTGGAGCTCACTAAGGGGTCCAATCAACACGTATGGGGGGGAGGGGGGGGGGCCACTCTGCTGGGATCGCAAAAAACTCTGGACAAGGTTTTACCAAAAAGATAAGACCACGGGGAGTGGGGGGAGGGGACATCCATAGAAAAAAAAGCGCGACGGGAAGAAAGCGAGGTGGCGAGGGATCAAAGTATAGGAACGTAGGCAAATGTGACACTTGCACAAGATAAAAGGTGAAAAAAAAGGGAGAGAGAAAGGGATATGATCAAACACGAAAAGCACCAGGGTCAGCGAACTACAACCTGTCCGGGAATTGAGGACGCGGGCGAATGGGGGGGGGGAATTCAGGGAAGGGGGGGACAGTTTTGATAACTAGGAGGTGAAAGATCAGAAATGTTGGGGGGGTGAAGATACGGGAACTCGGTAAAAACATGGGAGCAGCGAAGTTTGAGTTTGCCAGACCATCTACCTAGAAAGTTAACCTACCCTTACGGGAGACTCCCTTATCTCGTCCAGACCAAAAAGAAGCAGCTCCCAAGCTTAGAAGGTTTAAATGCATCTCCAATCATGATTTATTGTGACCGTATCACGCCACCCGCACCAACCGGGGGTATACAATAAAAAGGTAAAACACGCAGTCCGAAGGGGGGATCCAGTCAATCTGCTACGCAAAAAAAAAAAAAGGTAAAGAGTCGTGACGTGTTGCGTATGTCCTGGGATTAGTAAACGAAGGGAAAAATGGGCACAGAGGGGCTGAGCGGGGCTGCAAGCCGACTCAAGAGACAAAAACGCGAAGCGTGTGGGTCCGATCATCAACCCTTATAAAATTGGGGACCGGGAACCCTTTTCGTAAAGACCCGAAGCGAGGGGAGATTGGGGTCAACCAGTATCTCTCTTTTTTTTTATCACCCCCAAAAAGAACGCGCTTAGAAGACAGAGAGAGCCCTACGTTGTTTATAGGGGGGGAGAGGTCACAGTAGCGATGGAGAGTCACATTATCACCAGATATGAGAGATTAAAAACAAGGTGAAATCGAACTGGACAAGATCAAAAGACGTTTCCCACATGGCAATAGACGGAAGGGGAGAGGGGTACCGGGAAACTGCAAAGTTTGGGTAGCATATACAAGGGTAATCGAGCAAAAAAGAGACGGCATATCCGGACGCGGGTGCAAACGCTGCAAGAGGGGGGTGGCGGGGCGTTATTCTAAGAGGAAACACGAAACCCAGGAAGTGAAAACTCGTGGGGCGGCGTACTGCAGTCACCGGAGGTTTGGAGGGGGGGGGGGGAAATAAAGGATTACAAAGAGTATGAATCAAGAGCGGTCTCGCTTGAGGGTGGCAAATGATTTGAGGGGGGCTTAGTCACCGTAAATCTCAGAAGCGCCTCTCGGAGAATCGTAACGAGGGAGTCGAAACAGTCATCAAAAGACTCGCGACCAAAAGGGGGACTTTTCGGGAAACCTTCTCGCGGCTACAGAACCGAGAAGAAACGAGATGGATGAAGGGTAAAAATCTTGACGGCTCCTATGGGGGAGAACAACGTAAATAACTAGTCTTTTATCGGACTCACCCATGAGTCCAAATTCAACAATACACGGGAAAAATGAGAGATCGTTTCCGTGTCTAATTGGCCGAAACCAGAAATCGAGAAAAAGAAAAACTTCTGGCAGAGACGATGGGACAAAGTGCAAGCGGGGAGAACGAAAAGCGGGAAGACAAGTAAGAGGGGGGGGACTTAGATCACAAAAGGTTCAGAAAAGTCGAAAGACTAGCCAGGGGCATGTACCTAGGAAAAAAGCGGTCAAGCAGGAAAAATTTGATAAAAAGAAACTAAAGATCTTCTACAATTCAAATGCGGGGAGAAACGTAAAAGAGGGAAAGTGCATATCTCAGAAAAACGGAAACGCGTGTAAAAGGTGGCTCAGACATGATCAAGATAGGTTGAACAGGGGGGGGACCGGGGTATATGTTAACGCACGGAACAATGGGTTGGAATTTCGGGGCGGGCAAACACCTCTCAATTCCTACAGTGAGGGGAAGACTTGTTGGGGCGAGCTATTTCGATTGTATATGGAATAAAAGAGGAACGGTAAGCAGAAAATGTCCCGAGTGAGTCCGATCGAGGAAAAAAAGGCATAGCAAATGAAGGGGAATGAATGAAAGGTGGGATGAGGAAAGATTTGAGATGAACTATTATGTCGGAGGTGCGTGGGGCGATAGCCACCTGGGGGGGAATTCAACTGGGGGGGGGGATATAATAGGGGTTGTCTTGCACCAAGCCCGGGAAACACAAAGATTCAGTGAATAGTGGGAAGATGGCTCATGGGTTGAGTGGGTCGGGGGGGAAATCTCAGAGACGGGGCTAGGCCCAAGGAAGGGAAGCTAAGAAAAAAACCCGCCCAACAGAAAGGAAAACTCGGATGAGAAGAGCCACTAGACGGCCCAGGAAACCTAAAAAAACAGACCAGATACGATCACTAGACCAAAAATCGAGCCATGGATTCAAAAAGTTGGAAAGGGAGAAAGGGGAAAGGAAACGAGAAGAATCTAAAAAAAAAAAAAAAAGGAGGCAGGAAGGGGGAAGGAAGCATTCTTAGCTCCAGCAAATGTCATGACTTACGTGTTGGGAAGCAATGGGGCCGAGATTTGTGGGGGTGTGTGGCGGTCTCAGGGAGGAGAAGCGGAGGTGACCAGAGAAGGCCAACCTAGTCTGCCTTGGGAAGGCCCGGAGGTTCGCATGGGAGGATGGGGAGATGGGCGACGGGGTTTGGTGGAAGAGACGGGTCCAAAACAAAAATAAGACAACCGTAGGGAGAAAGCACAAAAAAGCCCGACTCGACCACGGACCAGGACACGTTGTGGACCTTTGCAAAAGGAAGAGGTGTACAGGTCCGACTAGGAGAAGCCGCAACGCATCAACGAGAAAAAAAAAAACAAGTGCTAAAAAAGCCAGACCTCCTAGTCCATCGCCATAAAACACAAACCGAGTTGAAGGATAAAACAAGGCACAAACAGGGTAAGCATGTCAAAAAAAAGTGAAGTCAGGCCCAACGGAAAGACTGACAGCGGGCTCGGAGCAATACCGTTAAAATATATACACATGTGAAGGAACGAAGACTGGAACAAAACCGCTCAATAGGCCAAAGAAAAGTTGCCGATAAACCGGGGTGAAGAGGAACAGCGCGTGGGAAACCTGGACTAGCAAACAAGGGCAAAAGGGTGTCGTGCGTCAAAAAAGGAGGGGGAACCGGGGGGACAAAAGCCCGCTGGTCCATGTAAAAGTCAAAAAAGGGGCAACGTTGAGTGAAAAGTATGCGGCACAATCGCAAAAAAAGAACTATGTTAGAAAGATTGAAACCAGACAAGGACAATCAGGCAATAGCAAAAAGAAAAAGGGGGGTGTGTCGTCGCGGCTAAAAACCCGGCAAAAAAAAAACTACGACCGGTGTTCGAGAACTTCTGGATCTAAAGCCGGGGCGGAAACTCAGCAGGGTCGGGAAGGGATCCCCGCGATTGGACATCAGTGGCACAAATCGAGTAGGGCAGGGTCGGGGCGGGGTTCGCCACTTTCTGACAGATGAAGCTAGTCGAGGAAGGTGGGGGAAAGGGTTAAGTGGGGTGTTGTGGTGTGGGGTGTTTCTGTATTGGGATGGGGACAAAGTGAAAGGGACATCAAAGCAGTGAGGGGTAACACATAAAACCCATAAGCAGAATGAAACACGGCAAAATAAACCACGAAACACGACAGCAAACATCCAACAATCACACTGGCAAACCCGCATAAAACAACAGAGCGATAAACAAACTCCATAAATGGAAGCCACACGCGCCTGTGGATTAGCGTTAGAATCTCGTAAGAGGGAGAAAGACGAAGATTACAGGAAGGGAATGAAAAAGCGCCAGAATCGCAAGAAAGGATAGGATTGGGCAGGAACTGCTAGTGTCATCCAGCTAGAAACAAAACAAAGCACGGAAAGGTCAAGTAGCACCAGAAGATCAGGGGGGGCGGGGGGACCGAGACTGGTTTGCCTAACGAACTTCACATGACGGACTAGCAAGGGGCACCGAGAACTGAGAATCGACCGGTATGGAAAAAAAAAAAGGAGATGATGCATCGCGCTGCGTAGTGAGGGAAAAAGGAAACCGGAGTCAAATGGAGACAAGGGAGGGGAAAACTAACCGGTGGGGTGCCTAGGAAAGTGAGAGCCTAACCTTGGTGTCATCACAGCGCAACTCGGCAAAGAGTCGAACAGACGAGAACCGGGGGGGGTCCCGAGCCATACCTTACCTTCCCCCCGGCATACGAAGAAGGGAAAAACCACAAAGCGGGTCGTCTATTGGAAAAAATCACCCACCGGAATGGCAGGGGAGCCAGTGGAAACGCTCCGCTGTGGGATCACGCAACAAACCGGGGGGGTTGTCAAGATCCGTAGGGGGTCCAGGAATAAACTAAGCTTCCAGGGTGGGTCAGAGAGGTCGTCACCGCCAAAAAGAGCGTAACGGGAGGCGAATTTGGGGGGAAGCAAAGAATCAGAGCGGCTCTGAGAACCACACGTCACGGGATCAAATGGGGCGCTTAACCTATCCAGGGAAAGCACGACGGGGAGGAAAGTCGGAGGAGGCAAGGTCAAAGCTCCTTGGGAAGAAGAGGGTAAGGGGGAGGATCGGGAAGAACAGCGAAGAGGGCCAGGCAAGAGAAAGGGCAGTGCGGTTGAAAAAGTGCACAAAAAAAAAAAAAAAAATGCTGTGCGGGGAATACCTCGTTAGAGGGGGGTGCGAGGCACAGGGAGGGGGGTATGGTCATTGCCCAGATCAGGAAAAGTCTCTACTGGCCAGGGGACTTCCGTTCACAATAGCTTTGGGCAAAAAGAAAGGCACCATGAAGGAGAAAACCACAAGACGTGGCGAAAATGCTCGTGAAAAGGAAATTCAGGCCCGGCCCGTAAAAGGCGTTTAATGTTGGGAGGTGGCGGGCGGGCCGGAGGAGGGGGGAAGTTAATCATGGTTAATAAAAACCTGTTGTAAAACAATTGTAGCTCAGGTCGCCCAACTGCCAAATGCTCTACCGGGAATGCTGAGGAACGATGGGACTAGGGTTCCGGAAGAAAGTGGAGAGAATGGGGAACGAACTGTGAGGGTGACACCTCCAACCCGCAAAACAGGTTTGTGAGGCGTAAAGAGTGGGAAAAACCCTGGCACGAAAAAATTGCGAGGACCTCAGCGTCAACAAACGACAAACAGTGGACTTGAGGAGAAATTTAGTGCAGCGATGAAAAGGTTACGACACTGAAGAAGGGAAAAGGACGAACTGAGTCAGCCCGCGCGGCCAGGGGAAAAGAGAGGCATTTGTCCGTGTACGCAAAGGGTGGGCTCTGGAAGAACATAAAAAACGAGGGGTGAATTTGGCGTCGAGAAAAGGGCGGCACGAGTCGAAATAAAAGGGGCTGGCGGACAAGTTCCCTGGGCCAAAGTAGGGGGGGGTGGGGGGGGGGAGGGGTCAGCGGGGGGGGGGGGGGGGGGGGGGGGGGGGGGGGGGGGGGGGGGGGGGGGGGGGGGGGGGGGGGGGGGGGGGGGGGGGGGGGGGGGGTTGGTTTGGGGTTGGGGTTGTTTGGGGGGGTGGGGGGGGGGTGTGTGGTGTCACAAAACTTCAAAATCTGACTTACAGGCTGTCTCTCACGGAAATCTCTCTGTTAGAAAGCCTCCCAATTTCACTAAGGGAGGTCAGGAACTGACATGTAAAACTGACCAAGCGAAAGGGCGTCTGTCGTGACTGTATAGCCAAACACAGGACGAAAAAGGCTTTGGTGTATGAATGACAGAAAACTTGCACAAGTCAAAACATATCATCGTCCTGCCACTAACTGGGATGAAAGAGAGACATAAATGAAGAAGAGCACATTGGTAAAAAGCGAGCGTCCAACTCACGGAAACTCATAAATCGGGGGGCAAAAATGGCGGAGGGAACTTAGGATCGGCAGGGGAGGGAATGGGCGTCAACAAAAGCGGAGAGAAACCGGGAAGGACACGAACTGGCGAAGTTGAACGCCGATTTGTCTCCACTCGTGAAAGGGCGCGATGCTAAGATCGGAGGGGACTGAAGCGAGCTTCTGGTAGCTCGAAGGGCAAAAGGGACTGAAGGGAGAAGTTGGGGAAGCGTTGCAACCAACGAGGCAAGAGGGAGGAATCCAGAACAAAGCGTACTTGTTAAAACCAAACAAACGCTAGGAAGGGGGGCCAGGAGACGAAAGGAAGCAAAATTAAGGGAGGGGGAAGAGGCTAGAACCTCGGCGGAAGAGCGAAACATCGGAAAGGCAAAAAGAAGGTGGGGCGGATCCTCGGGAGCCGGGGATGATCGAACATGGAACCACCACACCGAAAAGGGAACGAAAGAGGGGTCGTCTCGAGAGGTTGGGGGAAAAGGTTTAGTCCTCGACGACAATTGGGCTATGACTAGGAGTAGTCGTAGGGGGGGCAAACAAGGAGGAACCCACAAAAAACATCGGTCACCAGTGGATTAGTGCGACACGGGGTTTCGCCTCAAGGGGGTGAAGGAGGAAAGCTGTAACTCGACTGGCTGAGAAAACTGCAGAATTTAAAGAGCTTGTAGTCCATGGAAGACCGCAAAGCAAAGAAGAAGCTATCACAGTCACTTGGTGGAGGGGGGGGGTAGACTGCAAGGCGGTGAAGTGCAAGGCGGTCTCTGGAACCGCGTGATTGAGGAGGGCATTTCGGTTCATCAAGGGGAGGAAGGCGAGAATTCGAAACGCAAAGACGAGCACTGACGGCGTTCAACAAAACTTGTGGGGGCCAAAAAGTGGGAGGGCGTATGGGGGGGGGGGGGGGGAGGGGGGGGGGTGGTCGGACGGTAGCGAAAGAGAGGATAACGAAAGGGGAAAGTACTCATTGGAGGACCTCCTAGGAAAATGAGGGAAGTCGGGTAACACAAAGAAAGTGGAGAAGAAAAAGGAATCTCGCGCCGGAAGGGAATAAAACGAGGGGGCACTATTCCGAAAAGGAAGGCCGAAAAAAAACGGTAGCCTTTCCATACGATCTTGGAGGTGGAACGCACACGCGAATGGAACTCAGAATACATCGTCTCGAAGCAGGTCGGGGGAGAAAAAGGAAGGACAAAACTGCTGCGAAGTGCACGTTTTAGAACGATAGTCGACCAACCCCGCTACGCAGGAAAATTAAAGGAGGGGTAAGGGGTGGTTCTCAGGGGGGGGGACAGTAATGTGGAGGCGAATCAGATAAACTCCCAATGACACATGGAGAGATGAAGGAAAAAAGACCTCCTGGGAAACAGAAAAAAAAAGGTATTGGGGAAGTAACGTGCTCTATCATAAAAAATGGGTTAAACCGCCACAACAGGCTGTTGAGAAGGGGGGAATGGCACAAGAAGATTGCGCTCTTAATCCCGACCTTTAGACCTGAAAGGGGAAATTAGTGCAGGGGAAAGAATATCTAGGAACAGATCCATCCAGCAGAGGAAAACGTACTCAAGGGCCAAAAGAAGGTACAGTCAGTAGGGGGGGAACTCTTCAAGAGGGGGTTTCGCAAGAAAAAAAAAAAAAATGAAATCAAGTAAAACCAAACTGGTCAAACTTCAGACGTACTAACAAGGTGAACGAACTGACCAAAGAACCTCGTGTCTGAAAGGCCAATCATTATAGTTCGAAGCCGATAAAGACAGATGAGGGCGCAAAGAAACGCTTTCTAAAGCTGACATCTAGCCGCCAGTGAACTAAAAGGGTGGGTGTAAAATCAGAAACGTAAAACTAGAGAGGAGTCTGGGGAAAAAAAACAAAAGAACGAATGCCGTTGTTTCTTTCAAATAGAGGGAGAAAGCTCAAGAGAAAAGGTGATCGGAGGAGATGCCGCCAAGATGGGTAATGAAAAAAACTTCGTAGAGCCGAGGGATATAGTTTGCGTGCAACGTGACCTGAAAAAACGGGGGACTCAGACGTGTCCTTGTATGTGGGAACAGAGACGTAAAAAACGACAATGAAATGGAAGCATGTCGTCGGGAGAGGGTAGGGGCGGGCAGGGCCAAACTATTGGTCAATAAAAATTAACAAAGAAGCGGGAGCGGCAGCAATTTCATAAAGGGTGAATTACGTAGACGTTAGGAAAGAACTACTAAAAAGAGAAACCGATAGGGCACCGCATCTGAGACTAAATGAAGAAATGCTACGAAGGACCACCGGATACCGCTCGTAGCTTCTATGGAGGTTTGTATGAATCAAAGGCAAAGACAGCGGGAAAATCAAGCCGACGAAGGGGACATAATGAGGAGACCTGTGGGGTGAGGGAGGACGAGTACCGACGATGACTTGAGGCAGAGGAAGGAAGTCGGACGGCGTTATGGCTAGAAGTGTAAAAATCCGGTGCAAACTTGGGTGTGACTCCAATCGGGAGAGGGAAGGGCTTCCGGACTGAGGAGGGAACCACCAGGGGTCTTCCACTTTCCAAAACAAGGGCACGACCAAAACTCAAGGATAGTGAAGGACCGACCAGACGGAGTCAAACGCGAGCAGCGAAGGCTATACTCAGGACAGCATGTGAAAACAAGCGAGCACCAGCTAGAAAGGCTGTGCCAATTTGAGGAAAAACAGCGAATGTGTCAAAATGAGAGAATGGCTGAACAAAAAGGAGATCAGTCCGATTTGCAGGGGGAACGAAATACGAACGACCCATGAAACATTCTAGATCAGCGCAGGCGAGAGGGGGCGGAATTTGGATTTGTCAGATAGGCATGGAATGGGGGGTTCGGCGCTTGGGAAGAAAAGGTGCTGGGGAATCGATGAAATGAACTCACACGGGGGAAGAAAGTCCCAGCGAATTAAGGGGTGGGAACGGAACGCACATAGGGGCAAGGATTGTAAACTTCGGCTCCGGAGGGGGAGAAGGGCCCAGACCAATAGCTAACCAATGTGAAGGAGGGTGCCGATTAGGCTCAAATAGTTTGCAGGAGGAACACCGCGACAGAGGGGGGGACAGCAACAGCGGGGGCAAAAAATCCGAACTGGAATAACCAGAGGAGCAGAAGCTGAAGGAGGAGGGAAGAACCATTGAAAATCGTAGTGGGGGACTGATAAGACCGATAAGGAACTAACCAAAATGGCAAGAATATTGTCGGATTCTCAGAAGAACAGAAAAGAGAAAGGCGTGGGGAAGACGTTTCAGAACAAATGGATTGGGAAAAGAGGAAAACTCAATCGAGGAGCAGGTGTCAACCGGGGGACTTCACAGGGTGAGGGCCAAAAAGAAAAGCGACAGTCCAGTGGCGTTGGGAAAAACACTTAAATATGCAAGACGGGGGTGGATAGGTGAAATGGACAGGCGAAGGGGCTTTAGTGCGGCAAAGGAAGCACTCACGATCTCTGTAATAGATGAACCCAAACGGGTGAGCGCGCGAACGGGGACCGAGCACAAGAACGGGTGCCATGAGAAAAGGGATACGAGAAGAACGGGACCTGAACGGGAGAGGTGGGGTGGATAGCAAGAGAATGCGGGGGGTCTCACAAGAGGTGACGGGTATCAGGTGCCCAAAAGCGAAAGGGAACTGGACGGTCGACGTCTAAGAACAAGACTATGAGAACAAACGAACAAATGAAAGCGACCTGTGGTCGCTGTGTGCTGCTGTACCAGGAGCCTGGGGGAAACTTCAAAAGAGGGCAGTGGGTGGGGGTTGTTGTGGGGTAGAGAAGACGAGAAAAAGAGGTCAGGGGTAATCACGCTTCTGCAGGGGCGGGGCATGGGGAGGGGAGGGGTGAAGCGGCGGGAGAGGGGCGAAGAGGAAGATAGGAGCAGAAAGAGGGAGTGTCTCTGCCGCTCATTCGAGAAAAAAAAAAGGGAGCGAACCTTCTGACGACGATAGGAAAAGAACCACACCTTTCAAGAAGAGGATGGTGTGGGGAAGTATCTTGCAGGGGAAGCTATTGCAGGTAGAAAAAAGGACAAGCGGGGTTCGTCACGGGAAGGAACAACCCCAGGAGTCAAATACGGCAAACAGAAATCATAAGAGTCTTTCTATCATGGTGCTCGGTCGTCGCGGGGCGCAAGAAGCAAATACGGCAAATCGGAAAAGTCAAAGGAAAAATGATGCCCGCAGCTTCGGGCATAAAGGATCGGAACACGAGGCGGGGAAAAGTAACCACAAAACGAAAGCACGAAACGCCAGAAGTGACCGAGTCACAACACAACTCTCGCGGAGGATGCAGAGGAGGGTGTTGGATGGGGACTCTGAAATCATGGGGAAAACCAAAGTTACTGCTGGGGAGAGGGGTGGCATTAGGGATCGCAAGGGTGAACGAGGTTTTCTTCTCACGGATATACAACAAAAAAAGTGCTTTGGGGGACAAGGGCCCTATTTGAAACAGCAAACTCACATGGTGGGTGGAATTGACGGGGGTAAAAAAAAAAAAAAAAAAGCAGGTCACTTGGTGCAACACGGGGGTTAGAATATTGGGGGGGAGGGATATGGAGTTTGGGTCAGCTTAAGATATGAGGGGACTATTTGGACCGGGGAACAGAACATTCCCGGAAGGTAAAGATTGGAAGTACTAGTGCAGCAACCGAATCAAGGAACTGACTGCGACTGGGGGATTAGGAACGAGTTTGGGAATGACGATTCGCTAGTAGTTAACACTGGAACGAGGCTGTGGGGGGTCATCGCTTCTGCGAGGTGTAGAAGGCGCAGAGAGTCCCGGGACCCAGCAAGATAAGAAAGTGGACCCTAAAAAAAGTAGAGGGTGGACAGAAAAACAACGGGTATAGGCCTCATACTAAGGACATGAAGCAACAAACACTACAAGCCACGGGGAAAAAAGAGCCAAAAAAATACTTGGCATAACGCGAAAAGAAGGGGCCTTCCAAGAATGGGAACAGAAATTCGACGGAACAAGGATGAAAAACACATCCTATTAAAAACCCCAAGGGGAGGGTCAAACAAAGGACAAAAGGACGGGGAATCACGGAACAAGAAATGAGAGGACAAAAACGGAGGGAGAAAGAGAGAGATTCGTTCGCGGACATCACCTTAAGGAGGTAAAGGGGGGGAAGCAAATTGGGAAACTGATGTGGGGGGGGTGGTGGACAAGTTGCTCTGAAAGCAAGGATTTTCCATCGGCTCCGACTAGTCCTGTGGCGAGGGGGAGGAAAAGGGGGTTCGCTTTCATGGGGGGTGAAACGCGGCTGTTTGGGCCTTGACATGCACTTCGGACGCGAGCAGTACCAGGATGATGCTCAGCGATACACGCAAAAAAAGCCCAAGGACCTGCACTTAATAGGGTTGGAAGGGGGAAGAGTAGCAAACAGAATCATGAAACGAGGACAAAACGAAGCAGACCATTGGCTACACGCACAAGCAGAAATCTCATATCCAACTCGTGAAAAAGAAAAAGTTTCCTTCAACAGTGGTGAAATGGAGAAATTCGAAGGGAAAAACGCGGCTTCACGAGAAATCCGGCATTTGGTCAGACAGGGGAAGTGATTAAAGAAAGTCCCAGGTACTAATAACGGGTCCACAAAACTAAATTTCCAGAATACCGGAGCAGGAAACCAACATCTGCAGGTTTGACGACCGAGGCAAACAACATTGGAACGTGCGGGAGGGCGAATCTCTCCCAGTGTTAAGAATTCTGGTTTGAAGGAGAGGGGGGCACAAACGCGGAAATCAAAAGCCGGTGAAAAAACACCGGGAAGTCACAGTCGAAAGAAATGTCAAACTTGTGACAGAAAGGAACAAGACCAAGAAAGGAAGCAGCATCACCACGCGCGCCTTTTGCCGGCGGCAACTGAAGACAAAGGGGGGCGAGGGGGCGGTAGGAGAATCTTACGGGAAGAAGGCCAGAGGAATCGCGGTGCGAGAGTGATCCGAAAGAGGGGCATTTCACAAGGGGGTTGGAAGCACGGGTGGCGGGGAACTTGAAGATGTAAACGCGTATATAGATGGGGGAATGGAGGGGAAGGGGGGAGACAAAGTGGAAGAAAAACAAGTAAGGTATGGCTACCATCAGCAAGAGAGGGAATACCTGCATACCTCGCGGGGGGACAGGCTGGTGAAGGGGGCGTCTACTGAGGAAAAGGAAGGACGCGCAAGGGGGGGAACAGCGACGTTCTTACTCGAGGAGAAAAAAGAAAAGGACTAAGTGTCGACAAAAGTAAAGCAGGCCAAAATCATCCAAAAGAAGCAGAGAAAGCTAGATTGGGGAGGGGAAAGGGGGGTCAGAAAATCTAGCAAACAAAAAAGGCACGTGAAAACGACCGGAAAACGATCATGGGTTGATGGGCGCAGAGACTTGGGGAAACGAACACTCAACTCATCTGCTGAAAAAGGGGAAAAAGCGTCCGAAGGGCGAGAGGGGGACGCGACCCCTCCGAAAAAAAGGGGGGGGAGTGGCAGTTTTAACACACACGAGAACAAGTGATATGCAAAACGTGGATGGGAAAATTGCGGTAAAACGAAACGCGCGCAGAAAATGTTTTGGGTCTCTGGTAAAGAGATCGCGGCGGCTCATGGCAAGCATCAGAGGAGGAGGGGTAAAGGGGGACCAAACAAACTAACAAACAAAAAAGAGTCCCACGCCCCACGGCTGAGATACACTCTTGGACGCGGACCCGAGAGGCAGAATAAACCGGGTAAACAGAAACCCAGCAGGGGGAGAAGTTGATGACACAGGAAAACGAGGTAAAAACTGTGACGGAGCCTGGGGCCCATCTCCGACTATTGGGAACTGTAGGAGCGCGGCAAACTCTGACAAAGGGTGTCTCGAGACGAGGCAGAACAAATCCGCCAAAACTGTGCCATTGAAGGCGCAAAAAAGCGCGGTCGAAACACGTCCGAGAAAGAAAAGTGTTGCTTGGGAAAGATCCAGTATCAAGTTAGCTAGTGCGGAACGGGAAAGTAAATCAAGCCGGAAAGCCTTTATCCCCGGAGTTGGGTGAAAGGGTATGTCGGGCCAAAATACACAAAAGGTTTGATGCCAGAAAGAGGAAAAAAGCAGCAAAATAGGTGGGGAGGGTCTGAAGGGGCGATTAAGGGGAGTCATACTGTACGGCCTGGAGAGGTGGGGGACGTGAAGGGGGGAACACTCATAGCTCCTTCAACTGGCTGGTAATGCCGGAGTTAAACCATGGAGGGGAGAGCCTGACACAGCCACGACAAACAAAAGTGTCCGGCCGACGTCTACTCTCAAAAGGCCCCCGATGACGCGTCCTACTCGGTAAGAGTGAGCGATTACTGAAGCAGTGAGACATAGACGGAGCTCCCTTGGTGGCACATTAAATCAGGGGGGAAAAAGCAGAAAGGAAATAGATGAGACCACGTCAAAGAGTGGGAAAAAAGACGGTCTAGGGGGGGATAATATGGAGGGACAACAAAAGACGAGAACCGTGGGCTGAGAAGAGTGAAGAAACCTGGGCAACATCGGAGCACTCAGGGAGAGTGGACAACCACGCCAAAAAGTTTTAGGAAGGCTTAGGAAGTGGGCGGAGCAACGCAGTGTACGAAACTCGGGAAGCGAAGACAGGTGAATCTCGAATCTGACACCATTCGAACCAATGGCCAGGCTGAGGAAGGTCGTGTACCAGCTGCGAGACAATCCATAGCAAAAAAGAACAGGGGAGAAGGTGGAGAGGAAGGCATCGTCTCTTCACGTCGAAATACAGAATAGGGAGGTGGGGAGGTTTGTGGGTGAAACATAAAGAAAGATAATGACGGACAAAAAGTCTAAGCTACTAACAAATAGTAGGTTTACAAGGGGGAAGGAAAACTTCCAAGTTGGGCGAAAGGAAAGAATCTACATTGAGCTCGGAAAGACGGAGTTGTAAGAAACACCAAAAACAGAAAGAAGAGGAGGAAAAGGTTTTCTTCAGGCGGGGACTAAGGCACGCAAAGAACCCTCGGCCCGAGATAAGAAGTTAAATACAAGGGGAAAAGAATCAAGGAACGACGAGTCACTGATTAATCGCGCTTTCCTGACAAAGCAAGTGGGAAACCACGGGAGGGAGTGACAGATGACTTCGTCTGCGGAACGCTGACTGTTCTTAAAAAGTCGCACCAGTCTGGGAAAACAGTGGAACGCAGAAGACGAAAGCACCAGCATAAGTTTACGAAGGAACATTTGACAAAAGTAGTGTATGACTGAGGACGAAACTATCAAGGGAGATGGTCTAGAAGAACGTTTCGGGAATGTGAGAGAGAGGCGAGACAGATTGCGGCTAAAGATTAAACTGTGGTGAGGCAGGACAAGAGGACTTATCGTGCAGGAGGGCGTGCCTTGTACTGCATTGAGAGGGGGATCGAGGGGGGGAAGAAAGCGAGACTCTAGAACTGCAGAAACCCAGAAGGAGGAAAAAAATCTGCAGGTGATCGGGGCGGAAAAACGGTCGGGAGGAGCAAGCGGACAAGAATCTGTCCCCCCTCGGTAAAACACAATCAACCAAATGGAGGGGTAGCCGAGGAGATTAAAAAAGGGATCGATCAAAAAGCTTAGAAAATAGCGGGGAGCGGAAAATGATTTGGAAGGGGCGATTGTTGGGGGCATGGGAGGATGGTTCACTTGGAAAAGTCTGGCGTACGAAAAATAAAAAAAGCAAAGCACGCCACCAGAGTCCAGAATTCAGGGACAGTGTCGACGTAGAGTCTTAAGCAAAAAAATCTTAAACCAAGGAACGGTATCAAAAAGCGGTCTCGCGATCGAAAGCGACGTATTGCCCATAAGTGTAGTAAAACTGTAGAAGGATGAAAAACAGACGGAGGTCCTAAGCGCATCAGGTAGTCGTTACAAAGGAAAAGCTGGGACATGTGGGCAAAAAAGTAGGAAAAAGGGTTCGAGGAGGCGTTTCTTCAGAGGAGGGGCGGCGTAGAGACGACCTACAGGGAGACCATCTCATCCTGGGTGCGTGGAAAATAGACTACACAAGGAGGGAAGGCCCAGGGGCGACTATCAAAAAAATAAACCACAAAGAAAGGAGGAGTCTGGGGGGAACGAGAGATATCATCTCCGGGGCACCATCCTGGAACCCTAGGCATCGGGACAGGCGAGTAAGGGATAAAACGAACGAAGAACCGAAAGCCGGGAACGAACATCTAAGTAATCCCGGGAAAAAGCACTGAACGGGCAGAGGCGCTGAAAAAAAACCTGTCGCGGTTGGTCCGAAAGGGGTGAGCTGCGGGATCGGCGAAAGTGAAAAAGTATCTGGAAATCTTCGTGGAGGCCGGGAAGCAACTAGAAGGGCCCCAAAAATACAAAGATAGGGCGAAACACCGGAAAAAAAAAGCTGGACCGCTGGGTGGAGAGGGTCCCTCAGGGGGAGCAAAAAGCAGAGCAAGACAAAAGGGCACAAGGTTCAACAAAACCACAAAACGACACGATTAAGGAAATTCGCGGACCTGGTGAGCAGGAATAAAGAGGAGACGGAGGATCAAGCCCAAAAAGCTTTGTTCGGGAAAGGAACAGCAGATGGGACGGCTTCCGGACCGGTGAAGCCAAGTCACCACGAGTCCTGGGGTCTGGTCGGGGGGGAAAAAGATCAGAAAAGCGCCGTAGAAAACCCGGGCGGGAGAAAAATGCAGCGAGCCGGGGGCTCAGAAGAAAAATACGGGAAGCTGGTGGCGCAACATCAAAAGGAGAAAAACCTGTAGGAAAATCTCCAGACTCAAAGTGTCTAGGGAAACACGAGCAGGGGTGCTGTCAGAAAAAAAGAGGGGCAGAATAAAGGAAAGAGACCCCCCATGCGCGCACAGGAAGGACGGCAAAGGACTTACGGCGGATCAGACAAGGACTCTCACATGGGGGTTGAAGACACGAACTGAAAAGACGAAGTCAAGATCATGCTGAACAAAACATGGTCTAGGGGGGGTCAGTGGGGAAAGAGTAGCTCTACCAGCTATGCTATGGGGAGAGAGCAGACTAGGTGGGGCAACGTAGGGTAACATGCGCCTAGCTATCTTTGTTCGGCGGTAAGAATGAGAAAAAGCCCATTAACGGGGTGTAGCAAGCTGAGGAACGGCGGGGAGTACTGGTCGGCTGGGCCGGTGATATGAGGGGTCCATCAAAGACAAAGGTAGAAGAAGACTACGGTCGTGAACAACTGTCCAGTTGGCAAGTGGAAGCTTGGATGGCAAAGGCAAAGGGGGAAGGACACTCTCTCTACGAAGGACGAAGGGAAGTGCAGGGGGTAAAGGGCCGAGCAAAAAGCGACACCGTACGTTGGCACTCATGAGCCAGGGTGGGAACATAGCCCAGGAAGCAACAAATCATGGGATCCAAAACTCAAAAATCATCCAGGTGCTAGCCGTGGTGCGGCGGGCAGGCCCGGGAGTCTGAAGGCAGGAGCGTGAACCGAGTTCTCTCACGAAAGGGAGACAGACGTCAAGGTCAGGGGGTGACCAATGGAAAAACTGGAGGGATCCGCACATGGGAAGGACGCACTTGGGGGGTAAAAACGAGGAGAGTAAAAAAAGCCGGGTTAAGTTTATTGGCCAGGGGAAGACGGAACTCAATGAAAAAGACACACATGCACTGCTCAGCAGCTATGAAAAGGTAGCTTGTAATTGGGGACTAAAAGAAGGTGAGTCAAGGGATGAGCTAGGGGAGACGCCGAGTTCACCTGCAGGCCGAAACTACAAATGGCATAAGAGGGTCTCGGGTAAATATTGAAAAAAAGGTTGTCAGAAAATGGGGGCTGTGGGTGAACAGCATAGGGGAGGAAGGAGTGAGAAATCTTGGGGGGGGAAAGGGCTCATACGTGCTCCGGAAAGGAAAGCCAGGAGCGGGAAGTGGTTCAGACGACGGGGATGCAGTGCGGTCGACACGGTCTAAACCGAAGAGATAGGCCAGTCATATTAAGGGGAAAAAAGAGATGGGGCTTTATTTCTAAAATCGAGGGGTGGGCAAGGGGAAAGAAAACACGGGCATCAAGACAACGACTGGGAATATGCGAGCAGTGAAGCCAGATAGGATAGACAAAAAATGGGGTAAATGGAAAGCAAGTCGTGAACGGAGTAGCCTACTCGTATGAGCGGAAAGACGCCAAAGGGCTAGGGGAATGAGGTTCAAACTCAAAAAAATAAGAAACAAGGGCGAAAAGGGCTACGGAAAAAACAAACGGGAGAGGGTGGGGGGAAAGGACTGGTGATTCCCGTCGTGCAACCCTCCGCGACAGAAAGGGTGCAAAAAGAGGTTGTGGAACCAACGCCACCCACGGCAAAAGCACGTTAGTCAAAACGTGGTGAAGGGAACGGGGATAGGTAGGTGCACGAAATTACAATCAAGAGGAAAGAATGAAAACCCGAGGAAGGAAAGCAACAAGGGTTGGGAAAAACGTGACGAAAGAAAGAGCAAGGGGCCATTCACTGACTAGCACTGAGTAGCAGTGTGCGAACACAGGTGGTTGGGGGGGGGGAATGGACGGGGATCAAACCGCTTCGATGTATCCGGAACCTGCCCCGCGTGAGGGAATGATCAGGGAACAAGCGAGAGCACGGAACCAATCTTCCGTGGTGTCGTGGGGCGGTAAAAAAACGTGGGGGGAAGCACTGACACCGAAAACATGATCGGGTGGTCTAAGAAACGGGTGGCTCAACAGCGTCCGCACTTACTCGCGTGTGACTCGTTCTGTGGCTGATGTGAGGGGGGCCGGGATTTTAAGCGGAATCATAGAAGCGCCGACAATTCTCCGGACCGGGAGTAGAAAGGGAACGCATCAACGCAGGGGCTCGAGCTAAACGAGACCTTACGAAAACGCGAGAACGAAAGCGAATGACCCATCTCCTGGCCCCCCGAATGAAGGGGACGGGGGAGGGGAGAGATTGCCGGATACCTGTACCTAACCAAGGTTGTGGATTCGGAAGTTCAAACCACATGAGGACAAACACGGAAACACAGATAACGTGTAGTCGGCGTATGGCCGAACCAAAAAGAAACCAGGAGGAAAAAAAACTCTGGAATCGTTTTCCCAGGATATAGAAAACGACGCACAAAAAAGGCGAGGCCGAAAGCGGAGAGGCTGCCAGAAAGGGGGTCTACTATACATTATTCACTCGCAGAACGACGACAAGCGGAGGGACGCTGAATAGGACCGGAGTCTTGAGGTTCGTAAAACAGGAGAGGGTCGAAAAGTAAAAGGCTTGACTGAAGGGACGGGAAGTGAAAACAAACGGTGGAACAGGTGGGTCTTGACACTTCTCGTACCGGGAAAACAGAAATGGGCAGGGGGGGGAAAAACGAAGAGAAAAATACACAAGGGGGGTTTGTAAGCGTCGGGGTTTGGTCACCCACCGAAAAGCACGTGAAAAAAGGTCAAGAACAAAAGGGGGGGCGGGAAGAACTGTGTGCGAGTCGGGAAATGATATGAGTTAGAATGGGAACAGGGAGGGGAAGGGAAGAAAAAATCCTAGTGGAAAAGTAAAGAAGAAAGGGGCTAAAAGCGCTTCCAAACTCATGAAAGGAACGGGTTGATTCGGAACGTGGAGGGAGGGAGCAGGCTGGATTTTGGCCATCAGTCGTGGGGAGGGGGTGGCGCGGAACGCCGAGGTGAACCAGAGCCCCGCACACACCTACGAGAAAAGGGACCGGGGAGGGACTGGGGTTCTGGCGAGCACCTGCAAAGAGGGGGGGCGAGACCCGCGGCGAAGAAAGAAGGCCTACACCAACAAGCAACCGCCAGCGCACCAAGACCATGCGAAAAAATAAGGCAGAAAATCGCCAAGTCATCTTCAAGCATCGAGGGCAATATACAACGAGAAAGTGCCAACAAATAAGGTCAACCAGGGCTCCACAAATGAAAAGATTGGACCTGCGAAGAATCTCGGGAAAACACAAAAAACGGAGAATGTAAACGAGAGAAGTCGTTTCGATTTACAAACCTGGAGATGAAACTGGTTGAAAAGTTGGGGTGCCTCGGAGGTTGGGATAGGACTTAAGGGACGCGGAGGGGGCCAGCGCGGAAAGTTCGTACGGGGAGCTCAGGGGAACTGCCCGTAGACTGCGATGTTAATCGGGGAAAGGTGAGGTGTTTTGGAGGGACGTGTAAAAAATGCGACAGCTCGACCCCTTCTGGAGAATCAAGCCCGACCCGAACCATGCCTCCCGGCCCTTCGCACTGAAAAAGGTGTGACTGGAAGAAAGCTTCTAATTCCCTCCAATGACAGAGGCAAAATCAGAAAATGGCGAAAGACACGAGCGATCTCCATGTTGAATCAACCAGGGACGTCAGAGTGAAGGGGTAAGACTCCTGGATAGACCACGTCTTCACGAAACCGGATGTGAATCGGAAATACACAATGATGACAAACGTGATTAAGTCACTAATAGCTGGTAAAACATAACCAAGGAGCTGAAGACCAATTGACCCCGTGAAAACCCCCGTGGACAGGGAGGTGGGGGAACGTGAAAGGTCAAAATGAGGCGTTTCACAAACGTAACAGGTGTCCAAAAGCAAGGCTGGGGGAACAAAGTAGGACGAGTCCACTCAGGTAACAAACGATGAGAGTGAAAAATTCATCTCAATAATGAATTTCGCCGTGAGGTTCAGCTTCATCCAGAAAACTCACAAGAATCCTCTGAGAGTTGGGGGGTGCGGCGGAACCCTAGGAGAAGATGTGGTAGGAAACGAGGGAGAAAAAAGATTGACGAGAGGGAGGTAGTGACCGTGGACATCAAAGGGGAAAACCAAGAGAGACAGTGTCATAAGGTGGGGTTTCGACATCGAAAAAGAACTAAACTCTATAATAGGGGGCCGGGTAGGGTGAAGTATGTGGCTAAAGTGGGGGGGGAAGGGAAAAGGAACAAAAGAAATATTTACGTAAAGGTACCAATCGGAAAGAGTAACAAAAGCCAGATATGAAGACCAGAGGAGGGGGGCCATGATGGTACTCCTTCGATCAAACGAAAGAAGAAAAATTTGGACGAGAAGGCCAGAGCTTCTTAAGGTCCTCGAAAGAGGGATCATCAAGCTGCTATGAGCCAAGAAAGCCACAAAGACACGCCAATACCAGAATTACGAAAAAAGTTAAGTAAAGGAAAACAGGGGGTTTTGTCATATCTAACACAATCACGAAAAAAAAAAGGGGAGACGTTGGAGCACACACAGGGGGCAAACGAAGGAGGGGGTCAGTGACCTACAACTTGTTGGATTACAACGCCGAACATCCAAAAGAAGGGACTTCAGCGGGCAAAACGGGGGGGGGGGGGGGGGGTAAGTCGCGGGATAAGGACGAGAAGTCGCAATCACAAACGCGGGGAAATAAAACCGGACGGGGAAAAAAGTTGGACGGCCACGGCGTCAGAGCTACTGAAAAAAGATGGGCAAAAAGGCGCGGTTTCATGCTCGCTCAAAGGGGGGTAGCTATACTCCAAAGGCGGGCTCTGGCCGCTCAAATACTTGGACCTCCCTAGAAGATCACCTGTCCCACAGCGCCAGCAGGATCAGCGGGTTAAACCCGCGGGCGGTCGTCTTCGAAAGACAACCAAAGGGACGTCCGGACCTGGATGTCAAAGCGAGGGGCAACGACGGGGGTTACAAAAAATCACAAGACGAAGTGGGGGGAGAAGGAGAGAACCAAAGATTCTGCGTGAGCGTACAGGGGCGAGAGACAAGAGCATAAAGTAACGGGAACCATGGTGGCAGTAACCGAATCCGTCGGCTAACGACCCAATCAAGACTAAAAAAAAATGGGCGTGAAACCGGGGCGGAGATGAGAGGGGGGGGGAGCTCTGCACGGTTCCACGAAAGTAGGTACATTCTTAGTGAAAGGGAAGGGGACAAATGTGTGTGGCAAGTGGTATGAATCTGCCAAGGGCAGAAGAAAAGACCCATAAAAAACAAGGCAACGCAAAAGGGGGGGAAACGGGCTGAAAAAATCTTGAGGGAGGTACCAGTCAAGCCAATAGCGGGGAGAGGGGGGTGGACGGGGAAGGGTCACAAGACTCTTCCATACACTGAAAGGGACCTGCCGGACGAAAAAACCCAAAAATTTCAGGATCTCCAACCACTCGCAACAACATTCCGAAGGTAGAGGTAGACTAAAATTCAAAAACTTCTCGCAAGAAAGACAGAACAAAAAAAGTGAGAAGATGGCAACGAAGATCGGCAAAGGTTGACGGGGAAAAACGGAACGATCGGCAAAATGACGAAAACATAAAATGGGGTACAAAGGGGAGTGAAAATCAGGGCGAGGAAAAGGAACATAGGCAAAAGAAAGAGGAAAGGCGAGGGGACGAGTCAGCAGGGGTTTGATACGTAATGAGGGAAAAGACCAGAAAAGGTAGAGGCTCCGCTGGGGAACCGTCAAGAAGCAGGCGGGAAAGAGGCCAACCACGACATTGACGGAAAGGCTTCGACAGGAACGGGGCAAGTACGACTAAGGGGGAAAAAGCGGAATCTTCGGACGCAGCAATCATGGTCAGGACATGTCGGGTGGAGTCCGGATGGTCTGGCTCACAAAAGAAGAAAAGAAAGACTCAGAAACGATGCGGGGACCAGAATAGGGTCAACGGAAGAGAACAGTCTGGGCCGACAGTTCGGGGAATCATTGAAAAAAAGCGACGGAAAGGGGGATGAACAGCGCTACAAGGGAAGGAAGAGAGAACATCTTCTTTCCACGCATGAACATTCCGTCGGGGTCGGCAGCCGACAAGCACATGAAAGGAAGTGCCAAATTGGTCGGCGAGTGCACCCGGATGAAAAAGAAAGGACTCGAGCAAATTGGGGAGGCAGGCGGACTACGGGGTTAAAAACAAAATTAGCCCGCAAAGCGATAAAAAGAGCGGCTTACGTCGGGGACATTTGGAACAAAGCCGGCGACTGGTAAGAGAAAAAGGCAGGGACCCGATTTGCAAAAGAGAGGCCACAGCGATCACATATGAACTTGGAGGTGCGTAGTGGTAGGGACTGGTCCGTAAATTGCAAAAAAGGCTCGGAAAAGAGGGAAAGGGCGCCGGGGGACAAACGACTTTCAGGCCAAGACGTACGGAAAGCGCTACGAAAGCGCTATGGTCTGGTCCCGAGAATGTCATGGGGACCGGCATTGGGAAGCGACTCGAATCTTGAGACAGTGATGGGGTACACTTCAAAAGGGGATGTAATAAACCACTAGGCAGAGAGCTTGAGGAGCTGTGCGTATGCTCGCGGCGCCTGTTTCTCACCAGGCAGAAATTAATCGGATCGGGAAAATACGACCCACCAACCAGTTGACTAAAAAGGCGGGCCTCTATCTTCAACGCGAGGGAAAAAAGGGGCGCAAAATTCAAATGGCCATGTACACCGAGGGGTAAAACAAGAGCGTCCGAGGGGGCGGACTTGAGCGGATACACCTGTCCACCGACTTGGGGCGCAGGATCGGGGTCAGGGGAGGGGTTAGGTTGAACCACTGGAACAGGGGGCTGAAGCGCATATGTACGACAATGAGGAACCCTCGAAACAAAAGAAACAAGCGGCGGAGGGCGACTAGAGGAAAGAGGGAAATAAGGGGTTCCAAGACTGGTCCACTAACTCATTAAAATAAGAAAAAGAAAAAAAAAACTTAATTGGAACAGATTCCACAACGCTTCTGGACAAAAAGAAGTTTGAGGAAGCCTGGGGGAAGGGGGCAGAGGATGAACACGAGAGCTCATTTCTCGGATTTCAAACGGACTAGACTAGGAGAGAACGCAACGTGAAAAAACCCGCACTAGCGATCGGCGGGACTACTAACAGAGATGGACGAAAAGGGGAGAAAAGAGACTACTCAAACAAAAAGGATTATTAAAGGGGGGGGGGGGGGGTCGGGAATAGAGCTCAAGGGAGAAAAGAAGTAACCCCGATAGAGGAGGGGAGAGCCACGTCGATCGCCGCAAAAAAAGTTCCGACCAGGGAAAAAGGGAGAACAGGTTACGGACGAAGGGGGTCCACTTCACTCTCTACCTGTTTCACTGTAGGAAAAGAGTCTCAAAGATAAGGGAGGCGTAAGCCAGGAACAAGTACAATGGAAAAGTGAGTCGGGCAAGGGGAGCGGGGAATGGAGAAAAGCTGCTTGAAAGCCGGGCAAGTTGTCTCCTATCTCTATGCAAAAACTGAGCACTGAGAGGGGGTCAATGTACTGGAGACCAGGTGGGGCTCACCGAAAGAAGAGCACCCAGCCCAATTGGTCAAAACTATCGTCAGGTCACCTCAACCGCGGGGGACCGACAGCCTATACAACAGGACAGTAGAGGGGGTCGGAAGAAAAGAGAGACAGCCCAGGGTTAGAGAAGGGAAGTCACAGCAGATGCAACAGAGTCCCAGAGCGAGTCGACGATAAATGAAGGAAACAAGCGGGGGGGGGGGAAAATAATTCGAGAACAGAGGTCTCCATAGTAGTCCCAGGTGAAGAGAAGGGACTACGAAAGGGGGCTAGGTACGCCGGAGGACTGAAAATCAATACAGGAAAGAAATCGAAGTCTGGGTAGCAACATCAACACAGAAGCCGGAAAAGAGAACTCTGCGATCAACTGTGAAGAGAATCAGGCTTCAAAAAAGGTCGGGGAAGCTCACACCGATTAACTGGCGCAAGAGTGAGACAACTTCGCCAGGAAAAAAAGGCGAGAGATGGCTCAGCAGGAAAGGGGCAGCTCAACGTGTTCTGACCAAACAAGGGACATCAAACAAAATGAAAATTCAGAGACTGCCGTGGTCTTGGGGGGCTCTAGTGATGACTCGTAAAGCTCGGGCAAGTGGAAAAAAATGAGAACAGAGGCAACTTGGGACAAAAGGAGAGGGTCATACGGGAGGGAGGGGGAGAGTCAGTGATTGAAACGGTGTAGACACAAACACCACGAACTATAAGCGTCATCTCAGGTGAAGTAAAGGCCATGGACAAGCATGGATTCAAAAGGAACAGTCTAGGGCGCATGGGGATGTGAGAAAGGGAGCCCCGGCCAGAAGTGGGAATTTGGGACAGCGGTACAACCAAGTCCGGAAGAGGAAAAAAACAGTAAAGGAAGGCCGGAAGACGCTTCGGCTTTTGCATGCGGAGAAACATGGAATGACACCGCTCAACCATGTTTGCAGAACCGAAAAAAGCCGAAGACTATAACTAAACGGGGGGAGCGAGTGATTTGAGCAACCCCGACGGGATGAAAGGGGGCTCACATCAAGCTACGGAACTGAAGCGTGGTGGCGCGAGGGGGGCCGCTCCCTGGGAGCGCCGAGGGTCTGTAAAGGCCGTTCTACTCACGAAAGGGGTCGAGGAAGGAACGGAGGGGGGGGGTGAAGGGGGGGGGGTCAAAAAATGGAGGGGGTCTGAGTACGGACTCCCAAAAGGGGTTTCCCACAAGGAGGAAAGAGACAAATTGAGGGGGACTCAAAGATAGTAAAACGGCGGGAACGAAGCCGGCAGAGACAGAAAGCTATCGGGAAGGGGTGGGGGGTAGGAAAACAGTGAAAAACCCCATGATCTCAAAAAGATCTAGTCTCGGGATGTAGTCCTGGGGAAATGCACTCAAATAAAAAAAAAAAAAAACATACCCAGTCAACGAGAGGGAAGTTGGTTCGGACTGCAAAAACGCTGAGAAGGATGAAAGTATGGGGGCGGGACCACATAATCACGATGCGGGGAATGATCAAAAAATGTTTGAAGGAGACCCAAGGCAAGACAAGTAAGGGGAACGACGACTATGAGGGTGGCCCTTCGCTCAAGACGACACAGGAGAGGACCGTAAGAAAAAAAGAAAGAAGCTAATGACCCAAACTTAAAGAGAAACCACCCATGGAGGAGGTTGCCCAAGGGGCAAAGAAAAAGAAATAGAGGGGCGGGGTGGCTGGGGTGGGGCAGTCTCCCCTGAACCAAGGTGGGGGAAGAGGGAAAAAAGGCGAAAGGACACCAGGCTAGGTCGAGGGTACATTCACAAATTTTGAATCGGATCGTGGGTAAGGGGTGGGAAGAAGGGGTGGCAAAAGAAAATAAGAGAACAAGTGCGCATAGTTTCTGAAATAGCCAAGCGAAAAGTAAAAAA
>Ga0179593_1647564_pt1 | contig 26368 bp, 29 predicted proteins | sample CZODoug2_1_08_16_FD_185931 | JGI IMG/M metagenome (GOLD analysis project Ga0179593, IMG submission 185931) | Vadose zone soil fungal communities from Angelo Coast Range Reserve, California, USA - CZODoug2_1_08_16fungal (PacBio error correction) | ecosystem: Environmental > Terrestrial > Soil >...
CACCACTTTTTTCAGCCGTACTAGGAAATCGGCAACTTATCTTGGGACGGTAGACGTAGGGATATCTGGGTCGGTCAAGGACTATAAAAGAGTGATCAGAAAAACTAATTTTCCATCCTATGCAGTTAAAACGCAAACGATTCGCTCTCATTTGGGGAAGGAACGAATCTGTGGAATCACGGGGAGACGATCCATCGTAGGGAAGTAGAGGGAGACGAGGAGGAGAGAGGAAAAAATGTGTAAAACTGCCACCTGGGTACGGAAAAAAAAATAGCATGGGCTTCATAAGCGACATTGTTGAGAACCAAGAAAAGGGCACAAGAAGGGGGAAGCCAATCTAAGTTTCACTTGACAACGAAATAAAGGGGACGCTTTTCTAAAGATACCACCACGGGAGGGCCTGTGTGGAAGGTTACGATCGTAATTCCCATAGGAAGGAAAGAATCGGGATGTGTACACGATTTGATCGTAGGGGGTCAAAGGGAAGGGAGGGGTCAAAAGGGGGCAGCCGTCCAAAAACATCCGCCAAGCAAGCAGTTTTGAAACGAGAAATTTAGAGGGAAAGGGAAAAAACTCCCAGGGGAAGAAGGCAAGTCCCTGTTCTTTTTCTTCGATTCTAAAGGTCGAGATAAAAGAATGGGTCGGGGGGAGGGATTCGGTCGAAGACGGCGTTTCAAAGTTAGTGAAAAAACAACAGAGATGAAGTATAAAAAACTGACTCAAACGATAGACGAGACCAGAAACTCCAAGGTCTCGAGAAAAAAACAAAAAGAAAATAGTGGAAAAGTTTGCCCTACGGGGAGATGGGCGGCATTGGAAGGCCCAGTACCCTACTCAAACGAGGGGGCAGGGGGGGGAGGAAGGAGGAGCCTAAGTTTTTTGAAAAGCTTCCTGAAGAGGGAAAAAGGAAGGGGAAAAATCAAGATTCAAGGGGAAGATCAAGGAGAGTTGAAGAAGAGAAACTTATACCTCTTATTGGACGCAACTTGCCGAGGGAAAGGGGGTGAATCGGGGAAAAAAAGCAAGTTGACCCAAAGTGGGGGCTAGCACTATCTTGACGTTTGAGTGAGGCCTGGGGGGAAACAGACCATTACTGGTGAGAAAACTTTGAATTGGAGGTCGAGAGAATGGTCCCGCGCGAAAAACCAGCGGAGAAGTTTCCCCTGAGGCCACTTGGTCACCAGTTTCAGCCCCTCTTCCACTCTTGTCTCCTCCACCTGACTAAAGGTAATTCTCATCATCCTCGAAACTTGATAAGTTCGTGGGGGGGGAAAAGAGGCTGGAAGCTGGAGGGGATGGAGGGGAAACAAAAATCCAAGTGAAGATCTGAGGAGAACCGGGGGGGACAGGTAGACTACTCTTCTCTAAAAGGAAAACAGGGGGAAATGGGCCGAAACCAAGGTGGAGAAAAAGAAAGGATGCGGGTGGAGGTTCCTAGGGTCATGGCCTGCTACAAGGTGAAAGTTTGGCACACCTGGAGAGGCATACGGCTGTCCACCGGTGACTTGCATTGGAGGGTGGGGGGGGCGACGAAAAAGACGAGGGACGGAGGAAACTTCATCGAGGGAGGGGAGCACACAGGGGAAAAGCTTAGCACGAAGTAAGGGTCGGGAGTGGGTTAAAACGGAGATGTTGGATTATCTAACACGGTCGCGTGGGGATCTAATAAGGCAAGGTTGAAGAGATTTGAGACCAAAGTTCAAGGCGAGAAGTATTGCGAAAAGTGCCACGGGGATAAAAAAAAAAAGGAAGGAGCAATCGTTCCCCTCAGGAACTTGAACTGAAGGGGCAAAAAGCGGAGGGGTGGACTTCTTCGAAGAGGATCGGGGGATATCGCAACTCGAGTTGTCAAAAGTAAAGGGGAAAGAAAAGATTGGAAAGGGCGAAGCGTCGAAAAAAAAAACCAATTTCCTCACCGCCGGTGATACTACACTCTACACGCTTCTCGGTTCTGTCGGTTGCACCGATTGCGGGTCCTGTTCCTCGGCAAGTACAAAGACAAAGTCTCAATCTACGGAAAAAAAAAAGAACCGCAGCTTGAAGACCTTTTCATAGCCTAAGACATGTTTTTCGTCACAAAAAAGGGCCGAGAGAAACTGGTTGGCGCGGGCGGTCGAAGTTGGGCAAAGGCGGCATGGCAGGGACTTAGCATCAACAAAAAGAGAGGGAAAAAATGGAAAAGGATCTTTTCTTTTCCTCTGTGCGCTGGCAACAAACGTTTACCCTCGGGGGTCCGGAGCCATCGTGCTGGTGGGGGGAAAAAATTGGCAGTACTATGAAAGTCTCCAAAAGCGGGGGATGGTGCGCTCCGTCAAGAAGGGGGGACTTGGGTGGTAAGGGTACTCCACGGGGGGGAAAAAAAAAAAATTGCCGATTCTGTCGAAGGGCTGCGTTTAGGGGGGGAAAATAAGGGAAGAAAGAATTACAAAAGAGGCCTAACCACGGCGACGGGGAGAGCGGAAGGCATCGGCAGAGGTCTTGTTGCTGCAAAAAGACTCCTCTTTCTGCTCATTGTTTCACGGAGTAGGCTCTGGCCGCTACTTTGGGCCTCACAGGGGGAAAAATTGAAAAGATCCATGGTGAAAGCAGGGTGAGCAAGGGACAAAAAAAGAAAGTCTGGCAATAAATCTTTCACCAACTGGAAGGACTGGGGAAAACATTGCGAGCGCCGGAATTCTGAGAAAAACTGCTTCTACCCATACACTGACAAAGGGGGAAATAAGTCATTCTGAGTAAGCTTGAGGGTCCCACGCGAGTGAAGAAAAAAAAGAAAAGGGGCAGCACATTTATCCGTCTTTCGGAGCCAACCTAATGGAATTCAAAACAAAACAGGGGGGGCCAGCGGAGAGCACCACAGTAAATGTTTGCCGAAAAACAGAAACCTTGGGAGAAAAGGCACAACGCCGAACTAATTACTAGGAAAGACGAGAGGGGTTGGAGAAAGGTTAAAAAAGGATGCGGGATCTGGTGGCAAGGTAGGAATCGTCGTAAGGTGGAAGAGACCCGTGCGATAGCACTTTTATTCATTTTTCGGACGAGGGGTGTGAAAAAAAGAAATACTGGTAACGCACAAACGAAACTCTCAGTGTTAGGGTGATCCAAGGGAGAAACTGGAGGGGAAAGAGAAGCCAGCTTATTTCAGTCAGCGTGGTCATCGGGGACAAAAGGAGAAGTACAGGGAAAGCTACACCGGGGGGGGAGGGCGCCAGAGAAAGAACAGTCGGAAAGGCGAAGCCTACATTTTTCGGAAAGACAAAGAGATTGTCGTCGTGGGGGGGGGGGGGGGGTGCTGAAAGATAATCGAGCCAATCGAGCGTGGTTCCTTAAAAAAAAAAGTGATGGGAAAGAGGTAGTTTCAAACGGGAAGACGCTTTTCTGTCATCTTATTAAGGGGGGGGGGGGGGAAAGAATTCCAAAATCATCACGACATGAGCACGAATGATGTTGACACGAAGTGGGAGGATCCTCTTAAAGGGGAACAAAAAAGACCCGCCACCTCCATCACCGGAAGGGTGTGAACGATATTCTGGGGGGTAATCAAAAAATAGGAGAGGAGATTGGTCGGGGGGGGGAGTCTCCAGGTAGTCGAGCGCGAAGACATTAAGAAAAAGTTGAGGGGGGAGAGGCGCGCTCGATTTTGAAGGGGGGGGGCTCAAAAAACGGGAGGAAAGAAGAGATAAAAATCTGTCTCAAAGAGCGAAGAAAAAACAGCAGGGGGAAAAAGGAAAGCTGACTCTACTACCGAGAACGCACCATGCCGGGGAAGGGGGCTACTGAGCAGTTGGGGCAGGAACTTGCCACTCAAATCTCGGGTACAAAACGAGGGGAAAGGGGAGGGGGGGGGAGATTTGGAAACGCTTGCCTTAAATATTTCAGTCTCAACTTCGTGCCACAGAAGGAAGAAAAGAAGAGAATGTCCGGAGTTTGGACCCGAACATGCCAACAGCCCTTCAAGTCTTAGGGCCACCTACAAGAGAAAAAGGGGGGAGTCAGGACATCCCTTTGACGCCTTTTTCGAAAAGCGCTATTGGCTCGATCGTTTGAAGGGGGCGAAAAAAAGGGAGCTGGATTAACGCCGCATGCTATGCTCTGGGGATAAAAGAAAACAGTGGGCAGTTTTTCCCCGGAATAGCGATCCCCCTTAGGTTGGAAAAAAACGAACAAAGAAATGACATAGGTGGGGTCCTGCACGAACCTCGCAGTAGAGAAGAAATCCAAGAAGGGAGCAGAATTCTTTTGGGCGGTGAGCAGAGGGGGAAAAAACCTAGGTAAACATGGAAACACGAATAAAAGTGAAAAAAAAAAAAGGATTCGACTCTATTCTCATACCAAAAGGAAGGGAAGGCAACAGAGGCGAACGGTTGGGACGGGGGCACGTACGATTCTGGGTTGGGGGACAGGAATTCGGGAAAATAGCCTTAATTACTTGGAAACACTAGATTGGAGGCTCCTTTCGCCCTAGGGGGGAGCTCCTTGTCTTCATTCCTGGCCTGGGTTCGATAATACTAATAATTGCGTTACCAAAAAAAAGGTTGGGTCAAAGCTTCGATCACCTGGGGGAATCGGGTCTAATCAGACGGCAGGGTCAGTTTATTCGGGTCCAAAGCTCTTTGGGCTTCAAAAAGAAAATTCGAAATGAAAATCTAATACAGTGGTTGTTCGCGGGGAAGGGAAAAGGAGCGGGGAGAAAGGGGGGTGGGTGGGGGGGGGGGCCTTTGCGTTGGGGTAAGACTTGGGGGAAAAAGTATGATCTTCCTTGAGAGCACCAAGTCAAAACGACTAAGGAAAAGAAGACGGGCGTGCCGTGCTGTAGCTCGAATCAAAACAATATAGTGGGATAGCGCACGCCATAGAAGGGGGAACGAAAAAAGGGGGGGGAAAAGAAACGATACCTTCTAAAACGACCATGCAATTCAAAAAACAGGGAGAAGTAAAAAAAAAAATTCTCGAATGAACATAACAATCCGATGGACGGGAAGACCTTCTATCCGGGGGGGCTAGCTAAAAACAAGCACGATGGTCCTCCGACGAGAGGCAAACTGGAAAAGAGGCAAGGAAAGCGGCATTGGCGGACGGGATCGAACAACAACAACGGAGTATAAAGTAAGGGACAAGCTCTTTCTTCTGGAGCTCTTTGCGCAGTTTGGGGGAAAGGCAGAGGGGGACTGTGTTTTGGGGAACTTGGGATCACAAGTTCTTAGGCGGAAAGGTAAGTCCAAAAGAGAGTTATGGGGGCCGCAGATACAGAGGTCTTTGTACCAAATTGTAGATCCCGCGATTTGGAAGGGAAGAAGGGGAGCGGGGGTATCGTATGGAAAATTCTGGTAAGCTATCTGGCGGAGCTTCTCAAAGAGGAGGAGAGAGAAAACACGGCATGATTTTTCTAACTCCGCGACAGCGTACGGCAAAAATTTAGGGAAGAAAGAGAGGGGTGCATAAACAGGCTTCATAAAGGGGAAGGGGGTACGAAACGAGAAGATCGGAATAAAGGCTGGGGAAGTGGAAAACGCACACTTTCATTCATACATTAAGCCAAGAAAGCGAGGATGGGAACACCGAATAAATTGGGGGGGACGCTTAGAGCACGTGAGTCAAGGTAAGAGCGGTGCGGGTTTTTAAAATGATTAAGTACGTTCTTTTTAAAAAAAGGAGAAGAAAAAAGTGCAAGGTGCCATCTGTATCCAAAGGGGGAAGTTGAAAAACGGAAGAACCGTAGAAGTGAATGAAACCCGGAACAGCCCAGTATACGGATAATCCGATCACAAAAAGTGGTGAAAAAAAAAAAGGAAAGGAGCAGGAGGAAAGGAAAAAAGTCAGTAGAGAATCTCGGATATATCTGGAAAACACGTGCCGGGGAGAGTTTCTTTGGAACACGAACGGCAGCCGATGCTGATGAACCGCAAAAAAGGACTCGGGGCGGGCGCGACCTTCTATCATGTAAAGGGGAGACAGAAAAAGATGAGGAGAAAAGGGAAACGCGAGAGGGCAGAGGTGAAAAACTGCTACAAAACCGGGGAAAATGGGGAAAGGAAGGCATCTCAATCAAGCTCCTAAATGCCGGGACAAGTGTGGGTAACTGGAGAGGGAAGAAGAGCCATCTTATCGTTTCAAGGCAGGAGGAAAAGGTAATGCCGGGGGCCTGATTACGTAGACGCAGGGAGGAGTGCCAGACTTTATAATGTCTTTGGTTGGCAGGTTCAAAAAAAAAAAAAAAAAGGAAACAAAGGGGAGGGTACCAGTCGTGGGGGACACGAAATTTGAGCGGATCCTCAGAGATCGTGGAAGCCTAAAAAAAAAAACCGAATTTCGCGGGCGCTAAGTCGACAAGGGAGTAGGACTGAGAAACGGGCCGCAATGACCAGGAGGTCGCGGTGCGAGTCTCCAGATCTATGCAGAAAAAAAAAGACGGGAGAGGAGGGGGGGGGAAAGCTTATTCTTTTTCGCCAGGTAGGGGGATAGCTAAAAGGGGGCGGAAAGAGGGCAACCACGAAGGTCACAAGACGACGAAGGATACCAAAGGAAACTTGCGGCGCGCGATGTCGTACCTGAAAAACTACATAAAGGGCAACGATCGTTGGGGCGCATTGAGAACGATAGCCTGCAGAAGGTTGGAAAGAGGGGGATTGAGAAGGTGCTAGTGGGAACCTTCCGGAAGAAGGGGGAACCAAGCAACTGGGGGGGGAAGAGGAAGAAAATCAAGCGTTTGATTTTTTGGAATTTCGAAACTACAAGGCTACCGGAGGGGAGAACCCGACAAGAGAGGGTGGGGAGGAACCCAGGACGCCCTGGGTTAAAGGGGACGCTCAAAGGGGGGAGGAGTCAAGAAGGGAGGGAGGGTTGGGAGACAATTGTGGCTTTATATCTGGAAATTTGAAAAGCCCAAAACTGGGCCCTGAACATTGTGGGTTCAAGTATGAAAGCAGGAGGGGCACCGGGAAAAACAAAAAAGGATGAATACTGGATCGTCTCCCATGAGACTACCGAAAAAGCAGAAAAAAAATTGAGAGCAGACGGATATGCGGGGAGATCTGAGCGGCTAAGCTTCGGATGGTCAAAAAAAAAAAAAGGTGGGGGAGAAGATGACGCCCTATAGACGAAGCGTGAGAAAAAAACCAGAGACGTAACGCAAGAAGGAAAGACACTTTGGAGAGGACTTCTCCGGTGGGGGGGGGCCGTGTTCATGACTTGAAAAAACGACAGGAATGGGGTTGTGGGGGGTGAACACTGAAGAGAGGGGAGGAGACGCCACTTGGACTGCCGAGTCTGAGTGACGAAAAAAGGGTTAGGGAAAAAAAAATTCGCGAGGAAAAAAGGGGGTAACTCAATCTTGGCGGGAACTCATAAGGCATTAAGGGGGGAGGTGAAATGAAAAAAGGGATGAGAAATCCCAGGGGGGGGGGGGGGGCGCTTTCGAATGGGAAAAGGGGTAGAGGGGGGGTGATGGTCTCTGGCGATCGGGCGTCGTGATAACGGCAGGATGCAGGAAGGAGCACGCAAGAAAAAGATCGCTGCCATGCGCAGGGAAGTCCGGAAAAACACCGTGCTCTTCCTCAAGACAGGAACCCAAGGGTCCGCCGGAGCGTGATTGGCAGACGAAGGGAAAAAAGCAGGTACCTTCGACAGACTATGCGGTTCTTAAAAAGAGAGGGGAGATGACAAGGATGAAGAAGAAAAAAGTGATCCGACGGATCGCACATCACGCTTCTTGAATAAGGACCTATATGGGGGAACAAAAAAAAGGAAAACCTTCAAAAACGTCGAAAGGAAGGCAAATAAGAAAAAGTCAGGGGGTTGGGATTAAAGGAAAAAAAAAAAACCGAGGAGTAAAAGGGGGAGATTAGCCTGAAGGAAGATCTTGCCCAAGGCGAATTCACAAGGCACTAAGGTCGTAGCCAGAATTCTGTTTGGGGGTAGAGAAGGGGGATAGGAGTCTTCAGCGAGTGAGGAAGAAAAAGATAAGGGACTTTGTACCAGCATTGAAAGAGGCCCAATGGGGGGGGGTGGATGGAGTCGGGTCGAAATGTTCTGGGACAAGCTGTGCTACTTCAAAACGAGTTATGTGATCGAAAAGATAGATCTCTTACAAGAGGCACGGGAAAGGGTGAATCGAAAAAGGAAACAAGGGTATTAGCGTAACTGGGCATCACAGCTCATTCTCACACCAGTGTGATAAGTCTCAATCGACTGCAGAATCTTCACCGGAAAAGGGAAACTGGAGTAAAGGGGGCAAAGTCGCTACATGCGCCAGGGGAAAAAAAAAAATCGCAGCGTTCAGCAAGGAAGTAAGAGTTCCCACAAACCGCTAGGTTCAAAGCAGGGGCTGAACAGAAAAAACAGGGGGAAGGGTAGGAGGCCACCCCAAAAAAGTCTGTCGCTAAATGCACCAAGTGGTTACAAAAGGAGAAAATAGAGGGGACAAGTGCCGAAAACTGCCCCTGGGTAGAAAAGGCACATGGACCTAGAAGAATGAGAGAATAATCAGAAAAAAGTGGTTTTCGCCGTTCAGCTTCTAAGGGAAAGGGGGTAAGGGAAAAGGTATCTTGGTCCCTCCTTGAGGGGGTATTCCCTTGGTTATGCTAGGACGGAAGGTCCAGCGCTATGCGAAAAAAAAGGAGGGGCTCTCAGTTTACAAGGGTGATGCAAAAGGACGGGAAGGGAAGAGGGTCCGCTCTCGAGGGCGGCTTAAAAAAGTTGAAAAGCTAGAGGAGAGCTGAGACACTCCACCGGGAGAAGAACACATGAGGCCTATTCAATCAAGCGAAAGCCTACGGGGAGGAAAAAAAGGGCTCAAGAAAGGTGATAACAATAGAGCTTTTCCTGAAAACCAGAACTGTTATAGAAAAAAAAGGGAGGAAAGGACGTCAAGGGGAAACGACGTGAGAGTGGGGGGCATGTGTTCGAGAGGATTCCAAGTCATAACTTCCGGGGAGAGAACAGGATGTGGGACACGCATTTGATCGTAATCTTCCTGCGCGAAAAAACTTCAGAGAAAGAAATCCGAACAGAAAAGATGGAAGAGATGCGGAGGCGGGCCTTCAATAAATCCAAAAAAGGGGAAGGAAAAGGGGCCAAAAAAGGGTGCGACTCGTAGTCTATTCTATCTCGTGCAAGGGAAAGGGGAGGGGGGGGGGAGTTTGCCAGATGGTTGGGTCACACAAACCCCGATGAGGAGGAAAAGAGATCCATAAGAAGGGGAGGAAAAAGAGAGAAAACTCCCAAGGACTTTCTTCGCTCATCCGACTAAGTAAAATCGGGAAAGGAAAGATGGGGGAGCGGGAAAAAGGTTGTTGGCGGCAGAATGCCCGAGAAAAAAAAGGAAAGATCGTTAAGAGGCGGAGATGCTAAGTTTTTTACAACTCAGAAGGAAGAGGGAAAAAGAAGGGGTCAAAGGGAAGGGGAAAGGGTCCTCAGGAAAAGATTTTGGAAGTCAGAGAACGGTGCAAAACAGGACGCTTATTGGGCTCCTCGGAATCAGGGGGGAGCAGTGACGAAATTGTTCAAGGAAAGGGAGCACGGGGGAGAAGAGGGTCAGAGGTGAACGTGGGGGGGAGGAAGAGGCGTTTAAGCTTGATTAAGCTCCTCAGGAAGGGGAGAGGACGAAAAAAAACAACCACCAACAGGGTGTAAAGCCGTCCCAGTAAAGCGCGTTGCAACGAGGGAACAAACTCCCAAACTAATGACAGGAACTACCAGGTGAACAAGAGGCGAAGCACCCCTCTCCAGTGGATACGAAAAATGAGGGGGGAGGTAAGAAGAAATAGAAAGAGATCTAAGAAGGAAACCAGGACAGAGGATTCCCGCCCAATATTAAACGTGAGGGGGGTGAAAAAATGTCAATCCGCAAGCCTGCAGGCGAAACCACGTTGTGATCAAAAAGCTCGTAAGGGGACCTGGTGGTATGTTAAGCTACTTGAGAGGGTTGGAGGCAACACTTGAATTATAGGGAGGAAAGCAGGGCGTGGCAAAACGGGGGATTGAAAAGGGGGAAAACGGCAAGTTTTGGCCCTATACTAGTTCTTAATCCCGGGAGAAGGGGAACACACGCGGGGTGGACTATTATGCGACTCATAAGGGCATAGGTAGGTCATTTTATTCGGGGGAAGAGGCTATGTTGTTGGAGTCATCAATTTAACGAGGGGGCTTGAGAGGAAGACAGGTTTCGCTGTGATCTTCAAAAAGAAGTTCTCGGCGATCGTGTCTGTGGGGAGAAAAAAGGTGGAAAAAACACATGCTATGCGACTTGAGCGAGCAAAAAAATCTATGAAGAAATCCTGGGGAGGGAAATGCTGGGGGGGGAAAAAGACAGTTCCGGAGCGAAGCCGGATCAACGCTTGTGGGAAGCGCCAACAGAAGGGAAAGAGGGGAAGTCGAGTCACCTTCGACATACAAAAAAGGAATTTCTTAAAGAGGGGGAAGAAATTCTCGGGCGACGGTCGACCCAAATCGACTGTGCAGGAAGACCTTTCATAGCCTAATTTTCAAAAAAAAAAACCAAGGCTCCACCTAGGAAAAGGTTTGCCATCGCAAAGGGGCAAAGAAGAAAGCGGCATTGAAGGAAGAAAAAAACAACGAGAAGTAAAGGCAAGGGATCTTTGCCCTCTGTCGCTGAAAAGTTTTCCCTCTAGGAAAAGAGGGGGAATGGGTGAGGGGGGGGGGGGGGCTGGCCATAGAGGTCTATAAGAGGGAGGCGGTTGGGCAGACGAAGGTGGGTCTTTGTACCTGCAAGTATCCCCGGGGGGGGGGAAGGAAAGGGGCCTGCTTCCTAAGGGAGCGTTAGTTTAAAGAGGCAGCAAAAAATCTCTGCCACCACAGCGTGCTAATAACTTATCTCGAAGGAGGTGAAAAAGGAAGAAGGAAGTAGTCGCCGCATGTCATCTGATCTGGCGACGATCACATCAAAACATTTTGGGGGGAACCAAAAAGGCCGAGACCTGCAAAAAGCTTTAAATATTCAAGGAAAGGAGGGGGCGAAAGCGCCCGAAGGGGTAAGTGTTAAGGATAGATAAAAGCTTGGGAAGAGGAACCCTGCACTTCTGAGAGAAAGCTTAGTTCAAAAAAAAGTTCTCGACGGACGGGTCATTAAAGACAGTTAAGGGGGGAGTTCCAAACCGTACTGGGCCGTACTAAGGCAAGTAAGTTGGGAAAAACGCGAGATAAAATCGAATCATTTGAGGGAAAACTGCAACCTTTATAATGGAAAAATAAACCAAATACTACTTGAAGCCGAAAAAAGGTAACAGCAACACCCCCCCCAAAGAAAAAAAGAGACGGGGGGTTGATCACAAACGGTTGTTCGACCCTCTTTTCATTAAAGGAACAGCTTTTCAAGGGGGAAGGGGGTATGTCATCTTATGTCATCACTATCTTCCATCTTGCTTCGGGTTCTTTTAAGAAAAAAAAAAGCCATAGTGAAGAAATAACCAACAGAGCTCTCAAGTGCTTTCTGGAGACGCCTAGGAATTTATCACCTTGTAAAGATCCCAAATAGGGGGGGGAGGGGGTCAAGGTGCAGAAGGAAAAATAATTGTTTATATAATTCAGGGGGGGAGTCTAAAAAAGCGAGGTCTGAACTTCAAAAGATATACAGAAGACAGTAGAACCAATCTTCTCACAAATTCCAAGGGAAAAAAAGGGAGATATCGGGGTGGCAAATGATGCAGGGACAGATTCAACAGGACTTGAACAACCTTTTTCGGGGAGAAAATAAGACCGGTTCGAGGGTTGCCAAAATCATAACGGCCTTTGTCAAATGAGAAGGAGAGGGGGGAGCGGGAGTGCCGGCAGTTGGTAAAAAAAAACGAAACGAAGAAAGAAAACCGAAGGTTTTGGAAAGGAGAGTGCAATGGAAGGGACAACTGATCATAGATGAATCGGGGGCATTGGGACGAGGTCGAACTCAGGCAAACGGAGCCAGTCCTTAGCAAGGGATAGGGAAAAAAAAAAAAAAACATAAACAAAAGAAAAAAAAAAAAAAAATCTCAGGACTTCTGTGTTTTAAATCTGCGCAAAGGAGGAGGAAAGGCCCAAGTCTGGCTCAAACAAGAGTCGCAAGATACAAAGAAGGAGGATCGAAAAGGGAGACTCCAGACCCACCCAACCATGACCGCTTGGCCTTCGGAGGAAGAGGAAGGGGCCGAGTCGAGCACGCAATCTCGTGGAACTGAGGGGGAAGAGGATTCGAATTTACCTCTAAGAAGAGGAAGAACTAAAAGGGAAAAACATCAAGAAATTACTCATGATCAGGTCCGGTTTTAGGAGGGGGGGGGGAAAAAAGAGATAAACTGAAAAAGGGTTATTGGGAACGATAACGAAAGAAATGTGGAAAATCAGAACGGAGAAGACCTGGAGGAAGGGGGGGGGTCAAGGAAAGCTAGGGGCTCAACTATCTTTGTCGTGGAAAGGAGCATTGGGGGGGGGTCTGAAGGGGTAGGAAGCTTGATTATCAGCCTGTCTAAGGCCATCTGGAACTCATAGGGAACAAAGGTGTAAATTTTGCCCATACAACGGGGTAGAGATGCGGTTCCCACGCACCTAGGACATCAGAAGGTCAGAAAAGAGAAATCTCCAGTCAGAAAAATTCGACAGCATCCCCGCTAGTAGAAAAGGGAGGGAGGTAAGGGGCCGGACCTAGGCTGAAAGAGGAAAAAGAAACACGATCCAATTGGAAGTGGGGAGAAAGACCCAGAAAGGGGGGTCTCTTGGAACCAGTATCCGGAATACCTCAAGGCTGAACGGCCGGGTTTAATTCTCCGGAGAGTGAAAACCTGTTCGTGACCGAAGGGGCAGTGTTTCGGCAAACTTTGTAAAAGCGGAAAGACACCTGGACCGCATTTCTGTAAGAGGTTTGCAACGAGAAATGTATGAAAGAAAAAAAAAAAAAAACGCTGGGAAGGACTTGGACTCAGAGGGATCGGGTCGTGTATTAAAGAGAGGGGGGGAAAAGGTCATCATGGAAAAAGGGGAGCTTGACGTCTACAGGTTTTCGCGGGGGGGGGATGGGTTTTCTTGAAAAGGACAAAAATAGTGGCGTAAAAAGTCATGAAGGGACCTGTGACATCCAAGAATCTGGGAAGAGAACGTGCCGTATCCAGGGAGTTCAGCACAGAGGGACCGTAGAGTAAGGAGAAAGATAGGGAACCGACAAGAGTTGAACGTAAAAACCTAAAAGAAAAATTGGAACTCAGTCGAAGACTCCAGGAAATTTTCCCAAAAACAAACGACAAAAATCAGAGTAACAGTTGGACGACGATCGCACCATCAAGAAAGAGAACGGGAAGAACTAAGTTTTCATCACATGGGAGTAACACATCGAGGGAAAAAACACTGGTTGAAAACGAAGGAGGGGACATTGGGCAAGGGCGCAAAAACAACAAAGGAGGAGGAGAAGAGCGAGCTAGGGTGGAAAAAACGGATTTCACAGGAAGCTGGTCAGGTGTTTCCCTCGAGGTCGGACCAGCGAGGCGGGGGGGACTGGGGAAAATTGGACAGGGGGGAATTGCCAAGCATACAGCGAAAAACGAGATCAGAGAATGTTTGTCAGCTTGGTAACCAAAGAGAGGGGGGAAAGAAAAAGGAAGGGGAGCTGAGGATCGTTTAGCTTCAAAATCTGGAAAGAAAAACAGATGGGGGAAAGACCGATCCTAGCTGAAGATAGAGGGTGCTGGGGGGAACTCCGCACTGGATACTTCACTGGGAGGGAGACTGGCGGGGATCCAGGCTCATTCTCATCCAGTTTAAAACTGGGTGGTTACGCAACGAACAGGAAGAAAAAGGTGGGATCTGTCCCGAAAAACTGCGGGGATAGTCGAAAGACTTTTAATATCACATAGCGTGAGGACCAAGATCGAAAATATGCACTTCGGGATGGAAAAGGCGTGTGATAAAAGAGCTGAAACGTGTCATTGACAGCAAAAAGTGAAGGGGGGGGGGGGGACCAATACTGCCGACAAAAAAGGAAAAGGTGGCAAGATGAATAAGTTTTGGAAGGCCGTATGAAAAACAAAAAACCTTACCTGATAAAAAAGGGGACATGAACTAATGAATAAGAATTACTACGTGAGCAACCGATCACAAACGGGTTTAAAGGAAACAGAACATATATAGAAAAATGAAGAGGGAGGTATATATCTGTTCGGTCATAGGAGGGCTAGGAAAAACCACCCAACCCCCCCAAAAACACATGGGATTGGGGGGCTTGAAAGAAAATTTCCAGCATCGGATTAACCGCCCAACGAACGGTAGCGGGGGACTGCGGGGGGAAGAGGCCTAGAAAGAAGACTTAAAAGGAGACACATTCGTATTTCAGAGGGGGGTGCTGCGGAACGGGGTGTGGAAGCTTAAGGATAGCTATTACCGAGTGAACAAGCCTGTTAGGAAAAAGTGGAAAAGAGGAGCTTCAAAAGCTCGAAAGCCTACATTGGGGTCTCCAACCAAAAGAAAGAAACGTCCAAGAAGGAAGCGAGAGTTGGACACAGTACAAGCGTCAACGGGAAGGATTCAAACAGGACTTGACAGGGTCGCAAAGATCCAAAAGGCGTTGTGTGATCAGGGTTGCGAGGAATTCCAAAAATCATAAAAAGAGGGGGAGTGGGGGGAAACACGGTTAAAAAGGGCAGAGGGTTTCCAAATCGACCTCCAAGAAAAAAAAAGTTGAAACACTAGATTCCGAGTTGGGGAGATAACGCGGAACGAACTGATCCGTAGAAGGCATTCAGGGAAGGGACTATGACAAAGAGAGCGCCGGTCACTTTTCGCTGGTGTTGTCTGCGCTCGGAGTTGGAAGAAGAAGGGTAGGTCAACAAAAAGGATGCAAGAGATCAAAAATGGGGGCTCAAACAAGAGCTAAACGATCAAAAAAAAGGAGAGGGGAGGCGAATCGACTACCTGGAGAAACCGACATCGAAAAAAAAAAAAACCGGAGGACAGTTGGTCAAGGGTTGGGGCGGCATTGAAAAATCTCAAATGGGAGGAGGGACTCGTTTAAAAAAGGATTATGACAGAGTTTGTGGGGAAACGGTCGGAACGACCTCAAGACGGTATAGGCACCGTTATGCAAAGATACATATTGGGGGGAAAAAGAAGAAAAACAACCAAATCATCGAAGTCGTATTAGGGACTCAAGAGGGAACCAGAAAAGACGTGAAGAGAAGCTACCGTGGACTCCCTTAACTTCGCGTCAGAAAGATCTGGCCGGTGGGGAAAGGGCAATTGGGGGGGGAAAGAGTCTTGAAGAAAGTGAACGCCGCATGCTAGTCTGGGCCCTCCGTCGCATACCAGGTGGAAGGGTAGCTCGCCAAAGTGGAAGTTGTCCCGGTTCCGCAGATCGAGGAAATACGCTGGGATCTTCATAAAGGAAATCCGGGAATAAGTCGCAGCCTCAAAAAATAACTGAGATCAGAATTCTTGTGGGGAGGGGGGGGAAAAAAGTAAACGATAGGAAACGAAAACTAGAACAAGGAATACGACCGACCCAATATATACGACAATCTCTAAAGAAAAAAAGGAATAACCCGGGAAAGTTTGGGATCTCTTCTCCGAGGGCCTGGTTTTAGGGGGGTTCATGCCGGTAAGGGGGGGGGCCTGCAAGGCTATAAAACGAGCTTGCCACCGGAAAGCCAAGATAAGGGTTTGTCTCCGAATATACTAATATTGAAGGAAATAAACGTTCAGTGCAAGCAAGTGGAAAAAGGAAATCTTAGGCGAACTCAGAAGGAAGTCGGGGGGGGGGAGGGGAGGAGTCAGATATATCATTAACGCGGGCGCTGTTCTCTAGACTCGGAAAAAAAGTGGTTCGGGAAAAGTGACCAGAGTTCTCGATAAGTCGGCGTCACCCATTTGCTCACACGGTGCGACCATCGAGACAGGCAATTGAACAGCTCCGTAGTGTCACGATCACAGAGGTTGGGGAAAAAGAGGCCGTGCACGTGGGATCGAGCATATCTACTCTGTGGAGGAACAGATCGCGTTAACTGCACAGAAGGAAATACCTTAGACAAATCTCCCCTGGGGCGACCATGAAACACTCGGAAACTGAAGGAAACGACGAGAAGAATAGCGTCTGCAATCCCAGAGGGGGAACCTTTCAGAGCCTAAGAAGTTTCCAGACATGGGGAGAAGACGCCAGCATAGAGTCAAAAGTATTCAAAGGTGTGCCACACTGCACAGATGGTCAGAAATCGTCAGGGGGAATGAAAGGGAGCTAAACGAAGAGAAATAGAGAAGCGAAGGAGATTTCTTCTTTTCCCTCTTTGCTAGAACCATTTTTAAAGAGGAGGGGGAGAGACGATGCATGGGTTGGGGGGAGAAAAGATAAACGAGGCATATGAAATGGCAACAGGCTTTTATGTGGAGGAGGAAGGCGCTATAAGGGGGATTTGACTTCAAAAACTAGAGAAAAAGAAAACCCGGTGTTGTCTGGAAGAATTGCCTGGAGACTGTCGAAGTAGAGGGGGGAGGGGAAGGTATGTAAACGCGAGCTGGCGGTCAATCCCACCTGCGTGAGAGAGAGGGGAAGAGAAAGCAGGAAAGAAAGATACGCAAGTCTCATCATGTGGCTCGCTCACAAAGCATTCGAGAAGGGGGGGGAAGTACGCAAAAAAAATCGCCGAGGGCAATAAAATCTTTCACGCGAACAACTGGCTTCAAAAGGGTAACGAGAAAGAACAACATAGAGGAAAAGAAAAAACTGACACCGGCTACCCGTCTGGATAGGGGCACCCGCGAGGTGCTCTCCAGAAAGAACTTTTTCAGGAGAAAAGGGGAAGAGTCGGAGGAAAAAAAGGGGGGGTGGTTGGGGGCGGGGGGGGGGGGGGGGGGGGGGGGGGTTGGGTTGACCAAGGGAGCAGTTAAATGGTAAAACGTAAAAGTGAATCTGGTAATTTCAAATTACCTAGTACTACTACAGAAACATGAAATTCCTAGTAACTGGTTCGCAACGGCTTCTGACGTTAGGACGGGAGTGGGAAGGCGACTTCTTCTATCGAGGGGGGGGATCAAGTGATTCAACTGGATTGAAGGGGTTTCTTTGGGGCAAAGCCGATGGAGCAGAGACTAGGTTATAAAGGTGGACCTTAAGGTCTAGTGGATCCTTGGAGACGAGGGGGGGGAGATCGGAGGGGGAGGAGGAAGGGACAGGGGCGATTTGGGAGAGGTCGAGGACTACACACACTAAAACCTGTGGTGCATTTCCCAACGGGGGGATAACAGAGACTAGCAAGGGGTCCACTTGAATCACGACAGCCTAAAATTGAACAAGCGGACTCCTCAAAAGACAAATATGATCGATCTAAATCGGATCGGGTTCTGAACCTGGGCGTCCGGGAAGCGGAGGAAAATGAGTCGGCACGTCCGAAGAACGGTATAAGGGCCTGTTGGGGGGAAGGGGTTCTAGAAAAAAGGGGAAAAAAGGAATCAGGGAGACCGTAATCTGCGGGTGGACAGGCAGGGATTAAGTCAGCTTTGGCCCAGCAACTTGGTGAAAACGAGATTCTAGGGGAGGTATAGAGAGGAAAAAATTCCGACCCACGGGCCGGGGTCGAATGCGGGGCAGGATCCGAGCGAGCTGGGCGAAGGATGCGCTGGAGGGAGGCGCTCTTTGGGCGTTGGGGGAGTGGGGGGATATCTCTCAACAGAAAGATAGTAGATCCCACTAAGGAACTCAAAAGACAGAGAACATCAAAGCGGCCGCTCAAATGAAGAACTGGAGAATTCAGTGATCGGCTTGCCTTCTATGATGGAGGGGAGGGACAGGACACTCATATCGGGTTTCAAACTGCGGTGCGGAGGGTATGAGGCAGTTTGGAACTGCTGAAAAAAGAACCGCGGGGAAAATGTACAGGATCAGTAGGTGTGAATTCCTCTCTAAACCTTCCATCCAGGAAAAAAAGGGAAGTAGGGGATGGGAACGTAAGGTTTGTGGATCAGTAAGGCAATAAAAGGACGACAAAGGGTGGAACACGCGGGGGGGCGAATCCCTAGTTGGGGGCCGGGGTGAAAGGTGGGACGGAAAAAAAGTTGGCGGCTTTAGAGGGGGGATGTTTGAAAAATGGCCGGGAAAATGCTAGAAGGAGGGGATAGGGGGGAACACAACAAGCTGGTGAAAACTATATAGGAAAGGGGTGTCACCTTTTCCGCAAGCGATAAAAACGAGGAAAAAGATGGAAAGGATAGAAGGCGCAGCCCCGCTAACTTAAGAAAAAAAGGAGGTTGGGGGCGGAGAGGCGATCTTCGGGGATGTACAAAGAAACACTGAAAGGGAAGGAAGAAAGACGAGAAGATACGAAGCGATTCTAGTAATGGGGGACGTAATAGGAAAGCAGCTTAACAGAAAAAAAAAAAAGGGGGGGGTTAAAAATAGGGGGAGGTGTGGGTGTGTACCTAGTGAAAATGGCCTTCTAAAGAGGTACGTTCGGAAAAAAATGGAAATGAGATTGGTGTCAAAGCGTTGCCACCGGGAACTTCATTTCAGGAAAAGAAATGGGCGGGGGATCCGAAAATAGAGGAACCGGGCCTCGCTGGCTGAAAATCGCGGGTGGGGAACTCAAGCGGCGAATCAGAAGCAGGTTCAGGGAGGGGCCTGAAAGAGTGTTTGATAGATCAGTGACGCGGGGGCGAAATGCACTCTAAAAAAGAGAAAAGGTGGGGGTCCGTGGGATTTTCTGAAAAGAGATCAGGCGGTGTGCGTACCCGGGGCGCAAAGGAAGTCGCCTGTGAGCACAAATCTGAGAAAAGGGGGAATAAACATGAGGTATCAAAAGTGCGGGCGTAAAAAAGTAGTGCTCATTTGACGCGACATCAGGAAAGCTAAAAGCCCGCTGGGGCAGGGGAAATCAAAGCCAGATCGCGTTGGATTTTAAGGAGAAGGGGGCTAACAAGGCAAGTGCCCATACAAACTCTGGTCTAGAAAAAGAAAGACAATCGGATCGATCAAGGAAGATTCAACACCTCCTTCTTTCTGAATAACCCGGGAGAAAGGAAAAAGTGGGCTCATTGGAAGATTGAAAATCTCTTCAAACTTGGGGGCCATCGCACAGAGGAGAAAGAGAAAGAGGGCAGCCTCTCACAAAAAAAAGAGGAATGCGCAGGAATAATTCATGGGTCACTCTGTTTCTCTTGCACAAGTTGTTCCAGAAGGGGGGGGAAAGAAAGATATGACTGTGACTGAGCCCCAAAAAGGGCATTGAGGCTATAGGTCTTCCACGAATCAGCAATGGAAGAAGAATTGGGGGGAGCAATGTTTAACTCCGGTGGGAAAAATTGCCTTGATTCTGTCGACTTGGAAGAGGGGAAAGAAGGAGCGAAGTGTCAGAGCGGAATACCCGACATAGTTCTATAAAAAGAGATAATAGCAGAGGGGGATGAACGACAGCAAGCCTGGGTCAAAAGTAGGAGCAAAGCGATCTTGTCTCGCAGTCTCATGAGGGCAAGAAAGGGAGGGGGGTTACCAGGATCCAGCCGAGAAAAAAAGAAAATCTTTCAACCGAGAACGGCTTCCAAGGAAAAAAAGGGACGCGTTGAGCGGAAGCCTTTCAGGAATCAAACAGGAACACTTCTGATTCGCATACATGCTTTGAAAAAGTGCTAGAAAAGCGAAGGTTGCAGTACAAAATTAGGAAAGGCGGTTATTCGGGCCAACCGGAGTCCGAAATAAGGTCCAAGGTGAAAAACAATCAGTAAGGCAGGAAAGGTTTCGAAAAAGCTTCCCGTAGAAGAATTAACACGACCAGAATACAGGAAAGAATCCTCTCACGTGTGGGTTTAACTCCGGAGCGCTGGATTAATTCCGGGTAGGGGGGTAAAAATCCTCGTCGATATATCTGTTTCTTGGTCAGAGGGAACCAAGGGGGTTGAACCCGAAGCATAGCCCGATTTCCAGCCTTGCGGGATTAACAACGCCCAGGGGGATCAGTTGAATACTGAGAAGGGACCATCAGAAAATAACAGAACGTTCGGGGGAGTGCGGAACCGTTGAAAAACGCGAGGAAATTTTGAGTGGATGGGGGAACGAACAATGGTTTGCCTCGAGGGGGGGCCCAACCATCATTCTTCTAGGAAATCAACTGAAAAGAAGAGGGGGTCTACAAAGAAGAGCAGCATTCACAATTCAGGGGGGACTAAAGGCGTCACTTTATGAAGGGGAATGATTCAAAAACGGGGTCCCCAATAATACTTTATGGGTTGTTCGGGGGGAGGGGACCAACAGAAAGAGTCCATTTATCAGAATTACCTTAGTATGTGGGGGGGGGGGTGAGGTGAGACACAGAACCACGAAACCGCAGCGGGGTTGGGGGCCAAAAGGGGAAAGGACCCAGTGTGAAGGAAGTGCAAGGGAGGCGGTCCTTCAATAATCCCCAACTTAATCAGGGAGTTGGAGAGGGAGCTCAGTCGATGAGAAGGGAAGGCATTCCTTTGTTCGGTATGGGGAAGGATCCATTTTGATGCAAAAAAACACCAACCGTAGGGGAAAGTGAAAAAGGGAAAGATAATAAATTGAGGGGAGAGAGACATCCCTCACGCTCGACAAGGACGGAGGAAGGCTCGAAGAAACTGAGAAGACAAGGAAATTTACTAAAGGATAAAGGGGGGGGCGTCATTTAAGAGATTCCAGGGAAAAGAGAGAGGAAAACGGAACGGGGGACCTAAGTTTTGGAAAACAAGTAATCGGTGAAGGAAGGAAAAATTCAGGGCACATCAATCTTCCTGTAAAGGAGGATGGTTGCTCCCAACGACCTTCTACCGTCTTATGTTACGAAAGGGGAAGAAAGAGGAAGTCCATGTGGAGCATACCGTTTGGCACTGGTTCAGAACGCAGGGGGGGGGAAAGGGGATCACTATCGGGGCATGGTTGGGGGGACTTTGGTTAAATTTGGAGAACTACCTCATTCTAGGAAAAATCTGTTTCCATAGGAGAGCCCGGGAAAGGGTCAACGATCTATCCCCCTTACGTGCGGGGGGTGAAGGGACTCGCAGGAACAGTGGATCGTTCCCACATGTGTAATCAAGGGAAGCAATCGAAACAAGATAGAAAACATTGAGATCAGAGGGGAGGGGGCTGTTAAAAGATGGAATCGTAGCGTTAGGATGTCAAAGAAAAAATAAAGTGGGGAAGGGGGGGGGTCGAACGGAGAAAATGGCGAGTCTCTAAGGAAACGAAGCAATCATCTTACGTCGAACAACACTTGTTGAAGGGAATGGGTGGGTAGGGTTCATCGGGGGATTTCAAGACCGGGTAAGGGGAAATTGAACAAAAATTGAAAATGAGATTGGGGTCCGAAGAGAGGGGGGGGGGGGGCAAAAATTGGAAAGCATGGGGGGCTCCGAAAGTGGGTTCCCCCGGTAAAAAGGAAACGCGGCAGACTCGCGGTGACCTAGAACGGAAGTGCATAGGTCGGTGGCAGGTGGTCGAGGAGAGAGGGAACAGTAACAGGGAGCTGGAGAATCTGAAAAAAAATTGGGAATGTCAATTGACCAGGTTCTCGGAGAGGAGTAGCAATTGCTCAAAGGGGATGAAAGGCGAAGTGTTGGAGATCAAAAAGCTGAATCCCGGTTGAAGGGGGGCCCTTTAGATTTCAAGAAAAAGTTGCGAGAGAGACGGGGAGCCCTGTGGTGAGGGGACCTCAGGAAGGGGGAAAGTTCACTAAAACGGAGGGCAGACTCCAGGCAAGTATCTCTACAAACTCGGGGGCTGAGAAAAAAAAATTCTCGGATCGACGGGAGCAACATCAAACTGGAAAAAAAGAAAGGAAGACCCTTTAAGGACAAAGTAAGGTCAACAAAACCCATCATCTATTTCTAAAATCGAGGGACAAGGGGAAAAAGAAAAAGAGTGGGAAGAGCTCTACAGACACCACAAGGAGGTAGAAGAGGTTCCTTCCAATTCCGCTTCAACGTTCCAATCGGGGGGAGGGGAGGGAAATGGTGGGGTCGCTGCGGGGGTGGGGTGACGGAATCCAAAATTCAAAAACTGGGAAGGTAGGTCGCAGAAGGAGGGTGCAGAATCGGCGTAGAACTGTGTACGGTTGTACCTGCCGCTTTGTAGGGATCCCTATTGGGGGGGGGGAAGAGAGTGGGATCTATATTTTCAATCTTCGGGCGAACGGGGGAAAAGAGCTCCCAAAAGACGAGCGATGATCGCGGAAGAGGGACAGAGTGCTTAACTCCCTCAGGGAGCGGCAATCGGAGGGGGCATCGATAATTTTGCTCTCGAAAAAGGTCAGATACGCATATTGTAGTTACGCAATAGTCCATGGAGCGGAAAAACGCTTACATCAAATCTGGAGAAAAAGGGCGAACAACGGGAATTCAGGGGGAGGTGAGATAACAGCGTTAATGAGGACTAGGAAAAATAACAGAGAAATACAACGGAAAAAGGGACCACTTAGGAGAGGAATGTGAAGTCGCCAAAAGGAGGTTTCAACTCCAAAAAAAAAAAGGTAAAAAAAAAAAAACGGTTCCATAAGCACAGGTGATAGGGAAAAAAGGCGACACAAAAAAGTGGGAAAGGAGAGGATCAACCAAATCTCAATTTGAAATTTTCCGAAGGGAACCTTAACGAGAAAAAGGGAAAACTAACCCCAAAATTCCTACGGAAAAAAGCCGATCACAAACGGGTTCAGGCCGTTCATAAGCTGTGCAAGAGGGGGATATGGGATAGTAGGGAAGCGGAGTATATATCTGGTGGTCATAAAATATGACTTGATTCTTGTTTCGTGGGAAATCTCTAAAGTCAGAAGAGGGAAAACAGCCGAGAAAGATGGAAGAAAGGTTAGGCTTTTATTCACAACGCTTCTATCCTGTCAGGGGAGCCAAAGTTGAAATAAGGGGTGAAGTCACCATAGTGCGGGGAACCCGGAGATTACTTTAAAGCTCCGGTATATCTAGATGGGAATGCTAAAAACAAATTGGGGGGGAGAGAGGAAAAGAGCCGGCTGCCATCGGAGATAAGCGGACATTGTTCGAAAAAAAGGTGTCAGGAAGGGGGAAAGAAAATGGGGGGGAGGTTTCAAAGGAAATTCTTCACGGTATAAGGGGAAACTGATTCAAACAGTACGGGCGGGAAAAAGGACGGAGATGGGGATGGAAAGACGGAATTCCAATCATGAAAGGGAGAGGTGAGGACGGAATCTTTATTTGGGCACTATTTTAGGGAGACAATATTCAAGCGTTGTGAAAAACGTCTCATCCACAAAAAAAAAACACAGTGGGGAATCGCGAGGGAGTTCGGGAATTACCGGCCAAAAGCGAAAGGCAAGTCCTGTCATGGCAGGGTAGGGTGAGTGGTCTTACAAGGTAAACTTCAACCTCCCTTGGAATTGGTCTCGTTCGAGTATGGCGGGTATATCAGTGAGAAAAAAACATGTAGAAACATAGAGGGAAAAAAAAAAGCCAACTAAAGGATCAAAACGAAGAAGCCAAACATCCAAATCAGGTGACAAGTGGCGGCGAAAAAGGATACTAGACCCCGGGGGGAAGACCGGCTTTAAAACCTTAAAGGGGGGGCGGCATTTTTGTTTGGGAAAAAGATGATAGCCTTGCAAGACTGTAAACTGGGACTGGGGAGGAAGGGTAAGTGTGGAAAAAAGGAAGGAGGAGACACGAGAGGCAGATAATGGGGATTGGAGGCCTCTCGAACCTGCCAACAGAAACCTTCTAAAGGGGAGGGGGGACGAATGGACGGAATTTGGAAGAAGGACCAAAAGAACCGTGTTACGCCCTGGTGAAAAAGAAAAAAGCGCTCACTATCAGGAGGTTGAAGTGGTACAAGGGGGTGTGGGAAAAAAAGTGGGGTCGGCTTTAGATAAATGTAGGGACGCAGCAGCGGAAGACACCGGGTGCGCAGGGCCCTAGAGCTAGCGCGTCAGGGGAAGCACACCTCTACCGGAAGCATCGTACCAACAGTCTCATTGATAGCGACAGCATCAAACCTCTAAAAGAGAGCAGAATGGATATCAGAAAGAGAGGATCGAGCGGAGAGTTGTAACAATAGTGGGAGGATTACCTACCCATATTAGTAAACTCGATTCCAGTAGAAGCCAGATAAGAAAACGGCCGAAAGGGAAAGCCGGGCCTCCTAGTAGTCTTGTTTGGATGGTTCCTGGGCATGTGCGGGCGAAGGTGGAAGGTGTCGGCAAAACAGGAAAAGAATAGAAGGTGGCACTTGACTGAGTTGCGCGTCAGGATAGGAATAAGGTTGCCTGAATTAAAAACGGAAAACAGCGAGAGGAAAGGCTGGAAGATGCAGACACAGAAGCAGAGGCGGTGGTTTGGGTACATTAAAGCTATGTTTTGAGATTCACGAGGGCCTTTCGCTAATGGCGATACATTGGGGAGAGATATTTAAAAAAAAAGCCAAACCCAACAACACCACACCCACCAAACCAAAAAAAACAACCAACAACACCACAACCCCCAAAAAAAAAAAACCCAACCAAAAAACCACACCAAAAAAAAAAAAAAAACCCAAAACAAACCACCCAAACCACACCCCCCCCAAAAGAAGAAAGAACAAAAAAAACCACCCCCCACACAAAAAACCAACAAACCCCAAAAAAAACCAAACCAAACAAAACAACCAAAACACCCCACAAAAAAAACAAAACCACACACAAACACCACCACACCCCACACACACCACCCAAACCAAAGCAACATCGCGATCCTGTCGTCGTGTAAAACACCAAGGGGGGCGAAATAAATGGAGAAAAACCATCTGCAAAAAAAAAGAAAAACACCAAACAGGGGGCAGGAAGGGTGGGGCTCCATTCCTCTCGTAATCTATCGAGACCAGGGGGGGAGCGCGGACTTTGAAACAGGGATAATAGGACAAGAAGAACGATCCCTTGAAAGAAGGTCAGCAATTTTGAAAAAAAAAGGGGAAAGCGGGATCGGGCCAGTTAATTACCTCGAGATGGCACCATCCCCACCTTCTGCAGGGGAAGACCGTGAAGAACCTAAGAAAGGGTTAGAAGGAAAAAACCCAGATGGAGAGACCTCTCGTAAGGGTTTCCAGACCAGAGGGCAAAACTTATCGGAGCAAAGGAGGAGGAAAGAGAGAGAAGGAAAAGGGGAACTTCTTTGCCTCTGTGCTCTGGACAGTTTTGAAGAAGAAATCGAAGGGGGGGTGTTGACAAACCATGAGAAAAAGTAGGGGAGGCGAGGGAAAGGAGGAAAAAGGCATGTAGGGTGAATCAAGAAAGAAGGGGAAGGTGTACCTAAGAGATCGAGGTCAGGAAAGGGAACTGAGTCTGTCGAAGGGTACGTTGAAGGGGAAAGAATTCTGGCGGGAATCGACTGGAGATCACCACAGAGGAGAGCGAGGGAGGAGAAGTGTTCGGAACTACAATTATTGTGGAGGGCGAAGGGGGCGAAAACAGCTTTGCTGGGGGGGTTTTTTTTTGCAGGAAATAAAGGGAGCCGAGACAAGAAAAATCTTTAGGGAAACAAACGTGGTCTTCAGATTTCGGGAGAAAAACGCCAAGTTACTGGCGATCATCGACAGAAGAATGAACTCATTCAAAGAGGAAGTTACACCCGCGAGTCGGCGCCATACTGAAAAATGCCATGAGGATGTCGAAAAGACGGCCGACGAAATAATCCAAGGTGGCCAAAGGAGAAAGGCCAAGCAGCTGAAAACTGAAATGGGGAGAACATGAAAATAACGTAGACGCAGAGAAACCTTGGTTGGCGAAGAAGAGGGCGTATTCCAGGAGAGAAAAAGAGGAGGGGTATATCTGGGTCGGTCCTACTTTGCAAAGGGGGGGGCTACGGGAGAAGGAGGGAAAGATGAGGATTCCCAACCGCAAGTTTAGCGGGTATTGCTGGGCGACTTCTATCCTGGCGGAGGGGGGGGAAAAACAAAAATCAAGGGGGGTTCGGGGCGGAACCTGCAACTCTGCGAAAAAGGGGGAGCTGTTAGATGCTAAAGGGGAAAGCAGAAGGAACTTCAGATCTAAGCCGACATTGTTAAAAAGACAAAAAGAGGCTCACGGGTCGGAAAAGAGGATTGAAGGAAAGCGTGACAACGAGAGGGGCAGACAAGGACGGAGGTGTGTACTCGGGTCTAAACTTGAAGGTTTCAGATATTCACCAAAAAAGAAAAAAAAGCGGCCAGGATACCGGAAGACTTGATGTGGTGGACACGAAGTGGGGAAAACGGGAATCCGGACCTGGAAAAGGGCCTGCAAGATCAAAAAATCATTTTGAAACGATCGATTTGCAGGAGAAAAAAGCGGGATTGGAATTTTGATTCAAGAAAACTGCCATCAAAAAGGAAGAAGAAGGCAAAGGGGCACGATGAGGGAGAAGTTCTCCAGTAGTCAAGGAGCCTCCTCAAACGTCTTGGATCGCTGGGGAGCTCGTCTCGCTTGACCAA
>Ga0179593_1531229_pt1 | contig 26361 bp, 24 predicted proteins | sample CZODoug2_1_08_16_FD_185931 | JGI IMG/M metagenome (GOLD analysis project Ga0179593, IMG submission 185931) | Vadose zone soil fungal communities from Angelo Coast Range Reserve, California, USA - CZODoug2_1_08_16fungal (PacBio error correction) | ecosystem: Environmental > Terrestrial > Soil >...
TCCGCAAAAGGGAGAGGGCAACCGCTCTCAAAGAAAGCAAAGCAAGGAAACATTATACAAACGCAAGGAAGGGATGCCTGAGCGGGGGGATAAAAAATAGCCAAAGGCAAGATACAGCGTCTAAGGCCAACTTGCAAGGACCGTCCCGTTGAGAAGCGCGAGATGTTCGGGAGGGAACTTCTAGTGGAGCCCCGGCCGGACGGTAAAGATCCCAAGGGGGGTAACTAAAAAGGGGGAGTCATGGCACATGAGATGAAAAGGTCAAAGGTGATCTGCCAGAAGCAGCCGGGAGGGAAGGGAGGGGGAGTGCGCTTCCAGTGGGGAACGCTGTGATGGCAAGCACTGACCAACAGAGAAGGGCGTCGGACAGACGAAATGCACCAGAGAGATCATAGCAGGTGATCGGAAATTCACACGTAAAAAATATTCTTCGAGAAGGACCAAGAAGGGAAAGAAGGAGGAACAACCAAGAAAGAAAAACTTCTGGAGAGTGAATAAAAAAAAGTTAGAAGAAAGGGAACAAGAGTGAGTGGGAGGTCGAAAAAAGGACAGAAAAGAAAAAAAAATCCTCGAGTTCCTTCCGGGGAAAACTCGCTCAATGGAAAAATCTGGTTTCTCTAAGGGAGAAATTTCCCCTCGGGGTTCTTCGGAGAAAAAATCTTCCGCAATGTTTTAAGACCTCGATGTCGGGTATACAAAACGAAGAATTCGGAATGAAAATAAAAAGCAGAGAGGATACACTTTGACCGTTAAGAAGAGCAAGAACCAAAGAATCTAGTGCTACGACCTAAGGTAGCCCGTTGAATCCACAAAACTGTTTGAGACGTCAGGAGACCCAAGACTAGCGTCGAAAGCTTCAAAAAAACTATTCAGAAGGAAGAAAACCGAGAACCTAAAATGCAGACAAAAGGTAAATATGAGGAATCCGAGAATTCACGAAAAGTCCCTCGGGGAGGGTAAGAAAGGAGGCGGATACGAAATAGAATGCTCCGAATCTTGTTAGAATCTCTGGGCTAAAGAGGAATAGAACTCTCATTGAAGCAAGGAAGAATCTCAAGGTGAAGGAGGACGTAACAAGGAGGTTCAGGAAAGAAATCTTTGAGGAAAGTCGAAAAACTATATAAGAGAAGAAGGAGCTCGAAAAGAGACAGCCGAAAAAGCCGGAGAGGGAAAGGCATAAACGAAATTTCCGGTACAAGACAGAGAGAAGAAGCTCGAGAAAGGGAGACCGAAAAAGAGACTCAAAAAAAAGCGGACAGACGCGCATTGTTCGACGGGGAGTGGCAAAAATGTGGAGCCGCTACGGAAATGAGGGAAGCAGTAGCAACTTGGAGAGGGGGGAAGTTGGACAGAATCTAATTTGACGGCGAGTTAAAAAACCGAAATCTCCTTAAAAGGTGCCTTCAAAAGGAAAACTCCCAAGGTTGCTTCCAATTTCACCTACTCGTGACTTGGCAGCAGAAGAAGAAAAAACCTTAAGGTCGCGGGGCCGGAGTGGAGACACGTCAGAGGAGTGAGAAAAAAAATTCCGCTGGACTTGAACGGACCCTAAAAAAGGAAAAAATTCAAAACTTGCAAAGGGAGGTAGGGTTGGAACTTGCAATTGTTAAACACCTGGAGGGGCTCAAAAGCGAAAATGAACTCTTCAAAAGAGGAAGTCATATAGGCGGTACCGCAAGCGCTACAAAGTTAGAGGAAGAAAGTCGGGTCAAAAAAAACAAAACTGAAGAAAAAAAAATACGGGAGAAGAAAAACTAATTTCATTAAAGCTTCCAATTAAAAGAAGAGGGAATTGGACACGGCAGAAGAGGTTGAACTGGTGGCGCCGAATCATCAAGGCCGATGACCGAGAACCTTTCCCCAACGAGGAGCCCAGGGAGTGAAGGAGAAAGGGTAAAAAAAAACGACCGCAAGAGAAAAGACTAGCCGGTGAGCGCCAGAGACCAAAAAAGAGGGAAAAGAAAAACGTTGGGGAGGGGAAGAGAGAGGGAGCTCGGGAGCTAGGTCGAGGGAGGGGGGATGAAAGAAGAAGTAAAAGAACGAGTTGATACAGGGGGGGAATTGCGTTATCAGCCGAGTAATGAAAGAACTTAAAACGAAAGCCCGCGGAAAAGGCTCGCACCGGACGAAAGGCCTGCGTAGGCCAGGAGGGAAGAGGAGATCAAGAGAAAAACCGGGGAGAAAGAGGAAGGGGGGAGGAACGGAACATTAGAGCGCGGTAGGAGCCTGAGAAAAAGAGGTCCAAGGGAAAATGCCGGGAACTTAAAGAAACTGGTAGGGGAAGTAAAGCCGAGGAAATAAAAAAGGCCCCAGACTATGAAAAAAATTATAGAGAGGACCGATAGGGAAGGACAGAAATTGTAAAGGAGAGGGAGCCTCAACTGGGGCAAGGGGACACACCGACTTATACCAATTTCAGAAAGAGAGGGGAGGAGCCGAAGTAGAGGTAAAAAAAAGAACGGATGGGCAACAGTCTCCCGGCTTCCACAAAGAAACATATCTAGGAGAAAACTCTTAAATAGAAAAAGAGAAGACTTAGAGGGATAGGGAACTAATAAAAAAAGAATCGGGAGCTAAATCATAAAGAGGACCAGAGGATGACCAAAAAAAAAAAAACGAGAAAAAAAGAGGGCGCAGGCCTAAAAAGGAGCCAACGAACGCTTCGACAGCTAAAATCTCGAGAAGAGAACTGGGAGGAAAAGCTTCACGGAGGAAGAAGGGGAGGGCGTCAGACGCGAAGACAAAACGCAAAAAAACCGCCTCAGCTTTGGGGAGTCCATCAAAAAAAGACCTCCGAGGAAACCGAAGAAAGGGAGGAAACATATAAAAGGGAAAAATCCATAGAAGAAAACAGAATTCTTCGAGCAGTCTCAAGAGTCCGTGGGGAAGAAAGATGAAGGGAAAGAGTTAACGAAATTTGACTCCTTGGGAGAGGAAAAAATTATGAAACTCGGTTGAGAAAGAAAATCGGGAGAGGGCAGGGAAACTATGTGAAAAAAAGTTAAGGTCTTCGGGAAATAGGGCAGGGAATAACGAGCCGTGAAGTGGGGAAAAGCTTTGAAAAAAAAGTGGAAAAAGGTAGGAAACACTTCAAAAAAGCCGCTAAAACTTAAAAGGTCAAGCGTTGACTGGAATGAAAAAAAGGCCCTGCGGAAAAGCTGTTCATGGGTAGAAAACGCCAAAAAAAAGTCGCGAGGGGGAAAGGGGGCTCTGAACCTGATGGGTTTCAACAGGGGACCCTCAGAAAAAGAAAAACCGAGAAAATTACAGAAGACTCGAAGAGATAATATGGAGAAAAACTGTAAGAATGTGCCTCTCAAATTGAGGCAGGGTGTGAAGAAAAACTCTAAAGAGGGCAAAGAAAATGCAAAGGGAGAACCTGTGACTCCCGGGCCGAGGAAAACGACTCAAACTCTCAAAATCGAAGGATGAGCCCTCCCCGAAGCTTCCCTTAACGATCGTTCACAACTGAACCCAAAGTCCCAAACCCCTAAGATGCAATCGTCCGAAGATACCTTAGGGAAAAAAAAAACCAGGAGACGCCCGAAATCTACTAGACAAGCCAGACTCTCCTAATAAAATGAGGGGCCCCGGTAAAAGACCTCGAGAAGCCGTCTAGATAAAGAGGACAATGCGAAACTCTTAGGAGCATTGAAAAGAGGATGCAGTAGGAAGGGGGTTTCAGATATCTATCGGGAAAAACTGTGAATGGGAACAAAACTGGGGGCATTACTATAAGTACCAAAAGAACGGAGGAAAAACCAAAAGAAAGCCGGGACTGTCACATACGCACAGTAGGGGGGAGGAGTGCAGGAAAAGGAAAGGACTGGACGAAAAAAAGTTGGTACGAAGGTAGGAGTGGGGCGTCAGGGTGTGTCGAGAATAAAGGTAGAGCGTGGGCGCCTGCGAAGGCTCTGTGAAAAAATTGAAAAGAAAGGAAAATCAGGAATAAGAAGAAACAGGGGAAAGTGAGTGAGGGCTCTAGAAGAGAAAAATTGGGGAAAGAACTGGGAAGAAAGCGTGCAGAAGGGCACAAAGGTCGCGAAAAGAAAAGGGACAAGGAAAAACGAGTGTGGGGGAGGCTCAAGTTAAAACAGGATCAAGGACCCTCGGAGGGAAAAGCCTATATGAGTCGTCTTTCAAAAGAAAGCTAAGGGACATAGCAGTTTAAGACTCTGCAGAAGAAAAGGAGGCCAGGGCGGGAAACCTGGGAGGTGCAGCCCTAAGGACCGGAAAAATCTCACTCGCGGGGAGTCATAGACGACGAAACGTCAAAGGATCAGGGAGGGGAACTAAAGGAACGCACAGCGAACCCCTCCGGAAAGCTGAAAAAAAAATGCAAGGGGTGTAAGTGAGAAAAAGAGGGACTGAGTCAAGAGGACCAGGAAAAAAAGCAGCCGACGCTCGTGAGATGAAATGTATCAGAAACTCTAAGGGGTACAAGGAAAGGGGCTGGAAAGAACTAGAACTGTCAATAGGAGAAAAAAAGGTCCGTCGGCCTGAAGGAGACGAAAATGGCTCGAGACATCAGGGGTATCAGGAGACAGACTCTGTAGGGATGGAATATCATCTCACTAAGAAAAAGGAGTCCACAAAAGAAAAGCCTAAGGAAAGAAAAGAGAAACTTCACCAAAAAAAAAACTTGGAGACTGCAGGGGGGGAAACAATCGAAAAAAAAGGGAGGGTTACCCGCGGTTAGCTAACAGAAAGCTGAAAAGAGGCCCGGGACTAAGAAAAAAGAGGGAAACGCTACAAAGCAAATCGGAGGTCTGGCCGACTGTCAAAATCTGGTAGGAAGGGAGGGAACTCAGGCCACAATCCTTCAGGGAGGAAAATTGCTGGGATCGAACTGAAGGGCTTCGGAGTATAAAAGTTCCCTTCAAACCTGGTTAAAGACAAATATAAGGGAGGGTGAATCAAAAGGCTACCGAGGATTTATCAGAGCGAGACTCATAAAAAAAGGTATTATGGGATTGGCGTCTGAAAAAGGATCTTTTGGGTGGGGAAAAAAATCTGAAGGAGAAAGATTCGGCGTGACCTTAGGGAGACGCCAGAGGCCGGAAGCTCTCCCAACGGGGCATTGGGTCACTGTGCGAAAAACTCTTGTCAAAAAATATCAGGGTCGGCTCTTTCAAGGACCGCTTCGAGAAGTGAGGGGCTGAGGTCCGAGAGGACAAAATAAAAAAAAGACGCACCGAGGTCCAGAGGAGGCGAAAGGAAGGGAAACTCTAAGCCAAGACGGAACTTCTGGAGGAGCGGCTGGAAGCCGTTATTGAGACAGAATATTAGGCCTGAGAAGAGAAAACTCTAGGAGGAGGGAAGGATCGAAAGAGGGGGATTGCAGAAGCGGAAGGTATAGAAGACGCTGCAAAAAAAAAAGTGCTCCACTTAAAAATCACTGATCGCGCGCGCTTTAAAGAACAACCACGTTACCTTAAAGGAAGAGATGAGGTTCTCACGATGACACCCGCGAAACTATAAAAGAGCCTGAAACGTTGACTGAGGGGCGTCGGGGAGTAAGAAGCGCCTCGACAGCGGCCTCGTCCGGGCGATTACAGAACGGACGAGTGAACGACTGAGTTGGGAAGTCTGCGCGCGCAGAGAGGAAGAGGAACTAAGAGTAAAACGATGGGACAAAACCGGGAAAGTCGTCTGTTGAAGGCGAAGAGGAGGGGCTCCGAAAGGGAGGTAAGGGGAGTTAATCAGAGGGGGAGAAAGGTGAAAACAAATTCAAAGAAGTTGGAAAAGAAGGGAGATCAAGCTCAAGGCACTTTATTAAAAGGATAGGGGGGAAGGGGGAAGGACCTCAAAAAAAAGGTCGGAACCTGGACAACGGAGCCAAAAAGACTCTGGAAAAAATGGAATTCCTAAAAAGGTTAATCAACGGGAAAACCTTAAAGCAGATTAGGTCTCGCAAAAGAAGCCGTTAGAGGGGGGGCAGATCGGGGAAATTGTAATCGAGAGGGACTAACTATTAAAAGAAGACTCTAGGGGCAGCGACTGCAGACTTGAAGACCCCCGGAAAGGGGGCAGCAAGACTATGAAGAAGAGAAAGGGAGACCTCGAGAAAGAGACCTCATTGTCGAATCGTGAGACTTGGAAAGGGACGTAGAGGGGACTGGGGAACTTGTCATGGTGGGGAGAGAATAAGAAGCTGTCGGGGGAATTGGAGCTGAGGAGAGGGTAAGAGCGAGGAATACAAATAGTCTCAGAAAAAAAGCATCCCGGCGAATCTCCTCCTCTCCCGACTAGAAAAAAAAGAGTGAGTCATCTGGAAAAAAGCAATCGGATTTCCACTGTGACAACAAAAGGTTATGGGGAGCAAACGCTTTCAACTAATGATGAGGGAAAAATCTAGAGGGACGCCACAAGAACGACACAATGAGACAGTCTCTTCAAAAAAATTTATATCTGAATAAGACAAAAAAAAAAAAAAAAAAAAAAGAACAAAAGAACAAAAACCCAAAAAAAAAAAAAAAAAAAAAAAAAACCACACCAAAAAAAAAGACCCAAAAAAAAACACAAAAAAAAAAAAAAAAAAAAAAAAAACCGCAAAAAAAAAAAAAAACAAAACAAAAAAAACCTAATGAAACCTCCTCGGCTAAAAAGGACCTGGGGAACAGGGAGAGGAGGTACTGAAGAACTTCTAAAAGATCTCTTCTAATGAACTCAAACTTCCCTCGAGAACCGAAAAGACCCTCGTAGGAGAAAAAATCCCCAAGAAAAAAGAGATTCTTCCCGAGGAAAAGGGAAAGGTATCTATAGTCGAAAAATCTGAAAAAAAGAATACAATGATGAAAACTGAGAAAACCGATCACGATGACCAATGCTGGGGAACGGGAAAAAAACGCTTCGGGCAAAAGAGAGGATCGCGGAAAAAACATCGAAAAATCTACAACAAATCGGTAACAGAGAAAGACGGAAAAAGATTATCCTGAGGATTCGTGGAAGACGAAGAGTGTCGTAGGGGAAAAAGAAAAACTGCGGAGGCATCGGATCTTTAGCCGGAAAGGAAGCGACAGGGGAACGTATTAGGAAGCCTGCGCAGCTGTGGGGGGAAAAGTTGCCGGCGGAAAAGAGGTTGAACGGGCACGCGGTACGCGAAAAAAAGAGTACGAGGAATTCAAAGAAAAACATCAGGGAGGAAGGCGCTTAAAAAATTCCTCGGCAACGCAGCTAAGTTGCCCATGGAGTAGAGGACCCTGAAGGAACCGCCACGGAAAAATAAAAGTCGAAGAAAGACCTCTCGAAGACATAATCTAGGGCGGCTCGGAGAAAGGTCGGAAGTATCTGAAGGGAAGGGTCGGGGAAACTGAAAAAAGAAAAAAAACAGAGAAAGCGCGTACCGTCGTACGAACGAAAAGAGGGTGCCAGGAGGGCCTCAAAGATCAGAGTCGGGGGAAGAAAAAGTTTCAAGAGGAGAAAAGATCAATGGTGAATAGAAATCGAAAAGAGATGGGAAGACCGAAAAAACAAAAACCCAAAAGTTGTCTAAAGAGGCGGCAAGAAAACGCGCTTGCTCAGGGGGGGGTTGTAAAGAAAAAGCCGGAGGGAGAGGGGACGAGAAAACAAGGTCCGACCCGAAGCCGAGGAATAGAGGGGTAGTAACCCGGGCACGCCCGAGACGGAGATTCTAAGGAAAGAAAAAGAATAATAAAGGGGGGATCCTCAAAACTCCTGGCTTTCTGCAGGGCTTTGAACAAAACCCCTATGATCCTAGCCGAAGAGAAGGAAAAAGATGAGGAAAAAAAGAACGGACGCGGACATTTCAAAAAAGGTCTTGTCGGCCGGCAAGAGCGAGAAGAGGCTGCTGGGAGGTGCGGGCCCAAAGAAAATCCAAGAGAAGAGGCACTCCGGGAAAGAAACATGAAGGAACCGAAGAAAGAGGCAGAAGACGTAGAAGATGTAGTAAAAACAACCTGAAAATCTGAGCGGTCGAACTGAAGAAGGATGGTCGCGGTGAAAGGAAGGGCTTTGGGACAAGCGAAAAAAAAGCAGGAAAAACGGCGCAAGCGGGGGAAAAAGAGGGCCGCTGCGTCCAAATCCCGATGATGAATACCAAAACCCTTCGAATTCCTCGCAAAAGCCGTTGGGAAAAAAAATCCTCAGCGCTGACACAAAAAAAAAAAAAGATCCCAAGGATTGTGGGAAGCAGGGGAGGACTCAAAGCAAAAAAAGGAAAGCCAAAGGGATGGCACTACCAAAAAAGGAGACTTCGAGAGAAAGGCGTAGGCACTAGAAAAAGAGTCAAGAAGATACTAAGGCACGGAAAAATTGAAGAATCGATCCGCTGCATGAAAGAAGAAACCAAAAATCATCGCTGAAGTACGGAGTTTAGGAGAAAGAGAAAGTGTCCTGCTTTCAGAATGCAAAAAGGAAAACCGGGAAAGACGCCTTACTAGTTGAGCTGATGACTCAATTGAAAAAATTTAGAGCAGAAGGGGAAAAATCTAATGATGGTGAAGAAAAACGTTGCTTAATTCTACTAGAAAAGGTCAAGAAAGGGGAAAAGTGCGCTAAAAAAGACCTCATCGTAGCGTTGGGGGAACTGGTCTCTAATGTCCTAAAGTGAGAGGCTCGGACTGGGAAACTTCATAAGGAGACAGAGAAAAAAAACCCCGAGGGGAAGTTAAACGGCGAAGCCTGGGAAAGGAGAGAAAAGAAACCGACAGAAGTGGTGAAACTGAGACAGCTCAGCCGGAAATCAGGAGAGACTAAAGGACAAAAAAATAACCACGAGATTGAAAGAAACTTGGGTGCAAAAAAAAATTAGAGTTTTCCAGGAAATATCCGGAAGAGAGAGTCCATCCGGGAAAGATTCTCAGGACGGGGACTTCCAAATCTAAAAAAGTGTATCAGGGAACGTAACATCTCTCAGAAACAAAAAAATATGTCGAGGGCTACTCGTCCTGGGGAAATTGGAAGAAGGCACTCCGGGAATCTTGAAAATAGTGGCCAAAGAGTCTGGTGAAAGTGACTTAGAAGGAGAACGGGGCAGTGTTCTAGAGACCATCAAGGAGTTTTCAGGGGGACTCAAAAACCATCTTTCCTCTGCGAAGGGGTCTATCTTAAAGGGGGTCTGGAGGAGGACTGAAAGCTTAGGGGGCAATGTCTTGACTGACCCGGGAAAAGAACTTCAGCCCGGCTAAGGGGAAAAAATATGGGTTTATGAAAAAGAATACTCACGGAGGTTTAATAGGAGCTTTGATTCTGATCGTAAAAACTTGGGGAATCACCTCGCGAGAAGACTATGATGGGGGAGGCTCTAAGCTCAATGAGACAAGCGGGAGACGTCGGTACTTTGGTCAAAGAAAGAAAAAAAGTCTGGGAAGAGAAAAGGGGTCGGCGGAGGAAGGGACGCAAAAAACTTGACACCTCGCAGAAAAAAATACCTTCAAATTGCCCTGAAAAGGGTCAAGAAGGGTGGAAAGTCCCCAAATCGAGAAGGTAAGAAATTACAGGAAAGTTGAAGAGTTATAAGAGGCGAGGAGGAAACAGAGCAAAAACCTTAAGAAAAGTAACGAAGGGAGGGGCTTTCAGGCACGCGACGTGAGAAAAAAAGGTTGGTATGGGGAAAAAGACTCGTAAGGAGGGGTGAAAAAGGGAATCGCTTCCTAGGGAAGGGGGAGAAAGAATAGCACAGGGACCACAGAGGGCGTGGAAATCAGAAGGTCAAGGCGCAATTGGGGAAAAACGTCAAGGGGGAGAAAGAGGGGAAACGTCGCTGAAACTCTCGCCGAAAGTGAGGGAAAAAACCTCCCGCGTCCCGGGGGGAAGTTCTAGACTGAAGGACAAAGAGAACGTAGGCCTTGGAAGACAGAAGGGATAAAGGTTTGACATCAAAACTTCTAAGGGACACCTTCGGGGAGAAATCTTTGAGAAACTGGAACAAATCTTAAAGTTCCTAAAAAGGGGAAACGCACCTTTGGGAAAAAAGAGACTATAAAAAAGAAGAAACGTACGGCCTTCAGAAGGGCCGGAAAAAGTACGATCTTCGATAATGCCCAGCGCGCCCGAAAGGGGAGAAGAGTCTGAGAAGGGAAAGATCTTCACGATGGCAGGTTGGGCGTAAGGGAGGCTGACAAAGGGGAGTTTGAACGAGCTCGTCTCTCGAAGGAAAAAGAGGAAAAGAAAAACGCGGGCGAAAAAGCATAGTTAAGAACCTGTACCAAAAGGTGGGAAAACGGGAGAGATACTCGCTGCCCAGAAAAGTTCTGGGGGCACTCAGGAAGGAAAAAGTATGGACGAAACTCCCCCTCAGAGGGCAAAGGCTTGGAGGAAAGTCGGTCTTAAGCAGCGCCGTGCACAAAAAATTAGAAGGCTCCTTAGGGAAGCCATAACTTGAAAAAGATCAGTCGTCAAAGGAAAAGAAACAGTCCGTACTGGAGGAAGACTCATTTCGGGAGGAGTAACTTTTCTAAAAAATCGCCTAAAGGAGTCGGCAAACGCAGAAGGCGGCCGTCCAACTAAAAAAGGGAAAGAAAAAAAACATGGGGGGATCCGAAAACGACCTCGTCGAGGAATGGTGGGAGGTATGAAAAGAAAAACGAGAGAGTATAAGGGCTGCCGAGGCGAAAAAAGAGGCGGCAAAACGGGGAGCGAATCGTCCAGGGGGGGGAAAGGACACTCTACTAGAAAATAAAGCTCTGGACGAAAAGAGCGCACAAAAGGAAAATTAATCCCGGTCGCGTGCACACGAAAAAACGCGAAAGTACCACAAAAGAGGCACGTCGAAAGAAGAAATGGGAAAAAATTCTCCGAAAGGGGATTAAAGAGAAAAAAAAATGGATGCGGTACTCCTAAAAGAAGAGAAAAGAAGGGACCGGCAAAAGAGGATTCGCTAACCGCCGATTCGGCGAAGACGTCCAGGGAAGAACAGGTAAAGAAAATTTGGGGCGTCAGTGTAGAGCGCCAAAAAAGGGGATCATGAGGGAAGAAAAAAGGCCAAAAAAATCACAAAAAAAAAACAAATCCCGATGACGCCACAAGGGGGGGCTAATCGAAAAGAAAGGGGGTCTCAGAGGAAAAGGAAGGGAAAGAGGTTCGCTCCGCAAGCCGAAATATTTGCTCTATCCGAGTCGATACCCACGTAAAACGCGAGGGAGGAGCTTGGGAAAGGCTGGTGCGTCTCGCAAGAGGAAAAAACGGCCTTCAAGTGGAAGGGAATGAGGAAAGGAACCAGAAGCTAGCTTCTAATAGGGACTAAAAAAAGAGGGGGGGAAAAGGTCAAAACATAAGCCGTCCCGCCCGAAAAAAAAAGGTTAAAGAACAGTGCAATACTTTATCGAGGGGGCCGAGAGCGGTCAAAGAGTGTGGCTTACGCCGGGGGGAACATACAGGGGGAAGCCCAGTTGTGAAAGAAAAGCAAGGAGACTCAAAAAAAGGGGGAGAACTTACTTGCGGGGGGGAAAAAGTCAACGGGGGGGGCAAAACTTAAGGAAAATCACGCAACAAGGAACGCGGAAAATGCGGATCGGGGGAAAAGCTGAGAAAAGTCCAAAAAAAATAACGCAGAGGATCTCATCAGAAAAGAAGGCCAAGTCACGCGGTGGTGGACCCCGCCCACGCTGGGAGACGCCAACGGAAAAAAATCCTAGAAAGAGCTAAGTCCGCCGAAGGAAGATCACGAGAAAAAGGTGCATTGGAACCAGAGAGAGGCGGGGAAGTGTCGTCTGCCGTATAAGAGGTTATAGAGAATTCTGCTCCAAAAAAAGCAAGAATCCAAGGGGGAAGTCCTTCACTCGCAGTCCGAGGTTAAAAACCTAGCGTAACTATGGGTCTTCAGAAAGACAGGGGGGATGAACATCTATAAACATTCTGGGGGGGGGGGAAGTAAGCCGGAAGCTCTCAGCGACTCCTCTTTCGAACGCCAAGAGGTCCTTGGGAAGACGCGCAAATAGGCGATGAAAGACGAAAACAAATTTAAAAGAGGCAGGCGTTAGATCAAGACACTGCCTTTGGGAAGAATAGAGGGGATCCTAAATACACTACGGAGGAGCGTTTCAATGGAGTGGGAACAGGAGAGAGGGACTGAAAGAAGGGTCAAAGAAAGGCAGATAAAAAAACGCGGCCTACGAGGAAACAATCTGGGCTGCGGGGGGAAAGATATGATCCGCATCCCCAAGACATTTGCGAAAATCTTGCCATGGGTTCTGGGCGATTTCTCTCGAAACTCGGACCGAACAAATCCTCAAAACGGGGGCCTCAGAAAAATCCAGGAAAGGTTTGGTTAGCTATGGGCTCCTGCTGAAGCTGTACCAGGAGGGACGGGTGAGGCAGGGGGCCGCCCCTGAAGCCTCCAGGCACGCCGGCCGAGTTCTGGGGGGCGGGGAATGCTAGGATAGGGGTCGTTGAGAAGTCCAAAGAAAGGATCCGGGGGGCATATAAACCGGAGAATTAATTCTACTATGCGAGAGGAGACAGGAAAAACTCCTCGAGCATAGGAGGACTCTCCACTCGAGAAGGATTCTCAAAAAGGCCTAGGGTTCAACTGAAGAAGCAAAGGAAGGATACGGTCAGGAGGGTAAAAGCCTTAGAACCTCCCAGTTTCGGGGGAAGGCGATGCAATCTCAGAAGAAGAGGGAGTAACTTTTAAAAGGATGTTTGGAGAAACTGCGTCAAAAACCGCAAAAAACTCAAAAGAGAGACGTGAACCGCCAGGAAGCCGACGGGATAGGGGCTGCATCGCTAAAGGCACTGGAATAAGGAAAATCCAAAATTTAACAGAAGTTCAGCTTATAGAGGAAAAAGATCCTGAACTGGGAGATGCAAGAGGGCACTCACAGAGAGAAGTCTGGTGCTCTAAGGGAGTTCCAGCTGTTCTCAACGGGATACTGACGGCTAGCATTTTGGACAGGGGAACGTCTCGGGAACCCCACACGGAGGGGATTCTTCCCCTAGAAGGATATCGGGTCTACGAGACAGAAAAGATCTAAGTGAAACCCTCCGGGAAGGGGAGAAAACTGTCCAACTTGCCGACTTTCAAAATCAGGGAGAAAAGGTCAGGATGAGGCTAATCCTCAAAAAAGAGGACAGGTGGATTAAAAAACCGATTCTCAGAGGAACTGCTCAGTTTCCGGTCGGAGGTAAGAGAGGAAGGATGTGAAAAAGGGGAGGATACCGGGGGCGGAGAAATTCTGACAGGAAATCGGGGATCACGTGGTCGGGTGCCAGAAGCACGTAAATAAAAAGGGGGAGACCTTGGTAAAGGTGCTGCCGTAAATGGGGTTCTTAGGAGGAACGAACTGTAGCAAGATAAGATCGGGAGGCGGGGAGGGAACGAGAGGGATTATCTGTCGCCTGGACACGAAAGGGAAAAGGATTGGGAAGGAACCTAACAAAAGCCAGCGGCACTGGGCTCAGAAAAAGCCTAGTTAGAAACGCAGCTAACCTCAAAGCACTTCATGTGACGAGAGAATAGGGGGAAACCGGATCCAGGAGGAGGGACAAGCCAGGAAAAGGGATATCGAAAATTTCCGACTGGGGGAAGCGATTCTGGATCTTGTGAAGGTGAGCCTCAGCTGCCATAAATGAACAACGAGCAGAGAAAGCCATGGGAAGGGGGGGTAAAAAGAGGAAGACGCGCCTTAAAAACGCGGGAATAAGGAGTCCGGGCTTCAAGCCTCCTGGCTCAGGAAGGTTAAAGGAAAAGAGAGAAGAGAAACCTGCTTCCGTAAGAAAGTGGTTCCAGGAGTCGCGCAGGATTAAGGGGATGGAAAAAAGAATTGTGGGGAAAAGTCCAGGCAGCCTTTTAGGTCGTGCACGTTCGTGGCTTTGGAAAGGGGGCATCAACAGGACGAAAACCAAAAATGAAAGGGGGAGTCTCTTAGGAGAAAGAGGACTCCGAGCGAAAACGCCAGAATCTAGAAGGGCCAAGAGGGTCCGCAGAAGTTGAAAAAAGGAGGGAAGCTAATCGGGGTGTGAAAAGGGGAGGAAAACCGCCAGAGAGAAAGGAGATGGAAGCCAAGGAAAAAAGGGGCGGAGGAAGGGGACGGCGTTTACGAACCAAAAACCTTCGATCAGGAACTTGAATCGAAAAAGAAAACGGAAGAAAGCTCCTAAATTTCTAAGAAGGAGAAATCGGAATATCAAGATCTATTAGAAGTAAAACTTTGCAAGAGGGAAGGATCATGCTCTTTAAAGGGGAAGAGATCTCTGAGGAAGGAAGAATCCGTAAATCCAGGCGGAAAAAAAGCATCTAAGAATCCAAGAAACCCGTTCTGCCACGAGGGAAAAGGGCTACAGAAGGTGCTCTGGAGGGCAGGAGGGAGGGGAGGAACGATGAAAGAAGTCGAGCTCCCAAAAAAAAGATAAAAGGTGGTTGAAGAATTAGAGGGAAAGCCAGACAAAGGGAAACCTATCAGAAAGAGGGGAACCTCTTCGGGGACTGATTGATGACAAGAATTTCAGAAAACCCGCCAACGTTGAAAAAAGAGGAAAGAGCCACACAAGGAGGAAGCGTAGCTTGAAAGAGAACCGCTCGAAGGGAAGCGTGAGACTCCGAGAACATCCCTACTGAAGAAAAACTGGCGTAGGAAAGAGGCAGCCACAATAGAGATCCTCGAAGGAGGAAACGGTCGGATTTAAGGGAGACCCTCGGGGGAAACCCGCTCGTCGATGAAACGGACGGCAAAGAGGTAGAGGCTGATTCGTCGTGGCTATGATAGAGTCAAGCAACACTTGAAAATAGCTTCGTACAAAGAGGAGGGGAAAAAAAGCTCTGTCAAAGGAAAAAAGAAGGCCCAATTCGAAGTTACCACGCCGAGCGAAGAATACGAGGGAAAGAAATTAACGGAAAGTTCGTAACGCCCAAAAAAAAAAGTTCCTAGGGGGAAAACTGAGAAAGGAAGAAAGAACTACCAGCAGGAAACCATCAGGAGAAAGAAAAATGGAAAGATGAAAAGGAAAAGTCTCATCTTCCAGGGAAAAAAAGGAAAGAGGGGGATATCGAAAATGACCTGCTCGCTTTTGTGTTGGAGGCGTCGGGGAATATGATGAGGCAGTTGGAAAGGCTTGCAGAATGTGAAGCACAGCATTGGCATTGTAGGGGGATCGTAAATCGCCACAAAAGTCAGAAGAAAACCGGGGAAGGGTTATCAGCTAGGGTCGTAACGGGGGGTTTTTCGCAGGGTATTTAGGGAACTTAACAAAAATTCCGCCTCAAGGCCGAGACGGTGGAGGAAGGGTGCGGCAGAACCTGTGCGCCGGAAGTCGTATGTGCCAAAAAGGCGCCCGAATAAAAACGAGAGCGGGGGAAAAGAAAAAGGAAGAAGGGTAAACTAGACGGGACCTACAAATGAGGGCGGTCCAAGAGGGCACAAAAGCAAGGGAAGGCCGAAAGATCGCGAAGGTGGAGGGGGGAAACAACGCAGTAAACGAAGATGGTGAAAAAAAAATTGGGAAAAGCATGCTGGTCAACCAGCGGAAGTGAATTGGGAAGACCGGCAGGAGGGGGGGGAGAACCACTAGACTGAAAACGTGGGGAGGCCAAGGGCAGAAAGGGCTGAGTCGACGAGTTACCACTGAAACCAACCATCTGGCTAAAGTTAGGAGAAAGTGAAGAGGTAGGGGCACGGGAGACCTCTAAGAAAATTCTAAGGGGGGAAAAGCTCGAAAAACTCAGGGAGACTCCCTTTACGGAAAGCGGAAGAGAAAAGTACCGGGCCTCAGAAACATATATACGGAGAGAACTGCTGACGGACTTAAAAAGGGGGTTGAAAGGAAGAAGAAACAGGAGGGTCTGGAAGGGAATAAAAGAAGAACACGGCTATATCGGGATAAGAGGGAAGGTCTGGTACCTCGGAAATCGAAGGGGAAAGAAAGGGCTGCCCAGGGGAGCGACTGAGAATCTCCATGACAGAATCCCCAGAAGATTACGGACTTAGGAAGGGGAGGCAGAAAGGGGTGGAGGAATAAATTTAAATCCGAATTTGGGTGAAGGACTTGCAGTTTTGAAAAGAAGGGGTCTTCGGGAAACCCAGAAACGAATCGGGCGCTAAAACCTTAGGGCGTTCCGCGGGAAAGCGCAAAGATCAAACGATCTCTGGACTAAGAATAAATGAAAGGGTTCCGAAGTCGCGAAGAGCCCTATTAATTCTCGAAACATAAATTTCCCAAGGAGATCACCATTAGTAAGAGAAATCGGGGAGAGGTGAAAAGAAAATAAGAATGAAGCCTCAATCTGAGGCTTCAAAGACCCTCCGTTCTAGACCGGGGAGATCCCACACGCTCGCAAAAGGCCGAAACAAAAAAAGGAAAGTTCAAACAGTGCGTTCAGGGGGCATAAGGAAGGACTAGAGGGGCGCAAGCGCGCAAAGCCGAAAAGGAAGAAAGGAAAGGAAAACGTAAGGAAGGAAAAGGGGGGGAACCTGTGGGGGAGAGCAAAGGAAGAACCAGGTCTGAGGGCAGGTTTATGAAGAGAAGCGGCAAGAAAAGGCAATGCAGACTTTAGGGACCGGGCGAGGAGAGCGAGAGGTGAACTTCCCCCAGTGGCTCAATCAAAGTTCCGAGGAAAAGAGAAGGTACTGAGATAAAAAAAGCAATGCGGAAAAGGACCTAGGTCCTGGAAGAGGGGGGGGCGGAGAGAAAGTAAGGGTTCAAGGGCTGAAAAAAACCAAAAAGGAAAGTCAGAAAGGGAAGAGACAAAAAAAAGTCGCGGGGGTCTGTCATGGGGGAAAGAAAGGACCCACTTCTAAAGCGACCATTCGAGAATCGAAAAAGGGTCGCCATCCTCTAATTACGGAGGAAGTCAAAAAAAAAAAACATAAGATGAGGGGGGATCGAGGTGTAGGGAAAACTAAGAAGAAAAAAACCCAGGTTCACGGGTTCGAAAGGGGACAGGAAAGATCAGGAGAGAAATAACCTACGTCCGTCCATATAAAAGACTAAGAACTTCCGTCGCAAACCTCCGCAAGATAAGCAGTTCTCTTAGGCTCATCGATAAAGACCCCGGAGGAAGGATATCGAAGAACTAGAAAGTTTGGGAAGAATCCCTAACTCAAACCTTCTTAGAAAGGCTGAAGGGGGCAAGCAACAGAGTCCGAAAAAAGAGAGGGTAGAAAGAGATAGTCAGAAATCAAGGCTTTGGCACGGGACAAAGAAGTCTGAGGTCTCTTTAGCCACGTTCAGAAAAAACTGGAGGAGAGGTGTAAAGATCCAAAAAAATCAAAGACACTGACGACTGAAAAAGACTTGAGGGGGCCGCAACCAAGAAGGAAGAAGAAAGAACTCTTGGGCTCTGTACGGAGGAGTTTTGGGAAGGGGTGACGAACTGGTGAGGGAAATAGGGAAAAAGGACTATGCTGAACTCGACGGGGAGGGAAGGTCGAAGAAATCAAGGTAAGTCATGAAGAAAGCATGCGGGGAACGCTGAGTTTCCCCGGCGGAGAGACAAGAAGCTCGCGAGGGTCAAAAGGCCTTCAAAAAAAAGTCCGGGGAAAAGGAATCGGGAGTTGTCGGGAAAAGTCCAAAAAGAAGAATAGGAGAAAAAAGATAAGGGACTCAAGTACAATAGGAACGTCTGAGGGGGGAAATAGTCGGTGGGATGGAAAAAGAGCAATGAGACTCCCTTCTCGTAAGGAATCGGGGGGGATTGCGGGAGCGGCCGGACGAAAATAGGTCAAAGGGAGAACATTCGGGTTTCTAAAAAGGGATGTAACAACTTAAAAAGTTAACTAAAAGAGAAGGAAAAAGCACATGCGGTAATAATTTGAATCCTTCTGTAAAAGGTCTAAGAAAAAGGGATCTAATTTGGAGATTAAAAGAAAAAAAAATCTCAAACCTCTTTAGTTAACTAGAGGGGGGGGGATTGGTTCTTTATCAAACACGCCTGACTCCGGGGGCGCCAGATCGGGGAAGGGGAACTTCTCAATTCACCGAGCTCCATCGCGTTTCCATGGGAATCACGAATGCATAAGAGTGCGAATTATCCGGAGAGAAGTTAGGATCCGTGTATCTCATTAAGTCACCTTTAAAGGTCTCTTGAAAAGGGATTTGGCAAGTAGGAGTCCAAATCCGGTTGACGACCAGAGGAAATCCAGTCGGATATTCCTTCCAGTGGAGAGAATAGGGAGGCATCTCTAAGCTTTCACCCGATATCGAGAGAGAGGTCTGGAAGGGTTTGGATAGTTTGGGAGGGGGGTCAAAAAAACGGGTCATGAGTGGGGGGGAGGAGGAAACGACTCCCGGCTGAGGTCAGAATGAGAAGATCCTCAAGAATACGAAAATAGTTAGGGGAGGACTGACCGAAGATCGGGGGGTAGGCGCTGGCCAAGGAAAAAAAGAATTACAACCACGAAGGAAGCGTGAAATGTGGATTCTAAGGCCATGGGCCCTTACAAAGGAGGGGGGCCTTGAAAGGTCGGGCACTTCGAGGCGCGAAAAGAGATCAAGAAAGAAATTCCTTTCAATAGGGCATCGAGATTACTTTCATATAGAGGGCCCTTAGAAGCCGGAATCAAAAGGGCTTTCGGGGAGAGAAAAAGGGCTAAGACTCTCAAAAGAGAGTCACATAAAGAAAGGAACCCATCTTGAACATGTTTTTGGCGAAACAGAGGGGTCTTAAGAAGAAAGAAAAAGCCCGCGTGGCTTGAAAAGTAAGAAAAAAAATCTTAGAAAAAGGGGGGCATCAACTAAAAAAGAGATGATGAAAGGGATATTGCCTTAGAAATCTACGGCAAGAGTGGACGGGAATCATCAAAATCTGCGAGGAGCGATTACTCCGTCTCTAAAAAAAAGGTCAAAAGAAAAAAAGTAACACAAAAAAAATACCACCAAAGAAAATCGTCCGCGAAGAACATGAGACGAGTGATAGGAATCGCAGGAAATCGGGGGGATGTCTTACAAAGGGTGAGCCGGACCGAGAACAACAACGGAAAGGGGATCCGACCACAAAAAAAACGTCATCGGATAACAAAGAAAGGGCCGATCTGCGAAGAAGGAAAAGCTCTTTGAAGACTCGGACGAGACGGAAAGAATAAGAGTGAAAGGCCTGGGGATCGAGGAACATTGAAAGCTGAAGAGTTGGAAAACAAATCTGCGTCCCGGGCACGTATCTCCAAGAGGAGGAGGGATTGCGGCCTGACTTCAAGGGTCATCGAAAGAAAAGTTTTCAACGAGATACTCGGAGACATGAGCACTACCTTTGTGCCGAAAAAATGGAAAGGGAAAAAAATCCGACCCGGGAAAACGCCATCGTTGTAGGAAGGGGACGCCGGGAGGGAAAGGTCTTTCGGTTACTGGTGGCTGTCGGTCCCGGCGGAAGCTGGTCGAGAAAGGTCAGAAAGAGGGGAAAACTTTGGGGAAAAAACTCCATCGGAAGGAAAAATCTGCACGAGGAAGGGTTTAAAAGGTGCGGGACACCATCGTAGGGTACGGGTTAATAAAATCGAGGGGGGGTTATTCGGACTAGGCAGAAAGGAAAGAGAAGACCTGCAAAACACCGAATTTGTCCCCCGGGCGAAAAAAATGCTCGTTGTTGTGGGAAAAAAAACAAGCTTTAAAGGAAAAGCTGCAGCGGACGGACTCAAGGAGTACCACCAAAAGTTAGGTAATATTGAAGTGCAGTCCTTAAAAATCACAATAGAAATTCAAAGATCGCCGAAAATTAAAGAAAAAAACGGAAATCTCCACACGAAACCGGCTTGAACCGGAACTCGAAAAAAAAAAAGAAATCGGCGCTCCAGAGCCGAGAGAGGAAGGGAGACGGGGGAACCCTCTGTCGAGGCGGTACGGCGCGGAAAGAGAAACGGAAGGAGACCTGGCAGAAACAGACCGGAGAATGGGTGTCCAGTCAGGCCAAAAAAAGAGTCCATTCCGGAGTAAGCAAACTGGTCGAAAAAAAAATACCAGGAAGGAAAGTTGCGGAGAGAGAATAAAAACTAGAATTAATCAGCTTCGAACCGAGGGGGGGGAGATTATTGAGGGGCCATCCTAGAAAAGCGGAGTCTTCCGGGGAGACCAGTGGTTTCCGGTCGAAAAGCCCGAAAACCGAAGGGGAAGGAAACGTACGAATCGGCGAAGAAAATGCATAGGACTCGAGTTTTCTCGAAAATCGAGAAATACTAAAAAGAAATTCCTTGAAAGAGGGGTCCGGGAACCGCAAGAGTAGAAGAACAGCAAGATATTCAGACTGCTCCGCAAAAGGGATCGGCGGGAGGAAAACGCCTAAAAGAAGAAAGAAAGGCGTTATAAGAGAATACGGCAAAGAAAGTAAGTGGGAGGACCTCGAAGCCTCAGCAGAGAAAATCAAGGCTTAAGAAAAGAGATTCTGCGTCGCGGGAGTGCCCCTATTATGTTTAGCAAGGTAATCGAGGAACTGTCAGGGAAAGAGGAAAGGATCGTCGAAGAGGAGAAGGACGCAGGAGAGGATCTGTCGGTGAAAGACAGTCCAGTAGTCTCCGCGTAGGGAAGAAAAGTCCGCGGGAACGGAAGACTAACTCCAACCTCTAATTAGAGACCTCTTATTTAATAAGAAATCGACTTCCGAAAAAACTACTGAGACGCAAACAGGGAAAGAAGCGACACCGAAGGAACTGCTCGTCCTGGCGACGAAAACAAAGCCCGAAGGAAAACCGCGAGGGGGAGGGAACCCTGAGGGGGAAAGGCGCGCCAATAGCAGGGACTTCCAAAGATCAGAAAAACGGACGCCAAAGCATGCGGAGAGAAGGCCTCTGGGCTGACGGGGCATCCATGGACAGAAGGTCAAGGGGGTTTAAAAAACTTCGAAGAGAAATCCATGAAAGAAGGTGAATCTCGTCCGGTGCTACTTAAAAAAGAAAAATGGCCAGGAGATCAAATCAGGAAATCTATGAAGAGTATGGAAAGGAGCTACAAAACTTCTCGAGGGGTATCCAGGGGTTAACATTAGACTAAATCTTCGGAAAGAAAAAATGCTAAGGGTCACGTAAGACTACAGAGGCATCGAGTTACCATCTGGAATGGAGGAGGATTCATAATCCCCAAAAGGGGAAGGAAGACGGGCATGTGCGAGGGGGAAACGTCGTAATTTAAAGGGAGCGGGAATTCGGGGCTCGATCGACAATGAAAAAAAAAGGGGTGAAGAAGTCCCGCACGGTATGATGAAAGAGCCTAAGTCCAGGAGACGGCAAAAAAAGAGTGGTGAGGAAGGGATGTCGAAAGGCTCCTTTGAGGTAGCTCAAATGGAAGAAGAGGAGAGCCTTTGAAAAGGCCGAATGCAGAAATCTGAAGACTTATATTGGAGAAGGGAATCAAAAATACAGCTCCTGACCAGAAAGGAAGACCTCCGGAGCGGACTCTTGCAAAAAAAAGAATTAATTGGGGGGGGGGAGAACGGGAGAGAAAAGTAACTAACAGAGAGATCACAGTTACAACTGGTCCAGGAAGAACTCTGAGAATGCAGCTCTGGAAATCCCGAAGAAGTTATAGACGTAGTATGAACGACAGAGGAATTTTTGCGGCGGACTAGAAAAAGCTGGAAATTGAGAAAGAGCAGAGCTCAGAGGAAAAAGCTTTATTAAGAAAAGGGCTTTCGGCCGATCCTTACCGGCGGTCAGGTTAAAAACGGACAACTCGGGAGTTTAAAGAAGTGAAAACCAAAAGATATGTTTGTGTTGGCGGTAAGATACCCGGGTTGGTCGGGAGGACGGATAATCCATCAGTATTTCACGGAGTGAAGAGCTTCCCGAAGAAAATGAGGGACCGTCAAGTCCGTGGACACTTAGAAGGCACAACGGAAGATAAAAACGTTTGAAAAGGACGCAGCGCAAAAAAAAAAACCAACAACAAAAAATAAAAAAAGAAAAAAAAAAAAAAAAAAAAAACCAAAAAAAAAAAACACAAAAATAAAAAAACAAAGAAAAAAAAAAAAACCCCCACAAAAAAACACCCACCCAACACCAAAAACACAAAAAAAAAAAACAACACCCACACCAAAAACCAACACAGACCACAAAACACCACACAAAAAAAAAAAAAAATAACCCAACCCAAAACACCACACAAAAAAAAAAAAAACACACAAAAACAAAAAGATCACACCAAAAAAAAAAAACAAAAAAAACAACTACTTCCTTAAACTCAAACAAAACCGAATCCGGGGTAGGACCTGAAGAGGAAAGTCATCGTGAAGCGTCGGAGGAACACAAGTGCCTTACCAGGGGGAGAAACGTACTGAAAACTTCTAGTAAGAAACTCAGCAGGGGAGACTAAAAACGCATCGAAACCTATCGAGGAGTCTTATAATGAGGAATACAAGGGGGTTAGACATCCCAAAATTTTAGGGGGAAAGCCGAATGTAAGAAATTGCCGAAGGCGTCGACGGCGAAAATGGAAGATGACGGGGGGGGGCAGGGGTTTCCAACGGGGGAGGGGGACGCGTTGGGCTATTAGGAGAACGGCTACTAAAGGAAAAGGAGTCCTCAACATCATAACAGTTAAAGTCAGGTCACAGGTTGTGGTCAGGACGCGGGTAAGGGGAAAATCGGCAAAGGCTCAGAAATTGCTTGAGGAGAGAAACTCAGGGTAGGGGCGCGTGTTAAGGTGCGCAAACGGCGCAGTTAAGGAAGGCATACAGGGAAATGGGAGATAGAACATCTGCGGGAAATCGCGTGCAAGTATCAGACTCCGGTATTGAGAAATAAATTCGAGGAACTTTCATAGAAAGGAAAGAAAAAAAAGATGGCGGAAAAACGACGGAAAAGTCTGTGAAAAAGGAAAGTTCGGAAAAAGCGACCGAAGGTCTGAGCAGGACGCGCATCCGTCAGGAATGGCTCCGGCTCCAAAAAACCGACCGGCGACGAAAAAACATTTGGGGAAAAAAACGCCCCAAACGCCAGGAGAAGATTTAACGTTATCAAACCGGTGAAATACGGTTGAGAAGGTCTAGGGAGAGACGAGAAAGGGGTCCGGGGAAAGGCAACCGAGGAAGAGGATGGGGGGATCACATTACGAGGAAAAGATACTAGGACTCGTAAATAACGCGGAAAAGAACACAGAGAGAAACTTATATCTCTGTAAACTGGCGACGTCACGCTGAGCACAAAAAGCGTCATCGAAAGGAAGGTCTGAAAGAAGTGCTAGAAAAAAAAAAGAAGGCTCAAGGAAAGTACAGAAAAGCCTATGGGAAGGAGGAAAGCTCTTCTTCAAAAAAGGGAGATAAAAAGCAAGCCCTGCGGAGAAGGCGATAACCTAAAGATCGGCAGCAAAAGCGTATTCCGAAAAGCGCTTGGGAAAGGAGAGGAAGGCGAGAGATTCGCGCAAAGTTGAAGAAAATTACGAAAGCGAAAGCGGATCGGAAGGTTTCAGGAAAAAACATTGGAGGGAAAGGGGTATCCGTTCGCGAACAAAGAAGTCAGTCAGCATCTCCGGCATCAGAGGAAGAGAGGAAGAAAAGAAGAAGCCACGTATGAGCCTCACTAAAGAGTGAAGGGGACTATCCGAACAACGATCGGGGCTCTAAAGGGAGGCTCGGCAAATGGGAAAGGGGGGTCTTCGCAAAATGGTTCCTTGATGGGAAAATTCGGCGAAAGAAAAATCTACACGGGCGTGTTCCTAACAGGAGGAGGGCGAGGAAAAAATACAGAAGTGAATGAAACGGCACTTCAAAAAACCTATCAGGAGGTTGAAAGAAAATGAAAACTCTAGATGTAGACTCATGGTGAGAGATATGATGGGAAAATAAGATATGGCCAGCTAGGGCTTCCGGGGAAATTCACCAAAACGGCTGCCGACAGGTTCTCCCTTGAAAGGGGACTCAAAAGGGGGACTCGAAAACTGAGGTCACATGAAAAAAAAAAAGGGGCCAGTGGAAATTGAACAGAAGAATCGAATAACACGCGTAGACCCCAGGAGATAGAGCTAATTAATTGAAGACCAGCGGATGAAATTGGCCCTATAAGAAGTAAGAATCTAAAAGAAGGAAGAAAAATTACGATAAGAAGGAGGCAAACATGATGTTTAACAAGACCAAAAGTACATCCTTACCACACTGACTAGAAATTCTGAAACCTAAGCACCTAATTAGGAAGGCCTACACTTAAGCAGAGGGGGAGGATCGTTCGAGGATCGTCTGAAGATAACGAATCTAGACGGCGTCGTAGAAAACTCACAAGTCCAGGGAAAAGGAAGCCTCGAGACTCTGCAGGAAACGGGTGTCAGTACTACGGCGAGAAAGCGACGACAAAAGATTCTGAGAGTCAGACGGAGAGACCTGGAGTCCGGAGGATGTGAAGCTTGAAAGGGAAGGGGCCGGCGGGAGGGGGGGGGGGGGCGCCTTGGAGACAAAGACTGGCCGAGGCAGGACTATCCGGGGCTTACCGTTAGGTAACCAGAAAAACGCTAAAAGGCTTTCACCTAATCGTAGAGAAGGGAGATGCTCCAAAACTTAACAGTTGACGAGAGATCAGCACTATTCCCACAGAAAAAGGCCCGCATGTTACATAGGGACAACGTCGGGAAAGGATTATGAATCCTGCCTAAAGATTCTGGACCAACTTCAAACTGGCCAGGGATCTTCGCCTCGTCTCACTCGTGAACAGCTCCAAATTTCCTGCCTAAAAAGAAATAAAAAGAATACGGAACGGCTGTACTACTCTCGGGGGATAAACCAAAAAGAAGACCGAATAAGGGGCATGAAAGACCTGACATTTGTAAAGGTGGGAATAGGCGTCTAGATTCCCACAGAATGGTCTCACGACGAACATGAAGCAATACCAAAAGGGCAGCAACTTCCATCCGCAGGAGTGGTCGGAAGACGCGATTGGGGTCGGGGAAGTCGCAACCAGGCAGAAGTCAAAGGGGCGAATTCCAACGGTCCAGAGAATACCGGGGAACTGCACTGGCGCACTGACCGAAGAGCTTCTCAAGGTTCCGAAACGAGGGAATGTCTAAGCGGGCGACGAGCTGTAAGAGCGCTGCGAGAAAAGCATAAAAAAATTCCAGCACCCGACGGTCGGAGGGAGGGGCAAGGGAAAAACCACGTACCCCGAGCGCCGCCGTTAATGGGGGGAAAAACTTCGAAAAAAACAGAAGCCGCAAAATTCCGAAGGTCAGCAAACAAAGAGACTAAGGGAAGAAAGGTAAAAAAATAGGGGCTGAAAAGGCAACATCCAATGCCTAAAAGTTTTAGCTGAAAATCGAACATCGCACTGGAGAAAGAAAACGTCAGTGGGGGGGAGAAAAATCAACGGCCAGCGGCCGACGCAAATGGCTCACAGGAATCAGGACGGAGGAGGTCACTAGAGAAAAGAAGGAGAAAAAAGAATCGAACGGGAAAAAACTGAGAAAGGAACCATTGGAAGTTAAAGGTCGGAAAAGTCAGGAAGACCGGATAGAAGACAGAGGACTAGGTTCTCCAGAAACGGAAGGAGTTCACTGGATGCCGCTCAGGAAGGTCAAGAAGCCCAGGGGAGGTCGGTATCTGCCTTAAGTATCGGAAACTTCGGGTCAGGCTCTCTGGAACTGAAAAGTGTGAGGACAGAAGAAGCTCGGTCTCTCTAAGGATGAGGAAAAAGATACAAGGACGAAAGAGCCTCCGGAGGTAGAACTTCCGGAGGTAATATTTTTGTTGTAAAAAAAGCTCGTTGAGAGGAACTAAGTCAGGAGAGCTCAGACGCAAGTAGAAGGTGAGACGAACGAAAAAAGTTGGACAGCTGAAACTTTCTCTTCAGAAGGAAAAAAATTGGAAAAGGAGGACAGCGTCCAAACCGCCAAAACCCTGCCGGGACCCAATAAACCTGACGCCTGTGAGGGAACGTCGAAGTGTTACAGCAGAGAAATCAAAAGAAACTCAAAAACTGTGGAAAAGGGGAAGGGGTCTGCAGCCGGGGTAATAGGAGGCTGGGTCGGGGGCTAAAATGAGGATCTAAAAATTTAAAAAAGCTAAGGGGTCTGCCGAATATGAAAAAAAGTATTAAAAACCTGAACGGGACAGAATAAAGAGTTGACTCGATTTGGAAGTGAACTGAGGTCTGGGAAGCGCTGGAGGGAGAAAGGGAGGCGGGGCTAGATTAGGACATTTCAACATTCTGGAAATAAGTGGGAACCTTCTGTTATTGCTTGGAGTCGTCGAGGGAAAAAGCTAGAGAGGATCAGTGAGGCACTGATTCACGCGCGAAAGAATTGAACGGGGGAAGCTGAAAAAAAATCACGTCAAAAAAGGGCTGGCAGCCAAGGGTATGCAGTCGCCGCCAAAGGAACCTAAGTTTGGCAGTCTGGAAGGTCGCAGTAAGGTCCCAGGGGGGCAAGCACTGACACGGGTCTGAATACCTTGGAAGAGGGGTCGGAAGAAATAGGTGGGAAGAATTCGAAAAGACATGGAGGGCCCGCAGAGTAAAAGTAATTACACCAGGAAAGATTAGAACTCCGGCGAAAAACCGCAGGAAG
>Ga0179593_1824943_pt1 | contig 26360 bp, 18 predicted proteins | sample CZODoug2_1_08_16_FD_185931 | JGI IMG/M metagenome (GOLD analysis project Ga0179593, IMG submission 185931) | Vadose zone soil fungal communities from Angelo Coast Range Reserve, California, USA - CZODoug2_1_08_16fungal (PacBio error correction) | ecosystem: Environmental > Terrestrial > Soil >...
AAAGGGGGGGGCTGTGATATTCCTCTTAATTATCAGACCCTGCAAAAAAAACAAGATGGGTGATTTGGATTTAGCATATGTTAGCTTCCCATTCTATCCCTGCTAACGCTACGGACATTCACTCGTACTATCCTTTCCACTTAGCCCGTCACTATCGGTACTACCTCGTACTCGATCGACTCCGTAATCGCAACTACCCCGGACAATACAAAAACTGGACTTAGACAAAGCACTCTTATTTCATTGTTATATTCGTGAACACTTTGCCTCCAAATTGCAACGGTGCCTATAGAACGAGGGCAGCTTTTATGAGATCGTATCTTTTCCTCCTATATTGATCAACGGTAGCAACGTTTAATTATACTACTGGCTACGTAATTCGACGTAAGCCCCCGCCGTAGGCTATAGCACAAAGTCCATCGATTTCCTGCTCAAGTGGAGCCACCGTCTCGCTTCATCCCCCTTTCTCACGCCCTGCCTCGTTCTACTTTGATCGACTTACTCCATTTTTTTTTCTCGATCTCGCTTCACGTGTTCACTTCAGTACTCACAGTAGCCGCATTCGATCTCCTTGTGTCGCTCGTTTGGGGTATATGACTGAAATCTTCCTCTAGCAAGATTTCTCGTTTTTTCTAATTCTATCCTCTAATTCAGCCGTCGACCTATGAGCAACCACTAGATCAACCTTCTCGAATAATTCTCAATTCTTCGGTTAACTTTGAAGGATCTACTGCCTTTACAATGGCGCGAGATTTGCTAGCTAGTTCATTACAATTTAATCATGGCTCGGCTTTCTATGATCACTTAGCTTTCCTCGATGCGAAGTTCTTTGTCGCTTTCGGTTCTTCATCACTCGGAAAGGCTGACATCCGGTACTCGTGGATGCGCCCTGTTGATCTATGCACGTTCTGAGTTGGTGTGCTTTAGTTATCACTTTGTCCTCGCACGAAAATGACATTATTATACTGATTAAATATCCCGAATGTCCATTCGTAGGTCACGAGTCGAGGCGGGACAGAAAGGGCATTATATATCTGCAATTCCTGATAGGCCAAGTTCCCTATGTCTAATCAGAGTGTCACAGAGTACCCTCTGCGCGCGCGCGGTCCTGCCGTACCAACATCAGACGCCCAGCATGCGCCCCCCGGTGTGTCTCTCACCGTCCGCTTGTCCCCCGTCCTGGTCCTTTCTTCACGTCCTACCTCCCATGACCCATACCACGAAAGTCTCCACACGGGAACACGATCGCCAAAAGGCACTATCTGCCGATTCTTTAATCCGGCCAATACATTTATCTACACCGGCCCCTAGTCACCGGCGGTCAGGCCGATATGCTATTTCCTACTCCAGGTCACCAGTTCACTCACGTGTCCCCCCCCAGTAATCGGGTAGCTCGTTAGATACCGGTTTTTCTCTGACGCGGTCTTTAATGCATAAGCAACTCAGCCTTTCCTATACTTCTGTCTGCTTACATCCCGGTCCCCGTGTTCATTCACCTCTTTCCTAACTGTCCCCTGCTCCACCCGTTTGTATTGAGAAACCAAAGGTACATCTCGGAACACTAGGGCTAATTAGCCTGGTTCGCTCAGGAACTTACCCAAGGTTCAAAAAAAAAAAAAAAAACGAATACCATGCTGTGGGCCAACCGACGCAGACTAAAACGTCAGATGTTTGTACTGATCTATGACTGTTTTAAAAAAAAAAAAAAAAAAAAAGCGCGTAGTGGCTCCAACCAACTAGCTCAACTACTCTAGAAACGACGTCTAGCATATGCCTTCCGCTAGCGAGTACGCTAACTCGCGATTCCGATTCGACATAGGGGGACAGTTCGAAACCACCGCTTCCCTCCAACCTATGGGTGAGCCCACGCGATGCCGTGTGTCCGAGGACATCCCCAGTATCCGGGTGTCAGGAGAGGCAAGACGGTAGTGAAAGAGACTTCCGGAATGGAAACACAGACGGCGGCCCCCAAGTTAGCTTTTGACAGCAGGCGATTCGTACCTATCCTGGGGAACAACCACGCAGCTGCTCTGCCCAACTCTGTATCCCCATCTCACCACTCCCCCATGGAAGCTCGACGTCAGTCTCTCGTTCTTTGCCCTCCATTAGCTTGCCATCCCATCACTTTTCTCGCTCCCTACACCTTATCGCCCTCTTCGAACCCTGCAACCCATTCATTTAAAAAGTAACTTGTAATTGGGATAGTGCCAAATATGATTATGCAAATGTAATGTCGGTGTCAGGCAGTTATGGATGTTGCCATTCCATCACCCAGGTGTCTGCGTTCTACGCGCGCTCGACGCGATGGAGAACGTAAGCTGAGGGTCGTCGTTGGCTCCGGATTTACAACTTGTGCCCTGTCTCATATGCTAGCCAGTTAAGTCATTTCCGCCTCTCACACCTTGACGGCCCTTAACTCGCTTTTGCCCGTAGAACTCCTACTGGGCCACATCACTTGGTTTCCAATAGTTCTTACCAATTTTTCTAGCCCGTATGGCATTTCATTCTCTAGCTTTGTATCTTTCATCGCCTGGATTATTACCTCGTTATGGGGCATATTCTTGGCGCAAACTTAGGCGTGACTCGCGTCCATCTTTCGCTTTCAGCCCATGCGGATTGAACTCGCGCCTGCCCGCTGCCCTGGCCGTCTAACCCGGCTTCTACGAAGCTTCTGCGCCCCTAGGTCTTCGGCGCGCATGGCCCCCTGTACCCCCTGGGGCCTGCCCTTAAGTTCTTCCAACCTTCCAGTGGATGCGAGTTAGATTCGCGCTGCAGTTTTGCGGTCTTGAGTTAGGCATAAACGTTTCGCGGTTATGGGTTTGGATACCACTACCACATCCGCCTTGTGCGCCTTCTATGCGACCGCCGGTCGTCCCCTATCCCGGCGTTTTAGCAAAAGAGTACTGTCGCCCGGGCACGCCTACCGAAGCCTGACGAACCGGCCCCCTCACTCCGCCACCCCCCAACCACTCTTTCTGCCCCTCTTACTCCTTGCACCTCTGCAGCATTCTACTGCTGCGACCTCCTCTTTTAACAGCGCCCCCCCGCCATGCTCCTACCAGGCCTCCCGTGACTGCGCCGGGTGTATACGCAGATCGGGGATTCGTTGCGTTTTTTGATGGCTCTTCACGCGGTAGTAAAAAGAAAGCACGACCCTTCCTCCACAGCGAGTCATTTTCCGCAGATTTGCTATTTAACAATGTCATTTGGTTTGTACGCTGAGTAAGACAACAGTTATTACTAACTAACCCGAAAAAGGAAGGGATAAGCCTGCCCCCGCATGAACCTACTCGGGTGTGTTGTTCCTTGAGGGACGTTTCGGTGCGCGATCAGAGAGTGGAGGCTATCCCCGCTTAGTCTCATCTCCCTCCCTCCCCTCGCTCCGGCGTCGGAGTCCCGGTTCCTCCCCATGTTCGTGCTATGTAATGGAAACGTTTTCCCATAGAGTATGCGGCGTTGCATAAGTCAGCTCTGCCTTCCCGACCTCGTCCCTACTCCTCCATCACCTCATCCGAGTCACCGGCGTAGGAACCACAACGCCTTTTCACTCCAACTCCTGCGCGCTCACCCCTCCAACGTTCTTTGTCATCTCGGCGCCTGTCTCTACGCTCTGTATCCCATTAACTGTCCAGCCGACGCCCCTTCCCCGCCGCTCGCTGAGCCGCCCACGTCGCCCTCTGCCGCTCTGTCGGCCTCTGGCCTCCTCCCCCCTGAACCCATCTTTTCGCCCACCGGGTCCCGTCCCGCGCCTCCTCCCCATACCCGCTACTTATCTCTTCCCTCTCAATGCCCCCTCATCCCCTTGTTGTCTGACTCACCCCGTCGCCCACTCTATCCCCGTGCGCCGATTTTTGTCTCGCCCCCTCATCTCCACTCGTCAGCCTCGCTTCCCGCTGCTCCTGCCCGCCCGCGTGCCGATTATAGCATGATGACTTCTCGTGCTAGTTTGGCGGATGATGGACCGTGCACAGTGGGCTTGCCGCTAAGGAGTGGTGACGGGGCTGATATTCCCCCGCTTCGATGCTCACGCGCCGCAGTTATCATGGGGTGTTTGTGACACGGCACCATTCTACGTTCTCTTATAAACTCTGCCGCTTCGGTCTGTCTACGTGGCTCACTTCATGAAAACTCGGCAAATACGTTTTTGACAAGATCTCGCCAGTCATAGGACGCATACGTGCCAGCCCTACCCCTTGGATTCAATACGGCCTCCCAGCTTAATGAAAACTCTTCCCCTAATGTGTCTTTTTAGTGTCTTGATCCCTTACTCGATGTTTTGGCCCGTTACCTCCATTCAGTATTGAGTACATATGTTATGTTAGAGACCTTCACGCGGTGTCTGTTTGTGCCAATCCCCGCTGTCGTGTGTCTTGGTCAGCTTCGCGATTTTCTACGCATCTTGTGGCGTGCACGTGAGGGGTTAGCTCTCGTAGCCGGCTCTGCGGATAGGATAGACTAGGTGTCCAGTTTAGTAAATAGCGCCTCTCTTGAACCCCAGCACGCTCGGTTTTTGTTTTGCAATCGAGGGCCTCATAGCTGGGTGATGTTATGTTTGGTCTCTTAGATTTCATGGGGGTGCTCGCCGGTCGCACCGTCGTTTCTTCGGGTCGGGTCTTTGAGGTGTCGTTGGCGTGGGTGTGGGTAGGTCAACTTAGTCAATCGTCCAACCGCCTATCGCGGTTTAGCATGTATTTGGAGGAGGTTCTACCTGACCTGCTGTTCCCCTCCCTCCTTTCGGCGGCGGATATATCGTTTTAGATGTGTGTGTCCCCCAAAGTACTTTTTACGCTAGAAATGCTTTGGCTGTGGTGTTTGTACGACCATCTCCCCGTCGCGCCCCGCCTGCTCATCGTCTCAACCCTTCTACTCAGGTGCATAAGACTGGGAACGCGCGTAACCAAGGCCACCACTTTTTTCCTGCAGACAGTCGCTTTGGAGTGTCCACTGACGGGCTTATCTAGTACTGTCCGATGACGTCTATCCAACACACTGCCGTTTGACGCGAGGTATACGTACACTAACTCATTTTCGGAGTTCCGTGAGTAATTTTTTTTTTCCCTCACATGAGCTTTATCCGCCATGTTACTAGGCAGAACACCTTCGGGGTGAGCCAAGCGTGATCATCCGGCGCTTCACTGGTGGATCGCTGGGCATCTGCCATCTTCCCTGCTCTCCGCCGTCCCCCGCATCACACTCCGGACATGAGTGTCTCCGCCGTGAATATCTTTTATTAGTAGACGTCGGCCGTTAGGCGGTACCCGGAAAAGTGCCCTCCGTAAGCCGGCTATTTTAGAAGAGCCAATTGCTACCTCACATCGAGACCCCTACTATGCAGGACTATAGCCATTCTCCGCGGTGCACGCCGTTAGCTGGCTTGATCCACCTTGGCGCGCGGTCCAGCTCTATATCGGCCCCCTGCCAGACCCCACCTTCGTTCGGCGCTGTCGCCGCTGACTGACCCACACTTATAACTCCCAAACCTCCCATTTTCACATAAATGGTGGTGTCTGTCGTCGACACTTAATTCTAGGAAGAGGCTCTGACACATGTCTACTCTTCCGCCGCCCGTTACAACCCTTTGGAAGGCGATTGTTTGAGGGGGATGGTACACGATTACGGTCAACTAGTATGTGGATAGCATAGGCTCCGTCGATCCCAGGTAGACCCGGACACGGTGCGTCACATTCGTAGCAGGCTAGGTCCCTTAACTGTATCGCATGTCACTGGGCGGAGGGAGCATGGCCACTATGCTTCCGCCATCTCTCAGCTTTTGCTGTTTATCGTTCTCTCTTCTTCGCCACCTTGCGCCACCGGCTTAACCGATGGGCATTTATACGCATCTTAATGCACATCGAGGGCGACTCCGCAACCCCGCACTCCACGTATGCCATTTGAACTCTTACTCGCTCTCCCTGCGCGGTCTCCTGTCCTCTCGCTGTAAGTGCGCTAAGATGCCTCACCATCACCCTACCTTTCTGCCGAATCGTGTTGTGGTTCTTTGAGTCTGCCGTTATATGCCCACATAGAGCCGTTCTAGATGGAACCGGTCCTGACCTTCGACTTCCGATCTCCAAGCACGTTCGTCAGTGCGACGCCCGTGGCCGGGGTGCAATCTCACCAATCGCCTCTCCCAGAGGTCCCGTAAGTATAGGGACCTTTCCTTAATTTTTAGCCCAGGGGGCACTACACGAATAACATACTTTCCTGTACATATTGCGAACGAACCTCGGTCTTGTCCCCTATCTCGGTGGTACGACATGGGGACACCCAATTTCTTTTGACCACCCACCCCCCCTTGGCCCGCTCACGCGAAGCGTTTTCCTCCCCCTGTCCCACTTTCTTTGGTACGAAGTTCTCTTGTTGCGAGGCATTTTTCAATGAACTGCCGTCTCTACGGCACTCTCGACGCAACCCGAGCATGCCTCCCTGGGTATGTAGTACCGTATGTGCGACCTAACACTCGGGGGCGCCTACTCTTAGCGTACTCCTTCGTACCCCAAACGTTTCTTTGTGCACACAAGACGGTGAAACGTCACTTACGTCCAGTACCACCCAACGTCCACTCAGGTAACGATACTCGCCCAGGACAGTAGATGTCGGATCCACGCCCCTGACCGTTGCAGTCGCTATTTACCGAAACACCGATCTTTAATCATGCGCTAATCTTCTCATGTTTAAGTATTCTTTTTATTCTGTGTTCTAACTAAAAGGCCTCCGCGCTCGGCGAATTGATGCAGGACCGAGACTGCCCGCCTCGACCGAGTCGCATTTCCTTTGCTTGTACTCAGTTAGGGCATTCATGACTCCGAGCAGAGCGCTAGCGACTAAAAGGCGGCTCGCGATCTGGGGTCTGCTCATGCAGAGTCTATCTTGGTGTTATCCTTTGTGGATCATGTCTCGCCAACATGTGATCGCACTACCCGTGCGGGGTGCGTGTTTGACCTGATATCAAGGCACGCGTGTAGTTCCTTGGCGCCTAACAGCTGACCTATGCCTGTGCGACTAAATGAGTACCGTGCACTTCCGGCAAGTCTTCACTCGTCTCTTAGCCGACTCCTCGAGGTCCGAAAAGTCGTCCTTCGGTCTCCTCGATGACTTTTGGTAGCGTTCGGTGATCGTACTTATGTAACTCCCAACAGTACGAGGTTGACGCCTATAGTGGTGTGAATCCTCATTTCTAAATTTGGCGCATCGCCCCCGTGGCGCTCTAACGTGCCCCTCCCCTAAAATTAGGTGCGGGGACTAGTGCAGTCTGCAGGAACTCCGCGCAGGAAATGGATTATGGTGGTTTGCTTTCACCTGTGATCCGTGTGCTATCCTCTCGGGTTCTTCCCGGGTCGGCGGTGGTCTTGTGGTCCACCTACTACTGCCGCTGTCGAGTAGTAAGAATCGTTGAGACTCGTATGAATCGATCCACTCCAGCACCCCATGGACGAGGGATCTCACCATCCCATCGTAGTGGATTGTTGCACCAATCGTATTTTCGCTGACGAAATTGGGGCGTGGTCCATTTGCCTATACTTTAGTTGGCCTTTCGGTTACATTGACCGAACGCGTCGGTTTTGGCTTAGGGACCGTTTCGGCGATTCTCTGACGATGCTTTCAGGACAGGCCGTGACCAGAGTACCTAGGAGTGGGAATCCGTTGTGCTAACCTGCTCCGGGGGTAGGATGCCTAGAATTGGCCTCGGGTGTCGTGCGGTTCCTATTGACAAAAGAACCTAGTTCTCTCGTTTTTTATTCTAGCCACATGCTGATATTTACCCCCTCCATGGATCGCTCGTGTACATGCAGCTTTGACAAGCGTCGTGGTCGCTGGCTTCCAAGGCGATGAAGTGTAGCCGGGAAAGAAGTCCGCCGACGAATAACATTTCTATATTCCGCACTCAGCATGGGCATACCGCAAGTCCCGCAAATCCGTCCGTGTCACCGGCCGCCCCCCCCGCGTCCAGCTCGCCCGACCCTCATCTATGGTTGTCACATCGACTTGAGTTTGCCGGGCAGGTCCTCACCGCCTTTCCCACCGGGCGACTAACGTCACGCCGTCGAGCGGCAGATTTTGCCTACATCGTTCTCGTCTTTGGACTTTAAATACCCTCTCCTGCGCTGGCAGCGCGCGCCGAGGGACAGACGCGCTGATATGTGTCTCCCTGATATCGAATACACCTCTTCTACGTAGTCAATTATTTTCTCACGCGTTGTCTCCTTCGGATCAGGATTCCCTTAGAAGGGCCGCTAAATTACACTAGTTTACAAGTCTGCGGCATCGGTGTTTCAGAAAGGTCTCGTGTCTCTAGTTCTACGGTAGTTACGTCTAACACCATCCCTTTTAGATGTGGTGGTGAACGACCTCCTTAGTTGGCTTTGTATTTCTTCATCTTATTAACTGTTCGGTTCTACAATTACTACTCCTTCTTTTTCTGGAGTAGGCTCGCAGGTGGTCTATTCGCGTCCGTCCCACCCCTGACCACCCTCGGCTTGGCGCTCAGCTCCGGAGACGCCTGTCTTCAGTGCAAATCGTACCGCTGTCGGACACCCTCGTGGTTGTCTCCGTGAGACAGGAGTCTTATCTACTTTAATTCGTGAAGGCTAGTCTGGAGTATTTGAGTCGAGATGAGGTCGGCTGGCCCACGTTCACCGTCGTGTCTTTTTGACCCTCATGCTCTTGGTGGTCGTCTTAACTAACTCTAAATCTTCCGCTTTGTTTGCTGCTGCGGGGCATTGGAGCGGCTTTCAGAGTCAGGTAGTCCTTAATTTAGCTTGCGTTGTCAGACATAGATCCTATGTGGTCATTTAGCGCATTTAGGAGCTTATGCAAAGACTCCGTGAACATGAAACCCGAGGTATGGAGCCGGCTCTTCGATCTGACTACGTGATAACTAATGAGACCCCGCGTAGTGCAGCTAGGGTCACTCGCACTGTGAACCCCAAGCTCCCCTTATCGATCCCCCCTGATCGCCCCTCTTCCCCTCGCACCAGTCGCCTCCGTATTTCCTCTCACTGGCCCTTCGTGCCCAACCTAATCTGATTAATCACCAACCTCCTGCCCTGGTCGTCGGTGAATGTTTCTTACGTATTATCCCTCTTCTATGTTAAGAATAATATTTAGATCCACAGTTGGATAGCCTTGTTCTTGACAAACTTCCTGCTCGTCGAGCTCAAGAATATACGTTCGATTTCTGTTCCTGGGAAGCTCCTTTTGACCTCCGGGATCGATTACGAGATTCTAGATACCTTATAAGAATCTCTGTTGAAATCCACCTTGATTTTTACTCTTATACTTGTCACGTTCTCCCTAGGCTAACTAGACCCGGGACGCTCTTAGATCTCAACCTTGGCTCCCCACTCTCCTATCTGCAGGATTCCCTCATCCCCCCGCTTACACCATCGGCCCCCTCCTCCATGATCACGTCCGTTGCCCCAATCAGGGGAAGCGCAGCGCTATTTACTTGTTGAACGAGTGTCTACAGTTTATTATCACCGCTTTGCTCGGCTGGTGAAGTTACATGGGTACTATTAGGCTGTGATTGGCTTGCTCGTGACTTGTGCTAGGAACTGTGGGTTTTTCGCCCTGATGGGTTTTTTTATGTTTAGGTCACCGTGTTAAGGCCTCTTAGCTATCTGTTGCTCATTGATGGTAGTGCGGTTCCCCATCCTTTTGATTGTGCTTAGTCCATCACTGTGTACTGCGGCTCTTCTTCTGCGTGTTTGTATGTACTCTGTGGTGTTCGTCCGTTGAAAAACTGGCTTAGTGGCTCTAGTCCGGCTTTCATCTGTCGTACCTTGGTTGTGTGGGTTGTTCTTCTGACCATCAAGTAGATTCTTTAGGCCTTTGTGTTGCTCATATTGAGCTTCGTGTTAGCGAACTGCCTAATGCAGTGCAACACTATCATTCTCCCCTCACTTTATTACCGTTCCTCTCCGGGAACCTGCTCTTCCTTGATATTTATCTCATAATCTCATTGAGCCGTCTGTGTCTATGATGTTGAGCAACTTCGCGTCTTTAATAAGGTAATGTTCTCTTGCGCGTCACCCCTTCCCGACATTAACTGTCACGGTCTCGACGTCCACCGCCCCTGTTGTCCGCCGGGCTCAATGACGGCGGGGCTAGTTTGTATGTACTAAAAAGATTGTGAGCGCCTTGGGAACAGGGTTGTCTTGGTGGAATGCTGTCGGAGGTGCGAAAAAAAAAAAAAAAAAGCTACTCCTCTTAGGTGTCTGCTCATCTGGCAAGCGTATTACAGTGTCACCTGTCTTCGGACTCCACGGGCTTCTATTGTACTCTCTTTCGTTCCTTGTCGATGCTCCGGAGGTCCGCCCCTCACCGGCGGCCCTAGGTGAGCCCTCCCTCCCACTTCGAGGGCCTATGGCCTCGGTACCTTAGTGGCTCGTACTGCGGTCCCGGGACCTTCGACCGTCACAGGCCTCCGCCGGGCGTGCAGGGGTGCAAAATCTCAGGTTATAAAAGCCCGACAGTTCTGTCACCTCTAGGTGCCTCGCATCTAGGTGTAGACCCTCGTCATTCTTGTTATTAAAGTAGCGTCTGTTCGTCAAATGAATTCTTTGAGGTGGGTGCTCGGCTAGTTCGTTCTGTATCGCGACATTAAAGGCATCCGGCGGGAGCCGAGTCACTTTGTACAAAGCGGGCTGTGTGACGTTGACGTCTGCTATCTACTCGTGCGAGCCCGCTCAATCTACCTCTCTAGTAGCCCTTCCCGACCCGGCAACAGTATCTCACATTGTAATTAAGCCTCGGTACCTGTTCCCTCAACGCCCAAGCTCGCAGATACGATCGTTGTGTCGTCACAAGGCACGTATGGGGGCGAACGTGTTCGAGCCCCGCCGTGGCGTATACCCAGCCTCTGCTTGAGATTTGCTTCCTCTTTCGGTCTCTGCACAGGAGGGTTAGTACTTGTGCATAATTCGGTGTCGGCGGCTCAGAATTGTACTGTATACTCGACTTAGCTGTCTTCTCTATATTCGCGATCTTGGACTCCGCTCTTATACAATTGCTTGCCTCCTGGGGTGTTACTAAGTTTTACTCAACTCTATCACCAGCTCGCTTCTATTCCCCTATTTAGCAATCCCGGCCTGGAATGGTCTATATCTTCTCTTTTTCCTCTTACAGTGTCTTCCTGTTTTCACCCCATTGCTCTCGTTTCCAATCGATCGCTGCTATAGAACTATGACGATCTGATGCTCTCCTGAACGAGACGCCGCCGCGCGTGCCACGTGGCGCTTTAGATGTATCGCTCATTATCACCTTCAGACGCCGGCCAGGAAATACATTAACTTTTTTTATGCGGAGATCTTATGGGCTGCGATGATTCAGAGACAGAAAGGGGGGGCGGGTGCTGTTCCCCCTCCGTGGTCTATACCTCTTCCATCCCTGCTCTTATTCGAGCTTCTGTCGTGCCGCAAACTCCCCTTTTATCCTCCCCCTCTTTACTGCCGCTCCGGGCCTCTAGCAGCCCGCCAGCGTACGTCTAAATCTGCCTCCTTCTTCAATCTGCGCTTGACACGCCTTCATCCAACTCCTCCTCACCCCGTCTGCACTGCCGCCTTTCACTTTCCACTTTTGCGCTCCCCACGCCTTCTTTCCTTATTCTGCTTGCTATGTCCTCGCATGCTCACTAGCTTAGCTGCCTCGTGATATTAGGGGAGGTCGCCGTGCCCATGCACTCCCCCCAGTGTCGCTCCAACTGTCCCCAATTAGCCCCCCTCCGTGTCCTCACACCTGCATGTACGAGGTAGCATGTGGTTGTGAGACTTTTTGGATAGATTCCAACCTATTTGTAGGGCTTTCTACAATTTATATTGGTGTTGGATCTCTATTCAATTAATACCTAATGTGTCCACGACCAGATAGGTGGATGATTAACGTCGACCGTGTCACAGCAGCATATGTTATGAAACTTCCGCGCTCCGTCCAGGCTTTCATTACCCCAGCACTACTCAGCGATCGGATGAAGAGCTCTCGCCGAGTCCCGCTATACTTCGACCTCTATCTCTGTAACGCTTCCTGCCCATGCCCACCTATACTATACTTCCATGGACGGCGTATTCCTCTTACCCATGAGCCTTCTTTTTTTGTCTCATCCAAAACCTAAACAGAGATCAATAAGACGAAACATTCAACTAGCAATCTCAATATTACAGACCTATAATCCCTAATGTGATTAGTCTCAAACATCTCATAGTCAATCCACATGAAGTGTATCCCACCACTTTAAGCCCCATCACGGCCCCCCCTCCGCCAGCCTCCATCGCTTCATTCGTATCCCGGTCGAGTCAGATCCTGGCCAACCTCAGCAACCCACCGTCTCTCGCAGTCAAGCAACACTACACTTCTCCTCACCCACGTTACCTAGGATAGTCCCGGCGTGTTTGGCGCCAGTTCGCGAGAGATTAAATGCCACGGTTTATAGACGCGGCGCTGCTGTTTAGAAGAAGGAGTTTCGTTTCGCCCTTCACGAGTATTCGTTTGTAGCGGTCGTTATTACATCGAGGGAAAGGAGAACCGAGCTGATCTCACGCCACCAATAGCTCATTTCCTTCTATGTAATAACTTTCTCAGGTAGTTCTTGTTGGGATTATTAGCTGCATCTCTTGGGACGGAGAACACGATTAAGTATTTCCATTGTGATTTGCGACAACGTGATGTTTGAATGTGAGTGGCCTAGGTATCGTACGAGGGTGTTCGGTTGGCCTGTCGGAGTATATGGATGGTCGGAGACATTTGCCGCTGATGGTGGTGTGCAACGGATCAGCGCGTAATGTGGGGGGTGAGTCGTCGGGTAACGTGTTCCGAACTCCTGTTCTGTGAGAGATTTTTGAAGCAATTCATTGAATGCGAGATACAGTACTTACACAATGATTCTACGAGGAGCCAATTGTCTGCCTGGAGATCGCTAGCCCCGTTACTGGGGCCTTGTGATCTGGACATCGTTTGTCGGCTGCTTCCGCAGGTGATGACACCGGCTAGGGTGGGGTTCGCCCCTAACACACTCGATGATCCGCCCTCGGACGTTGTGCCTCCGACGCGGTTGACTGCGGCCTTTTTTATTGAAGGTTAGCCACCCGCCGGCGCTTCCGCCCTCCCAAGAGGGATGGGATGCCCACCTCAGGTGCCTCACTGCGCCATCGTCCCGTCAACCCTCGTCCTCTCCTTAGAAGGCCTGCGCGGCACAGTGGCTGGCCTATACCATCTTGGCGCGACCTTCTATGGGATTAATCTAATCGCACGCCTCGTCCATCCATTCGTCCCCCTGCGTGGGATCCGCCACACGTCGCCACCCGTTTCGCCCTGCCCGGAGACTCCGGTCAAGGGGCAGTCCCGGCACCCCTCCCAGCTGTACGTGCCACCAACTCCCTGTCCACGCGCTCCTAACTTCCCGTACGTCACCTTGCAATTTGTCTCCGCCCGTCCCGCTGATCGGGGAGATGTCTGGTTCCATCGTGTTTCTCGTCGTATTTTTTGAGTGATATGACGTCCTGTTGCATGCGATGTCTACTTTTCTTGACCGTACCCTTCGAGAGCGGTAATTCTGGCGATCCTCTTCATGTCACTTCGTATATGACCCCGGCTCTCTTCCGCGCCGACTCGACACGCGTGTCGAGTTGCTACTTATCTTATAGTTGTTTGGGCAATAGTAAGTCTTCTGCGGTAGTGCCACCCACTATTTCTACCTCGCCCTGTTGGTGAAGGCGGCGCGATACTTCTTCTCCTTTTTTCGTCCAAAGTAGTGATGCAAACTAATAATCTTTCGTTACCTATTCTAGTCCGATTCAAACCGTAGTGTGGTGGATAAGCAGTAGGTGGCCACTCTCCTTGAGCCCAGTTCATTGCTCTTTGCACACCGGAGTACCACACAGTTAACTGGGGCCGTGGCGTTGCGCACACCAACGCGTGTGCTCACTGCACATCACTTCTTCATTAGGGAGAGGTCGAACAAGGAACAGATGATTGTAGAGGGGGATTTCCTGCACCGTAGCGGTCCCGGTAATAAGTACCACTCTTTTCCATAGCAGCTATGACGGTCTCGGCGTTGGGTCGTTGCTACTCGCGATTTCAATCGCAGGGGATGGTAGGCCCATTGTAAGGCTGTTCTTCGTCGTTTGCGATTGCGGCTATTTAGGGGCGACTTGCCCGCCCCATCCTCGCCCTAGAGCGGATACGAACCCTACTCTACCTCCCCCCCCCCTCCGTTTGAGCCGCACTGCTCAACTTTTCACTTCGAGCAAAAACTTCTTTCCTCACCGGCGAAGCCCTCTCACGCGATTGCTGTATCCCATGTCTTCCGCTCGTCCCTCTCTTCGCACCCCCCACGCATTCCGGCCGCGTGCTAAGTGCATGTGGTGCTGATCGCAGATAGGTGCTGCGCCAGACTACTGCGGAACTACAGGTTCGTGGTTCCTCAGTCCTCTGCACTCTCGCCAACCTTAGGTGTGTGTATTGCCGCAGACTCCTTACTCTAATCGCCTATGGGGCGACTTCTCTCCGTGCGAGAGCGGCGTCGGGGCCGTTTGACGTGTCGCTTGCGCCCGCTTGTAAATGCGTGCTAAAGACTACATATCGCAAAGTAACTAGGTCAGCATTCTCTCCCCACAAGTTATCGAATCAGAATCTTCTCTCACGCCGCGGTAGAACGACAGATCCCAGCTTAAGTCTCCTCTGCCAGTTGGGAAAATACAGAATCACAAACTATCTCATCTTTGCTATGATCCTAAGCACTCATTTCGATATCTTTCCTGCGTTTGTATGATCTAGTCATCACCGAGGAGTCTATTAGAACACCGTTTGTTCCTGAGCGACGATTATTACTGTCGTTGGCTATGACCTCTGCTGGTTCCTTCCATGTCCCAATACTTGCCTCTTAATATAAATAAATTCATTATATTCCAGACTATGATGTTAACTATAGCGGCGCTCTGTTTGATTACAACTATTAACTCCAACTCAAGCTATCTCTCTAATTCGCAGAGGAGAGTAGTACCCATATCATTCAGGTACCCTCGGTGTCTTTATCCGTTGTCTTGACCTGTCCCGTACTTGTAGCACTGGATGCACTCCGCATCATATTCCCGATTCAAAGACTCCCGATCCATCCGATGGGACCCCCGAGCTCGACCTGGTCAAAATAAAGCCCTCCCCGATCCCGTGTAGGCGCCTCGGGAGCTGCCCGAACGCTCCTTCGGCAGATGCCGCTGACGGAGTCGTGAGAGGGATCCTAGCTTTCTGGGCCGATAGGTGAGCATTCGGGGTTGCTTGCCCAATACCTAGCTGTCTATACATACCACCGCTCGTTCCGAAAGCCTCCTTCCGCCCTCTTCCCGTGTCACTTCCTCCACCCTTCGAGCTATTAGAAGGGGCACTCCCCTCGTCACCAGCTAGGTGTGTCCTTCGAGTCCAGGAAGCATATAACGCGGGATGTTTACTTTAGTGGAGTGGTTTATCGACTTATCCCTGCCCCTCCGCTCCTGCTTGGGACGGACGAGCAGGATGCCTAGATATCGTTCGCCCTTCACCGACGCATTGCGCTTACCGGCTACTCTGCGGCTTATATTTCCATCAACTCTCGCGCCAATCCAGAAAGCGTCTCATCCCCGCTGACTTAATGGCCTCATGTGCCAGTTGTTAGGCCACCTCTGCAGGGCGCTCAGAAGTACCCGTCGCAACGGTCAGGCCGGGTTCGCTATTTTACGCCTCGACATCCCCGCTGCGTCACCGCCTCAGCCTCCTCGTCACTTTCACCCCACTTCGGATCCGGCTTCTCTTCGTCTTAAACGCCTACACTTACGTTGCGAGGGAAGGCTGCACCCTCTCGGACTCTCTATTCTGTCGGAGTAGAGGTGGCAGTTTCCAAGTCGCGATTTTGACGACGGCTAATCGCGATCCGTGCGCGGTACTTGCGGGGGAATTAGTGTACTGAATGACGATGATCTTTATCTCTTTCTCTCCTGACTCTGCGCAAACGTTACGACCCGCTGTTAGGCCTTGTCGAGCTGGACTGACTGGTTATCTCCACTCCTCTCGCGACAGACATCTCCGTCCGCCAAGTGTGTTCTAAGCGCTTCCAGCCCCAGCGTTCCCCGTCACCTTTTTCTGAACTCTCCCACGCTTCCCTTCCGTCGAACCTTCCCTGCGGAGGTGCCTCCACGTTCGGAGCAATCAACAGAGACGGGAAGGCCGGCTGATCAGGACGCTCGTTCAATAGGAGCTTGTGGCTAATGTCTTAGCGGGCCTTGCTGATTGGTCCCTATATTACCGGGTGTCCCCTTCTCACACAGCGCGCGGGACGCAGGTTAGGAGTTAAACTAACGATCCCGGCGCTGGAGGGAAAGACCAATTTGCGCATCTCGTATACCTAGACTTTTCACCGTCCTATTTTTGTGCTCGTGAGCGAACTAATGGCTGCCTCTCCTCCTCCACCCCCTGAATCTCGTAGTACACAGTCGCCGGTCCTTATCGACCTACATAGGAGTTCGCTGCTCGTCCCCTTTCGTGGGCGCGAATCTCCCTACTCTGTGCTACCCGGTTCTCCCTACCCTACCAGACACTGCACCCGCACTCGGCATGCGATACGGACCCAATATGGCTCCGCTAGCAGCACATCCGCACACAACCCCGTGTTTTCCGTCGACCTTCATCTGCCCTCTTCCGTTCTATCCTCCTATCCGGACCAGCCCACAGACTCCCCGTCTCAGACCTCCGAGTTCTAAAGCGGTCGTTATGGGCGTGAGGAAGGCTGCTCCGTCGATCAGACACGAAGATCGCTGTCGCATAGACCTTGAGGTCCCCTCCCCACGACGACATAGCTTAAGAGTGACAACGCCTACTGCATAGAGGGGCAGTATTGGCCCAAGGTTTCGTGGACGCCTAGTTGTCGTCTAAGGCACGCGCGCTCTCGCGGTCTTCCCCGGACCGCTCTTTAGCTGGTGCTACACCGTTTGTCCTGCGAGGTCGCCTCAGCTACTACCCCCTAATCGCGTGGGCCGCAACGTTCGTGCTCGGCTCCTGGGTAGTCTCTTCGTTCATAGTCTTTCCGAGCACTATGAGTTAGGCAGGTACGTCCACCTCGGACATTCGTTGGACATGGCCCTGGGTACGCAGCCGACGATTCTTGCAACCCTTGGGTGTCTTCACACAAGTCACGAGGTCCGGAACTCCCCCCCTCCTGACTTTAGGCCTTTCCACGGCTCCTCTTGTCACCCTGGCCCCTTTTGTGCTCTCTCCCGCCGACTGTTTCATGCCAGGCCTCCCCCGGTTCGCCTACTCCCGGAGGGAGGGCTTATACACTAAATGTCTTTGTATCTCAGTACCACACCCTGACTCTTCTCCCCTCGCCCATAGCTCTCCCCCCGTCGGCCTTTGAACTGCCGCGTCCCGAGCCGCTTACCGCATCACTGCATCATTTAGTCTGCTCTAGAAATACAGCCGGGCTAAAAAGTCACGCGTTCTCTCCAGTCATCCGCACTGGGAAATGTCGCATGAAAGACTTCGATTTGTCATCTAATTACTGTTTACTACTCGTCTTTCATCATGCAAAAGGAGAATTTCCCTAAGTTACCTCTTGTGCGAGTTAGACTAACTTCTGCCCCTGTTGTTTGATGTTGGTATATCTCCCATGTCGCTTTATCCAAAGGGTCTTACTCCCCTCCATCTTGTTCATCTAAAAATGAGTCAGCTGGTCCGGCGATAATATTGTGCAGATGTCGGGGGTCCGACTGGTTTCCTCGTCCACATCTAGCCGCTCGCCCCTCTTCCTCTCACCACCCCCACTTTCGGCAATGTGACTCACACCCACACTTTCACTACGCGCCTTCCGATCTCGCTCCAAGTTTAGAATCTCGTCATCTTTCACTAAGTTAATATCCTCATACATTCTATTTCTTTATTTTATGGGATTTTATCTGGTGCGGGTCGGCCTCATAATCACGACCTTAGCGCTACAAAGCCGAAGCCCTCCGGTGTGCGGCTCCGCTAGCCCACCTGCTCGCTCGCAGTTACGTCCGGCTGAAGCTGCCGGACGTCAGGCCCGCCTATCCAACCCCCCCGCTGTCCTGCCGCCTCGCCTTCCCATTATACCTGTCTGGGTCTTACCGTCCCTGGGTACTCTAATTTCACCTATCCGCACCCCCCACGAATCCACCCTTCGCAGCCCTCGCTTGGCCCTAGGTTGGCGCGAAAGAACGTCTTTCTGTGCCGCAGCAGTACTACCGCCCCCCGGCCTCGTGAGCCTCGTGCAGTCTCCTTATCAACACCACCGTTTACGCATCCCCCCTCCGCACCAGCTCTTCTTCCACTGCCGTGTCTGCGCTGGCGCGCCTCTTAAGCGGCCCCTCATCAGTTGATTCTTTGCACCCATGACGGTACTACGTACCATTAAGCCTCTTCATTCCCCTAACAATATGTATATGACCAAAATCTAGTTCTTTCTAATCCCGGACGGTCAGCGGCCTGCTCAACCACCAAAGTTTCCCAGGAGGGGAGGACTAATTCGGTGCGCTCTCCCCCCCCTCTCCCACGAGAGTGCGGCTCACGATGGACTGGTCGAAAGGGGTGCTCGTATGGAAAGGACACTCGTGTCCACTGGCCGTGGGCGCAATGGGCCCACCCCTGCCCTCGTCCTCCTGGTCACTAGGGACTCACTGCTCTCGACACCCCTCAATCCACGTCCTCATTCATAGAGTGATTGATAATGATACGTGATTGTTCGGTTCTTGGTGTGTCTGTGATAGGTCGCGAACCGGCAACTCGCCGTCCCTTCCTCCCCTGTACTCCTCCCCGTTACCCTTCCTATTCTGCGCGCCCACAGAACTATTACCTCTCATTACTGCGTATCCGCTGCGCGCTCGCGGCAATGCCTCCGAAAGGGGGGGGGGGCGATACTCCACCCCTCTCGCTCCCCTTCCCGCGGTTCGCATCCCGCCCTCCCCGCTCGCTTCATTCCTGTCCATATACGAGCGTCCGGAGCATACTTAGTCGCGGGAACTTTGTCCTGTTACAGTCGGTTTCATAGGTACGGTAGAGGCCGCTTGCATGATCGTTGTTTCTGCCTACACCTTTATTGCGCTATGTCGCTACTAGGGCTGGTAGCAGGTAATGATGCCCTGTGCCTGTGAACGGGTGTTTTTTTTCGACCCGGCCCGATCTTGTAACTCTCGATTCTCACCCATACGTGAATTGCAATGTGCCGGGTCGATTTCCCTTTGTTCGGAATCGTTGATATACGGCCGCCATGGACGTCCTATAAATGCCCCACGCACTCCGCGCTTTTGTTTCTACCGTCTCGGTCAATGAATTTACCATTTTTACATTCCCATCACTTCTGCGAGTTAGGGCCAGTGTGCTGATGTTTTTATGTTCTTAATCTCCGTCTGTTAGGGCTTTCAATCTCTTTCTATCACGCATGCCTTTCCTCTCTCGCATCCTCTTCTCCATTTTTCAAAATGTCAATCTTGATGCGGTCAAGCAGCTTTTCTAAATGGACACATACTCGTCTCGTTGTTATTTGCCTGGTCTTCTTACTTGTCGATCCCTATCACGTTTCACATCCCTGGCGTCGAATTCAGTTCGAGTCATATCGCTTCGTAGGGATCATCCTGTACTTGATCGCACCCAATGTCCCAGCTATCCTCCCTGACATACTTGACGACCTACGACCGTCGTCTCCCGCCGTCGGATCTGGAAGTGACGTAGCCGCCTTGGGAGCTATAACCCTTGTGCTCTGTCACCCAACATACCCCCTCAAGACCCTGCCGTATTTCACACTATGAGCTAATTCATGTCGTACGCCCGGGTCAGACGCTATGAGTACTGTCCCACCGCTCAGCTTCCGGGGCGAGTGTCACTGACATTCCGAAGTCTATCTTGCGCGCGGGCTGAAGCAAACGCACTGAGAACTTAGAGGGTCCCTGGCGGGGAACCAGGAGACAATCGGAGTGCTTTTCTCTTTTTTATCTGCGTCTTCCATTGGCCTGCTCTCACTTAGCTATTAATACGTGAGCAAGAGGAACGACTACTGACTTAGGTATACCTCCCCGGCCAAGTCGGGACCCCATGTCACGATCCAGGTGAGCGTATTTACTTAGAATCTTGTCCGTTTTGGTTCCTTTATTTGCCCGCGTAGCCGATCTCGTCCATAATTCGTTCAGGAAAAGTATGATCATCTCGTCGCAGCAGGTCCTCTCACACCGGTATTGGTATTATGGAAAGCGCACCTGGATAATCTTAGAGCCCAACTGCCCATTTTGACAGCTTTTGTATAGTTTCCTGGATCGCAGCCTGCACCTTACGATTAACCGTCCCATTGACCTCTCGTACAGGACACCCTTACTCCCTGCCGTCGTTCAAACTAGTCCTCAACCTGGCTTTAGCGACCGCGACGAGAGCTGTTTATATCCCGGACTGCGAAACGTCTTCTCGAATCGGGGGATCCTTTGTTCTTCTCTCCACCCAGCTTAATCACCCTCCTACCCCTAGCGACCTTATTATCCCGCCTAGGCGCCTAATTTTCACAGGGCTCCGCTCACTTTCTATCACGAACTACGACGCGCACTATCCGCGCGGCCGTCGCCGCTCACGCCTTCCCTACCTCCGCCGGATGCCATTGCTCGCTTTCCCACTGGCCCCTACCCTACGCTTCACTGACTGCACTAGGCCCCACTATAGGCCTTGGATCCAACTTAGACATTTCCCGACCTAACCGTCGCGCTACGATTGTCTTCCCCCGCGCTATATGTGCTTCTTATTCTAACGTCGTCGTCTGTGTCAGCTTATGCTTTGATAGACGCCAGCGTGTGGATGAGGTGTTGGGGCTATGTGAGGTGGGAACGCGAGCCGACTGTTTCTGTTCAGTTATTGGGTTTATGAGGTTAGTAACGCTCTTTGACCATGTGTGCTTTTCACTGTTTACCTTTATAGTACAACTTATAATTCCCGAAGGCAGGTCTCTTACGTCGCTCGACCCGCCAGTAGGACCTCTGCCAGCGCGGTATCCTTCCAACGACAGGTGGCTAATAGTACCATTACACTTCCCCTTTTGTATTGTCCAGTGAGTAGTTGGCGTGGGCAAGAGGGCTCGCACCCAGTCCCGGCCCACCTTCCTATGTACTTCCCACCCAAGAAGGGGACTTTCGCGAACGTGACGGTTTGTCTCGTGGTGAGATGTCGCTTATAAGCTAGAACCATCCCATCAAAGGAGATCTCAATCAGCAGCCCCATCTGGAATGTTAGAGATAAACCGGAGGAAGGCAGTCTCTACCCCATGTTGCGCGTCCTTTACTGCGCGCTTCAGGCATGGTAGTTTTCTCAATCTCTGGGTGTTCGTATTCCGGTGCTCCAGTCTCATTATTCACCCTTCCCCCTTGGTCACAACCTGTCGCAACATTGTGGGACACTTTTTGGATAGTATCTGATTGCGTCCCTGGGAGGCAACATGTTTCTCGGCTAATGATTCGACGCCAAAGATCTGGTCAGAAATATGGGAGTCGAGCCATGTAAGTGTATCTGAACTCTTGTTGCGATCTATGAAGTGTGTGGTCGTGCAGACCCGTTTCCTGTCAGTCACCGGCCTGTTTTCCCCGCCTCTCCCACGCGACCGCACTTTGTCCCATTTGCTCACGCTCTTTTCCACTCCCACTGCCCCCTCCGCCGCTCGCCCGTGTCGTGGGGGGGGGGGGGGGAGCCCTGCTCCATCCGACTCCCCGATCTGACTCATCCCCTCGTGTCGGGCCGGCCCCTACCCCTTATGTTCAATTCTTTCGGCAAAGAGCCAAAGTTGCGGCCTATGGCAACTAGCCGATTAATCCTGACTATATCTTATTTGTCTAGGCCTACTCCCTCAATTGTTCCGGCAGTCCACCGAACGCGTGCGGAATCATGATCTGAGCTGTAGCACGAGGAGCATAGTCTCTCGCACATGGAACTATCTCATTATTGAATCTGTAGAATTGTAAGTCACTCCAATATCCCTACCAACTCGCGCTGTCTGACCACGTCCTCCCCCCTTCTCTCGCAATGGATCTCCGCGCCCTCCGTACGGTCCCTTGAGCCACCCGGGCGTCCCGGCCTTGTAGGCGCTTTGGGTCACTACCGGAGATCCCAGTGCCCGACCCGCGTAGCGCCAAGTCCTGCTCCGGCGCATCCTGCTCTCGTCCGCGTATTAGTTTCGACAGGCCGTTCTTCTTTTCGCACCTTGTCGCCTCGGGTCACGTCAAAAGAAAATCCCCGGTTGCACCCCGCCCGCTTGTCACGGCTGTCTGCGGGTCATTATGCAAGAACCATCGCTAGTTGCTGCCCCGAAACGGCGCTACTAGCGCCCTAGCTGATTGCCGATTCAACTTAGATCTGCTCTGATCTATTCAGAATACCGGTCTTCTCGATGCGGTGACAGCTATGCCCTCAGTGTACCGAAGGCTGCGGCTAGGGGCACTCATCTCGCTAAAGTATAGTGTAAATACCGAACATAAGTTGGCCTCTTACGGTTTATATTTAGCCTCCATAACGGTTTGTGGTTGTGACTTAATTGTAATCCTTTTTGTCATTTGAGTGTAGTACGGTGCCCCCCACAGACCAGTCCCCCTCGTACCTAGTTTCATATTCCACCATCCGCGCCATCCGTTTCCGCACGCTCTACGATGTTGACAATTTATGGTTAGATCTTGACTTGACGATAAGCTTCGGATGCAAGTCCCGCGTCCGCATCCCACTCCCTTTCGGGTCTTGGTCGAATCGTCCCCGCTTCCCCTCCCCGTGCCCATAGGCGATGCGCGTTACCCTTCATCTGCATATATACGGAGGGTAACCACGTGGGAGTTGCTATTTCATAGAATCTCACAGTTACGCCGCTCGTCTATGGACAGTTCGCACGTCTTGGTGAGCTGTATAGCGTATAAACCGTGCTCGGCATCACAGGGGACTTCGCCTCTACATCGCGGGGACATCCTGCCTCTTAGAGTTCATACTAGGGTCTACATTACGGTAGTGCCAGGCTATTAGCATGCTTCGCTACGCGTCGCTGGGCTCATTCTAACCGAGTGGCTCTCGCAACATCTCGCCACTCAGACCAGCCGCCTAGCTCAAAATTTCTTGCCATCCATGTGATTCCCCCCCTGCCATCTACTTCCTCATTGACACCCGCCGGCTGCACTTTACCCGCCGCCTCCCACCAGCTTCGCCGCCCTCCCACGGGCCATTTATCCCCCACTGCTCTCATGCCCACTGTACCAATATTGGATCCCAGCCCTCTCTTCTGTCGCTCGACAGACGACTCCCGCCGACCCCCTCTTCCCGTTCTCCACATCGCTGTGGCCGACCCGACACGTCTGCGTATCCGAGACGCGCCTCCCTGGCTATACCCGGGTGGTAGACCTCCCGCTCCATTCTAAAATCGCGTCGGTGAGGGCGACGTCCCCGAAGCTCGCACGTCGGCATTTCTTCTAGATTGCTGATCCCCGTATGGGGGTGTTCTAGGGATTTATGGCATGAGGGATTCGCCATCGACTTTCCTTTGAACCCTATGTTTCAGTCTACTCGCGTCTAGAGTTGGAACCGTCGCAGACAAGTCGTCTCAGCGCTATACTAGGTCCTACCATACCTCTTAGCCGCAATGTCTTTAATCGAACATCACTACCTGGTGGGTTACTCTCACTTAGGGCCAGTCGATCGGCCAGGAATGCGAGGCGAGCGGTCGTCCCTCGGTTTCTACGCGCTGACCCATCGCAGCTTGATCGGGTCAGGCACACTTTGTGGGCCCTCCGTCACAAGCGTAATCCTGCCTGCTCATTTCGCTTCCTTGAAGGCCTATTAAGATCACGCTCTGTCCGATATCTACGCACCCGAAGCTCGCCCGGACCTACGTATACCGAGTCAAGTAGTTTTGTCTCTGCGGCTTGAATAGTTTCACCGCTCCTGCCCGCGCAAGTCGGTACGCGGTTCTAAAATCGCCACTATTAGACAAAGAAGGGTCGCAACGCTGCGTACACTATTCTCCTACTTATCAGCTGTCGAAAATACCTCTCTTTTTGTGTGCGATTACACTTCGGACCCTCCGATAATTCATTCAGCGGAAGCTTTCCTTGTTCCTACGTTTAGTTTAGGTCTTTTTGCGTTTGCTGTTTCTTACGCCTCCTGTATAAGTACTCTTCTGCTTCGACTCCGATAATTTTGTCGGTGTGCTGATCTCAGACAGTGAACCATTGTTCCAACGGTTGTGCTCGGAGTAAGTATCTGGGTGGATCTAGGCAACTCCGTCTAGCCAATCTGCTACCTCCCCTATGTCCTCGAGATACTAATGGACACTCTCACCCTCATGCTGCGCTTCCCCCCGTAGCAACCGTCAAGCGGAACCGTAGCTCTAGTTCCACTACTCCGCGGATATCCGTCATAGACCCGTCAACGCACTTCCCTACACGCGGGTCACTCCTCTACTTATTCGCCTGAACGCTAGGCTCCAGCCCTGCTCCCCTACCCTCCTTCCGGCTTCATAACGCATCGATCTCCTCTTTCTAACTTACCATGGTTCTCTTATAATATGAGAAATACAGTGTCATGGGATACCCATTCGCTACTCATCTGAATAACAAGGTAACGGGCCTGGGGTACGATTGTTTCTGCCTGCAGGGCCTCTTTGCCCCTTTATGTAATCTCCGTTCATATTTGTTAAAGTTTTAGTAAGGGACGAGTCACGAGCCCGTATCGGGATCAAACTATTCTCCCGATAACTTTTTCTTGTTCGAATCGTCTACGCGCTTTTCCAGGCTCACTCCCGCCACCAGGCGTACCTTAGCAGTCGGCTTATCTGATGTGAGCTGCTATCTACGTAAACTATCAGAAGGTATGGACTTTTAGGAGTACCACTGAGGGCCCAATCCCCGCCGCCTACCCTCTCCTTCTCCCCAAAGCTGGGGAAAAGACCGGCTGTTCTGTCGAGTGGTGTACCCTACGTCTTGCACGCATTCCGGCAATCACCCAAGTCTTGCAACTTGGCATAGCCACGCAGGAAAAGCGCGCTCCTCTGAGGCAGGTGAGGTTTAGAGGTTGTAGCCGCGATGCACCGCCAGCTGCCTGTCGTTAGACGTTCACAGCCAGGTCTTTCGGGATAATCCGGGTTTGTGACGGACAGCCTATAGAAGGAAGGTCCTGTCGGCGGCGCCCCACGTATTTCCGCTCTGCGACGTCCCTCGATGGAGCACTTAGAGGCTATTGTCAGTCATCTTCAAGCTCATTCAGTCTTTTTGATTCACAAGTGATTCGATTGAACTTCCTATTACGGATTCCTGTAAATTATCTAAACACCCGATTTACGTGCGCTATCTTACATTCTGAACCCTAATGCAGACGCCCTCCTGCACCCTGTCGCCTCGTTCCGCCCTATCTAGCTAGCTATTTTTCCTCGGTTGTTATACTTCCCTGCATTCTGATTCCCCCAAAACCCCCCTCCGGATTAACTCACGTCGACCCTACACAACTTATCAGGAAGGAGACGAACGTTGGGTCACCTCGTGCTCTCAGTACGGCCTTACTTGGAGGCATCATGATAGATCACATTATTTTTACCCTGTATCGGAGCAGTAGGTAGTTGTCTCCTACGTACGCTGGTCTCTGCGGAGGTTCTCCTGAATATTGGGAACGTGCGCTGATCAGGTACAGAGAAGAGCCCTCTATACGCATTGGGTTGGAGACCTCTACCAATTCCACTATCGTAAGAGCTTGGCTCGGTGAGTTTTTGCGGACGCGCGTTTATATCAATTTAGTTTTGCATAGATTTATTCTTGCGAGTACTAATTTTTTTCCACCTTTGTTGTTCTGCGAGATGTGGCCGCGATGCCTTTTATGCTGAGGAGGATCGCGGCTTCCGTATCCGTTGGCGGACCGCATCGACGTCGGCTGCGTTCCTGCCGCGGGCAATCCTCTCCCTCAGGTAAGGTTAGTATCGCCGTTGCCAGAATGTACCAATTCTTCGGGGATGATTCGTTCACCCAACCTTCCGCGCCCCTCCCCGGTCGTTTCCTTATCAGAAGGCTCACTATTACCTCAGGGCACTCCTTTAGGGGGGGGTGAGGGGGGGGGGGGGCTGCCGGCATATTTTGTTTAGTGCCCTCTGTATAGTAGCCGGCAAGTCTATGAGAAGTTTGTCATTGTCTTCAATTGCCTTCGGCGATCTATCTCGCGATAAAACCGGCCTGTGGGGTATACTCGACTTGTGAAAAAAAAATCGACGTGACGTCATTCGCAGGCTCGGTTCCATCCCTTTTTCTGCCCGTGGGTGCATAGTGGAGATACCGATAACCGAGCATCTCAGGATCTCGCCTCTGCACTGTCTGGGGCGACCTTCTCTCTAACGACTTAGCCCATAA